>Ga0310695_10004934_pt1 | contig 23942 bp, 16 predicted proteins | sample RumenRJG_04DNA_FD_203882 | JGI IMG/M metagenome (GOLD analysis project Ga0310695, IMG submission 203882) | Bovine rumen microbial communities from Lethbridge, Alberta, Canada - RJG_04 (v2) (version 2) | ecosystem: Host-associated > Mammals > Digestive system > Stomach > Rumen | place: Canada...
GCAGGAAAAAATGCTGCCCGAATAACCGATGCATGCAGCTAACAGATACTTTAGCAAAATATTACCATATTTCTTTTTGCTCTTGCAATAAGTAATATGAAATTGTTTTCAATATTGTCCACACTCCCCGAAACACGATGCCGAAGACTGTGTATATGCCAAAAAACAAACGTGTAGATCTTCCCATATGTACAGTTTTTTAAACAACACAAACGGAACATACAGCTTTGCAGCCTGCGGCACTTTCGGACAGGCTCCCCTTTCCAGAGGTCTGCCCGGGTCTTGCGGAGCGCCGGCTTCATTCCTTTGACAGTTCTAAACTGATCCGCGCGCTCAGCATGGTATTTCTCCTCTGAACGGTCACATTCCGGACAGCGTAGGCAAGCGCTTTCCTGGTGCCCGCTGCCACAAGGGCCTTCTTCGCCCGGGTTATACCGGTATAGATCAGGTTCCTCTGCAGCATAATATAGTGGTTCATGAGGACAGGCATTACGACAACAGGATACTCCGAACCCTGGGATTTATGAATGGTCACGGCATAGGCCAGAACCAGCTCGTCCAGTTCCGACACGTCGTAGACCACGCACCTGTCGTCAAACTGCACTGTCAGATTTCTCTCCTGCGCGTCCACTGCCTGCACGACGCCGATGTCCCCGTTGAAGACTTCCTTGTCGTAATTGTTGCGGATCTGCATGACCTTATCCCGGGACCGGAAAATAAACCCGCCCCTGCGCAGACCGGGGCCTGCGGATTGAGCGGGGTTAAGGGCTTTCTGCAGTTCCTGATTGAGATTTGAGGCACCTATGATCCCCCGCTGCATAGGTGTGAGGACCTGGATTTCCGCGGGCGGGATCCGATAATATCGGGGCAGTCTGTTTTTGACCAGGTCGAGGATGGTCCGGAGAGCGGCCTCCGCCGGCTCCACCGTCCTGCCCTGCTGAGCGCTTAGTTTCTCTGCCATACGGTCCATATCCGTAAAAAAGAAATCGCTGTTTTTCCCGTTGGAAATATCCGGCATGTGCCCCTCATTGATTCTGTGAGCATTGGTAATGATCCTGCTGGTCCTGGCCTGTCTGAAGATACGGGTCAGACGGACAACAGGAAAGCAGCCTGCATCTATAATGTCTCTGAGGACATTTCCCGCACCGACACTGGGAAGCTGGTCTATATCCCCCACAAGGATTATGGTCATGGTGTCCGGAACGGCCTTCAGAAGATTGTAAAAAAGAAGCAGGTCAATCATGGAGCACTCATCCACGATCAGCACATCTCCCTGCAGAGGCTCCTCCTCGTTTTTGCGGTATCCCTCTGGAGGCTTCATCTCCAGCAGGCGGTGAATCGTCTTTGCCTCCATCCCTGTCGTCTCGGCCAGCCGCCTTGCCGCGCGCCCCGTGGGCGCAGCCAGAAGGATCCTTGCCCCGGCCTCCCGGAAAGCACCTATAATACCGAGCGTGGTCGTCGTCTTTCCGGTTCCGGGTCCTCCGGTGAGAACCAGGATCTTGCTCTGCACAGCCATGAGGATCGCCTTCATCTGCACCTCGTCATAGTGCATTCCTGTACGGGCCGCGACCCGGTCCTCCAGGCCTTCTGCATCGACATGGATTCCCTGCCTGTTCCGGAAAATAGCTGCCAGACGTCTGGCGGAACCCTTCTCCGCGAAAAAGAAAGGAGGCAGGTAGATGGCATTGTCAGGCTTCGAATCAGCAGGTGAAAAAACTCCCTGCGCCAGATCTGCCCTCATTGCATCGGCCGGCATCCTGTCAGACCGCGGAGTACCGCTTTGCTTCGTTTCAGGCCTAATAGTTTCAACCTGCGCAGTACCGCTTTGCTTCGTTTCAGGCCTTATAGTTTCAAGCTGAGCAGTACCGCTTTGCATGAAATCAGCCGGCATCAGAGACTGACCGGCATCAGAGAGAGGCGGCTGAACGATGACATCCCTGCTGCGGATCATTTCATCCAGTGTCATGGACAGAACATTGTCCTCTACCTCCAGAAGCTCTGTCCCTTTTTCCAGAAGCATGGCTCTGGTCGCGTAGCAGTGGCCGTCATCCGCAAGGCGGTTCAGCGTATAGAGCAGGCCGCTTCTGAGACGGGCATAGCGCTCGTGCCCGAAGCCCATTTTTTCCGCAATAAGGTCAGCCGTGCGAAAGCCGATCCCCCAGACATCATCGGCCAGGCGATAGGGGTTTTCCCGGACGATCCCGATACTTTCGTTTCCGTAAGTCTTGTAGATCTTGGTCGCATGGCTTGTGCTCACATCGTGCTCCTGTAGAAAGAGCATGATATTTTTGACTTCGCGCTGCTCCTGCCAGCTGTTTCTGATCTGTTCGACCCTGGCCTTTCCGATTCCGGGCACGCTCATCAGCCTGTCGGGATCCGTCTCGATCACTTCAAGAGTATCTCTGCCGAACTCCTTCACGATCCTTCGCGCAAACTCGGGACCGACCCCTTTGATCAGGCCGCTCCCGAGATATTTTTCGATTCCATATACAGTTGCGGGCAGAGTCTCCTCAAATGTTTCGGCAGTAAACTGCCTTCCGTACCTGGGGTCGATCTTCCAGGAGCCTCCCAGGACCAGAACGCTGCCCACATGCACTTCCGGCATAAGGCCTACAACAGTCACCAGCTCGCCGAATCCCTTAGCCCTGCATCGGATCACTGAGTATCCGTTCAATTCATTATGATAGGTGATGCGTTCAACAACGCAGCGCAGTTTTTCCATAAGTCCCCTTTGCCGCGTACCGGCTGAACAGCCGTCTTTTCTCCCGGTGCCGACACGGATTACACCGCTCCTTAGTCAATATTCAGCCCAGTGCATCTGCCTCTCCCGGTCCCGGTGCGGATCAGGTCACTCCACCGCTATGACCGCAGAGTGTGTCTCCCGGTACAGGTGAAGATCACGCAGGATCACACAATATCCAGTCTGATCTGCTTTGCCCGGATCAGGTCTTTCCACTCATCCGTGATACCCGTATCGGTGATGATCCTGTCCATATCCTCAATTGCGGCGAAATACCCCGGATCGACCCTGCCGAACTTTGTGGAATCCGTGATCAGGATCTTCTCAAGAGACATGGAGATTGCCGCCCTTTTCAGGTCTCCTATGTACTGGTCTGTACAGGTCAGGCCCATTTCAGCGTGAATTCCGGAGGCGCAGAGAAAAACTTTCTGTGCCCGCAGCTGGCGCATAAACCTGACTCCCTCTTCGGAAGAAAAAATTCTTGTATTTCTGTGATAGTAGCCTCCTGCAAGGATCAGCCTTATATTGGGCTTGTCGCAGAGTTTGGAGACAATGTAATAACTGTAGCAGATCACAGTAAGGGGAAGATCATCCGGGATCATCTCCGGCATCATTCCCGCGGTAGTCCCGGAATCAAGCACAATGACATCACCCGGCTTCAAAAGGGTCACGGCAAAAGCGTTGATGCGCCGTTTTTCCTCAACGCAGCGACATTCCTCATCCCCGTAAACATAGGAATTTCCTGCGTCCTGCTCCTGCGCCCCTGCTCCGGAAAGGTAAGCTGAGATGCCGGAGGGGACTGCAGCTGCCGGGGAAGAGCCTGTGCTTCCACTCCGGTCAGCCATGCGCGCAGGCCTGTTTCCCGTGCGATTCAATCCGTTATTTTCAATGAATTGAAGATCCCTGCGAATCGTCATCTGTGATACGGAAAAATCCTCTGCCAGTTCCGCGATTGACACAAACGGGTTTTCCTTCATTTTCTGCAGGATCCTCACGATCCTGACTTCACGCTTATTCATCTCTTATATACCTGTCAGTCATCCTGTGTGAGGAGACAGAAATCTTCTCACTGACTGTACTTTTCATGGCGCAGTCTCCGCAGACGGATCCTGAATCTTTGCTTTCTTTATCGCGCAGGCCCCGCAGGCGGGGTCCTGTTTTTTTACTTTTTTGTATATACAGGCCTGCGTCCGCGCAGTTCCTCATAGATCTCACAGTAATTGCGATAGCGGATGCGGCTGATCTTTCCGTCTTCCAGAGCCGCCTTGACGGCGCAGTCCGGTTCGTTGATATGGATACAGCCGTTGAATCTGCATTTGCTCTCCCACTTTTCGAATTCCGGATAATAGTAGTGGAGGCGGTCAGGTTCTATATCCTGCACCCACAAAGATGTAAATCCCGGAGTATCCACCAGATAAGTACTCTCTCCCGCCGCGAGCAGCTCCACATGCCTTGTCGTGTTTTTTCCCCTCCGGATCTTGCGGCTCAGTTCTCCGGTCTGCATGTTTGCGTCCGGACAGAGCATATTGATCAGAGTAGACTTTCCCGCCCCGCTGGGGCCGGTCAGCACAGTGGTCTTCCCCCGCAGGATTTCCTTCACCTGTCCCAGGGTCTCCGGAATAAAGCTGCTGATAAAAAGGACAGTACATCCGCAGGCCTCGTAGGTCTCCCTGAGCTCATGGATCTCCTCCTCAGTTGCAAGGTCGCGTTTGGTAAAGCAGAGAATGGCATCGAGTTCCTTTTCCTGCATTGTGATCAGAAAGCGGTCCAGCATATTGTAGCTGGGAGCAGGGTGTGTAATGGCAAAAATCAGCAGAGCCTGATCTACGTTGGCCACATTGGGGCGGACCAGGGCATTGGTTCTGGGCAGAAGCTCCCGCACATTTCCCTCCATGGGGACACTGACAGTATCAGTGATATCGATCTCCACGTCATCTCCGACGAGAGGCTTCTTGCCGAGCGCCCGGAAAATTCCCTTGGCACGGCATCTGTAAATATTATCGCCGGTGTGGACCTCATAAAACCCTGCGATGCTTTTTATGATCTTTCCCTTCATACTCCTTCCTGCCGTTCTCCTGTCCTGTCTGTCACGACGCAAGGCCCGCTGTTCCAGGATATACCTGCAGATTGACTGGATCATCCCCGCCAATCCGGCTTTTATCCCGGCATCAGACGTATTCTTCTCTGTTTTTTATCCGGTTTTTCTGCTCCGGAATTTTTCCGTATATAATCCTTGTCTATAATCCTTGTCTATAATCCTGTTGCCTGTTCAGGAATTGATTTCTTTATTCTTTGGTAAAGTTCAGCTTCCTGACGATTTCCTTTGATTCTTCATACACATTGGTCTCAGCAGCCCATTCTGCCGTAGCTCCGGCGTCAGAAGCTTCCTCCTCAACGACATTCGTGTAGGTCATATAGAGGGTTCCTTTTGCGGCTGAGATACCCGTGAGGGATACCTGGAAGGGGAATGTGGTCGTGGTGGCATTGAGGATTTCCTCGGAATTGTCCCCATCTGTCACAATGCTCAAAGTGACAGGGGTTCCCTCCTTATAGTCAGGGTCCTCACTGCGGAGAGGTCCCTTGATCTCCTCCGAATACGAGTAGAGAGGTTCCCCGCTGATTTCCAGATCCACCTGGGTTCCATCTTCGACATATTCGCCTTTTTCAATCGATTGTCCGATTACCGTGTTGGGCGCGTAGCGTCCGCTGGTATCCGTAACCGTTGTCTCGCCCGCCACAAGACCTTCCTTGAGCAGTTCCGAAGCAGCCTGCTGTTCAGTCATTCCCAGAAGATTGGGAACCTGGACAAGTCCGCTCAGGTCCGGACCCTTGCTGACATAGATCGTAACTTCCGATCCCACAGGGATCTCCGCGCCTCCCTCGGGCGTCTGTCCGGTCACATATCCGGCATCCGTTTCGTCCGAATATTCCTCCTGTACCACAGGAGTCAGGCCGGTCTGCCGGAGGGTCGTCTCCGCTTCTTCCCTGGCAAAATCCGTGACATCCGGCGCGGCGACTCTCTCGATTCTGGCTACTGTCAGTGAGACTGTTGACCCGGCAGCGACTTCCTGGCCCTCCGGCACTCCGGCGTCCATGACAATACCTTCGCCATAGGTATCGGACACGCCATAAAAGACCTCGGATCTCAGACCGGCGTTTTCAAGCACTTTCTGCGCCTCTTCCAGAGAACTCCCGATAACAGCCGGCATCCTGACCATGCTGGTATTGACATCCGCGTTCTGATCGGGCTGGTTCTGCGCAGAATCCTGATCCTCCGGCCCGCTGACAGTTCCCACAGGCGCTGTGGTTTCCTCGATCTTATCCGCAGGTGCCTTCCTGCGGTTCACAATGACAAAGACAAAAACAGCACAGATCACAAGAATCGCGACTATAGAGAGTACCTGGATGATGCGGTCAAGGCGGCGTTCGCCCTCTTCTTCCTCATCACCGTACGCTTCCTGTGTCTGATCCTCTGCTGTTTTTTCCTGATCATCCTCAGCCTTGACCGGCCCGCTCCCGTTTTTGATTTCCCCGGCCATATCCGGACCGCTTTTTGCGGAGGGAGCTGCCTGCGGGGCGGACTGCGCCGCTTCCACTGCGCCGGCAGAGGCTTTTCTCCTTATTTCCTCTCTTTCCGCAGTGCTCATGGCGCGGGTGTCCGCCATGTTGTCATCCTGCACGCGGCTGACAAATTTTCCGTCGGGATCGTTCAGAGAACGTCTCAGATCAGAGGCAAGTTCTTCCATATTCTGATACCGCATGTCCGGGCTCTTCTCGCAGCATTTCAACACGATCTGCTGAACGCTGTAGGGCAGGTCCGGCACCAGCTCCCGGGGATCGGGAAAGGGTTCCTGAATATGCTTGAGAGCAATGGCGACCGTCGTGTCCCCCTCATAGGGAACACGCCCCGTCAGCATCTCAAAGAGTGTGACGCCCAGTGAATAGACGTCGCTCTTTTCATCGCTGAATCCGCCGCGCGCCTGTTCGGGAGACGTATAATGGACAGACCCCATCACATTGGAGGTAATGGTATTGCTGGTGGAGGCTTTGGCTATTCCGAAGTCCGTCACCTTTACCTTGCCCTCTTTGGAAATAATGATATTCTGGGGTTTGATATCTCTGTGGATGATATGATTGCGGTGCGCGGCGGCAAGGCCGATCGCGACCTGAATTGCGACTGTCACCGCTTCTCTGGGTGACAGCCTTCCCTTTTTCTCAATATATTTCTTGAGTGTGATTCCGTTCACCAGTTCCATGATGATGTAGTAACTGGATTTTTCCTCCCCGACATCGTAGACATTTACGATATTGGGATGCATCAGACCTGCTGCCGCCTGTGCCTCAACCCTGAACTTGGAAACAAAAGTAGCGTTTTCCGAAAATTCCTGTTTGAGCACTTTGACAGCCACCATCCGGTTCAGGCGGTGGTCTTTTGCTTTATATACATCGGACATTCCTCCGGTGCCCACTTTTTCCAGCACCTCGTAGCGGTCCGCAATCAGCATTCCTATTTTAATCATCTTCTCTCCATCCTTCAGGCAGGCCGCGGTTCCGGTTCATTGCGGCGATCCGTGGACGCACAATGCTGTCATCCGGGTATGGACCCGGGCAGTCCCGAACAGCTTCCTGTATCAAAAGGGTTGACGAGTATTACAGAAATATTGTCTTTTCCGCCGGCCATATTGGCCTCATAGATCAGCCTGTCGGCAGCCTTTTCAAGGCTTCTGTATGAAAAAACGATCTCGGCGATCTGTTCGTCTTCGAGCATGGTCGTAAGCCCGTCTGAACAAAGGAGAAGGATATCCCCATCCATGATCTCCTCTCTGAAAAGATCGACTGTGATGTTGTCTTCGGCCCCGACCGCCCTGGTTATGATATTCCTGTCAGGGACGAGACGGGCTTCTCTGCGGGTCAGTTTTCCCGCCCGGACCATCTCCTCCACCAGAGAATGGTCGACTGTGACCTGTCTGATGCGGGACGGTTCACGCAGTATATAGAGCCTGCTGTCTCCTACATTGGCGGCAAGAAGTCGGTTCCGGCTGACGACAGCGGCGACAAATGTGGTTCCCATCCCGAAGAGAGAAGGATCCCTGGCAGCAATCGCGCGCAGTTCCCGGTTGGCATCCCGGACCGCGTTTTCCAGGACCCGCCCGGGATTATCATCGGCCGCTTCCGCGACTGCGGATGTGACATAGTCCACTGTGAATCTGGATGCATAATCACCGGCATTGTGGCCGCCCATACCGTCCGCGACAATATACAGATCAGGAAAAGGACCGACGGGAATGTCGCTGGTAAAAATATAATCCTGATTCATATTCCTCTTTCTACCGGTATCCGTGATTGAAAAAGATGATGGCATTCTCTTATCCCCTTGTGGCTGTACATTTATCGGGATTGCCCGGATGCATGCCGGCCATTCAGCCGCCGCACCGCGGGTTCTCCCCGCATCCTCCTTCAGACTGACCGCTCTGCCCCGCTGCCGCGTGCAGTGATTCCGGTCTCTTCCTGCTCAGCATACCTGTTCCGCAGCTGACCGCAGGCACCCTCGATGTCTTTTCCGAGTGCTCTTCTAATACTAACATTTACACCATGTTTTTCAAGTTCCATTTTAAAGGCCTTCACCCCGGCATTGTCAGGGTGTCTGAAACCGCGTTCCCTGACCGGGTTGACCGGGATCAGGTTGATATGCGCCCTGAGCGGTTTCGCCAGCTTTACAAGATTCTGCGCGTCCGCCCTGCTGTCATTAATACCCCGGATCAGGCTGTATTCAAAAGTGACCTGGCGGCCGGTCACGCGGGAATAATCACCGCAGGCCTCCATCAGTTCGGCAATTGTCCAGCTGTTGGCGACAGGCATGATCCTCCTGCGCTGCTCATCCGTTGCCGCGTGCAGGGAAAGGGCCAGGGTAATATGCATGCCCTCTTTGGTAAAGCGCCGGATTCCGGGTACAATTCCGCAAGTGGACACGGTGATCCCCCTCTGACTCAGATTCATTCCCTCCGGGCATGTCAGGAGCCTGAGGAAGCGGATGAGATTGTCATAATTGTCAAAAGGCTCTCCCATCCCCATGACCACAACATGCGAGATCCTCTCGCCGGTCTCCCTGGCGATGGCATAAATCTGCTCCAGCATCTCCGAGGCCGTGAGCGAGCGGACCAGTCCGTGCAAAGTGGAGGCGCAGAAAGTGCATCCCATCCTGCAGCCTACCTGGGAAGAAATACAGACGCTGTTTCCGAAATGATACCGCATGAAGACGCTCTCCACCAGACATCCGTCCGGCATGGCGAACAGATACTTGCGGGTTCCGTCCACAGCAGAGACACGGCATTTGACCTGCCTCGCTGTCACCAGCGGATACTTTTCAGACAGCTCCCTGCGCAGCCCTGCCGGCAGATCGGTCATTTCCTCATATCCGCGTGCCCGGGAAACATGGATCCACTTAAAAAGCTGTTTCGCCCGAAAGGCGGGAAGGCCCTTCTCTTTCACAAAGCCGGCCAGTTCCTCCGGGTACATGGATTTGAGATCCGCGGACAGCTTGTCCCCGCCGCCCGGGGCAGCGCTTTCTTCCCCTGCCATATTCACTTTTTCCGGATCAATCTGTCTGACCCCGGTGTTTTCTGATCTGTCCAAAAGCTTTCTCTCCAATTCAAGACTCGCTCGCGAGTCCTGCGCGATGAAGAATAAAATCCTTCAGGTCATCCTCCGGTTTATCCTTCAGATCATCCTTAAGTTCATCCTTCAGGTCATCATTCATTTCCGGGGCCGCATGCCTCAGACTGTGTGTGATAAGAGCTGCGCCCCGCTTTGCGGATCCCGCGCTCTCACAGTGCTTACATCATTTCTTTCGGAATCTGGCCACAAAAAAGCCGTCTGTTCCATGCACATGCGGCAGCAGCTGCAGCATGTGCCCCCGGATACCGGGAATGGGGCAGGGAAGGCAAGGCTGCAGATCGTCAGGGGTCAGTCCGAGCTCCGACTCGATCCAGGCCGCATTATCCTCGTTTTCCATGCGGCTCACCGTGCAGGTACTGTAGATCAGCACTCCTCCGCTCTTCAGATAGCGGACTGCCGTCCTTAGTATTTCCCGCTGCAGTTTCTGCAGGGAAGCGATTCCCTCGAGACTTGCCCGGTACTTGATATCTCTCTTCTTGCCGATGACTCCCAGCCCCGAACAGGGAAGATCGCAGAAGACCACGTCCGCCCTGCCCTCATCTTCTTTGAAAAAGACGCGTGCGTCCCTCTCTTTGATGATTATGTTTTTTATGCCAAGGCGCCCGGCGCCCTCTCTGATTTTCTCTGTTTTTTTCCTGGTCAGGTCAAAAGAACAGACCACCCCGGCTGTCTGTATACCCGGATTCCCGGCAGATCCGGTCTCCGCATTTTCAGAGTCCACGGCCTGTCCTGACCTTTTGCCAAGCAGATCCGCCGCCAGGAAACTCTTCCCTCCCGGAGCCGCGCAGACATCAAATACGGTCTCATTTCCTTTCAGGCCTGCCGCCTCGACAGCAAGCATGGAACTCTCATCCTGCACGGTCCAGAGGCCGGTCTCGAATCCCGGCAGCTTCCGGAGGTTTGATGTTTTCCGGAGACGGATATTATCCGGATGCCATCTGCCTTTTTCCACTGTGACGCCTGCACGTCGGAGCGAGCTCAGCAGGTCCTGCCTGTCGCTTTCACTGTCCCCGCATCTGATCCTTGCCGATACGGGGAAGATTTCCAGAAGAGCACCCAGAAGAAGCTCCGCTTCCTCTCTTCCCAGTTCCTGCTCCCACATCTGTACCAGCCACCCGGGGGACGAATACTTGCGTGAAGAATCTCTCAGCCAGTCACTTTCCGGGCCTGCGGGGGACTTTTCTATGTTCTGTCCTGCATCTTCCGAAAGGGATATCTTCTCTTCTTCACCCCGGGCAAGGGCACTTTGGCCGGCGGAGCTCTTCTCCTCAAAATCTCCTGAATCATATCCCGGATCACTGTGTCCGGAAATATGTTCATCTTCCTGCGGTTTGCTGCCGCCGCTCTCTTCCCGTGCCTTCTCTTCCCGGCGTACCGCATTGCGGAGCACTCCGTTGACAAAGCCGGAGAGGCGGGCCGGACCGTGCTTTTTGGCCAGGCGGACTGATTCATTGCAGGCCGCGCTGTCAGGCACTGCGTCCATGTAGCAGATCTGATAAATTCCCATCCTGAGGATCTGCCGGATGGCGGGGTGGAGTCTGTTGACGGAGCGTCCGGTCAGCTCTTCGATCCTGGAATCAAGCTCCATCCTCCTCTCTATCACCCCCTCCAGAAGGCGCTTGATAAAAGCCCTTTCTGAAGCGTTCATACCCCCGCATTGATCGAGCGTGCGCCTGATCAGGACATTACTGAAAGTCTGATTCTGTTCATGCGAAAGAAGGGCAAGCAGGACCACTTCTCTCTCGTCCCGGATTGCCCTTCGGTTTTCTGTTTTATGGACTCCTTTGCGGCGCTTAGCGCCACTTTTCTCCTCCCTGCTCATCTGCGGCGCCGTCCGCCGTTCACGATCATGAGAAGACGCAGAAGCTGCAGCACAGAGGCTGCCGCGGAGGCGACATAAGTGAGCGCCGCTGCGTTCAATACCGCCCGGCTGCCCTGTGCCTCGTTCTGGCCAAGAATGCCGAAATCCTGCAGCATGACCAGAGCGCGTCTGGATGCATCGAATTCAACCGGAAGTGTCACCAGCTGGAAAAGGACACCGAAGGAAAACAGGTACACACCGATCATGGCAACAGACCTGTTCAGTCCGAAGATCACTCCCAGCATGACGATCCAGATGCCGAAATTACTGCCGATATTGGCGACCGGTACCAGAGCGGTCCTTAGTCTGAGCGGGAGATAGCCCTTCTCATGCTGCATGACATGGCCGCATTCGTGGGCTGCCACACCGATCGCAGCTACAGACGTGGAGTTATATGTGGTGTCTGAAAGATTCACCACACCTCTGCCCGGATCATAGTGGTCCGTCAGCTCGCCGGCGACATGCTGTACCTGTACACCGACAACACCGTTTCTGCGCAGGATCATCTCCGCCGCCTGGGCGCCTGTCATTCCGCAGGCACTCCTCACATTAGAATATTTTCTGTAGGCTGATTTCACATGTGCACTTGCTCCCATGCAGAGCAGGGCACCGATGATGACCAGCACATATGTTGGATCAAGCATTCCATACCCGAGATACATATCGAAATCTCCTTTCTCCTTTTATATCAGCTATATTATCAGCTGAAAATCACCTGATGGAACAGGGCGGGAGCGGCCTGCCGCTCTGCCGCCTGCTGTGTTTCCTGTTCAGGCCTTAGTTCCCGGTTTCCCCAAAGTCCCGGTTCCCCAGCATAGTACCCGCGGGAATCCTGGTGCCCCGCAGAAATGCATCCGCTGTCATTCTCTTTTTGCCTTGCAGCTGCACCTCCAGAAGAGCCAGGACTCCGTCTGCTGTCCTGACGTAGAGCGCTTTCTTATCGTTCCCAAGCACTACGCCGGGCAGGACATCCTGACCGGAAAGCATTCCTGAGAGTGCGGGATCAGTCATCTCTCCGACCTCTGCTCTCCAGACCTTGAGGACGTGGCCGTCCAGGTACGTATAGGCCCCCGGCCAGGGCAGCATGCCCCTGAGGGTCCTGGCGATCTGTTCCGCGGGCTGTGACCAGTCGATTTCACCCATCTCTTTGCGAAGCATAGGAGCATAGGAGGACTTTTCATCATCCTGTTGAACCGGGCTGATCTGTCCCGCCTCTATGGCGGGCAGATGCCGCACGATCATCTCGCCGCCCAGCTTCGCCAGCTTCCCGTACAGACTCTCTCCCGTCTCTTCCGGACCGATCGGTACAGATTCCTGGAACAGGATATCGCCAGTATCCAGCCCTTCATTCATCTGCATCAATGTAATCCCGCTCTCCTTGTCACCGTTTATGACAGCCCACTGAATCGGGGCTGCCCCGCGGAGTCTGGGAAGGAGCGATGCGTGGATATTCACACAGCCCAGACGCGGAATGTCCAGAAGTTCCCTGGGAAGAATCTGTCCAAAAGCTGCCACAACGATCAGGTCCGGAGCCAGACTTCTGATTTTCTCAATCGGCTCTGCCTCCCTGATGCGGACAGGCTGATAAACCGGGATCCCCCACTTTTCAGCACATATCTTGACCGGCGTCTCGATCACCTTTCTGCCGCGTCCCTTCTGCCTGTCCGGCTGCGTGACGGCAAGAATGACATCCTTTCCCGCCCGGCAGAGTGCCTCCAGGGCAGAGACAGCGAAATCCGGAGTTCCCATAAAAATGATTTTCATACCTGTGGCCATGACCTCCTGTTTACAAACATATATGATTAAGCCGTGTGCCCCTTCGCCCGTCACGCGCTCCCGCATTTCTCCTGTGGGCCGGGAAGCAGCACATTGCTCTTAATGCGGGCATCCGGAAAATGTCCGGGGATCAGTATGCAGTCTCTGTCAGTTTTCTGCTGCCTGATCATCAGCGGAGCGGGCTTCCTCCTGCTCCTCTTGCCCGGCTTCCTCTTCGGCAGCTTCTTCCGCCAGTTTATCGGCATCCCGAAGTTCTCCGGTCACTTTTTCCACATAGAGATGGCCGTCCAGATGATCCAGTTCATGGCAGACCGCCCTGGCCAGAAATTCCTCTGCCTCCAGCTCCCACTCATTCATGTCCAGATCATTGTAGCGGACTACGACTCGATTGGGGCGTGTCACCACACCGACCTTGCCGGGAACAGACAGGCATCCTTCATAGCCGGTCTGCTCGCCGTCCTGCTCAACGATTTCCGGATTGAGCATCGTGAGAGGCTCATTGCGCTCCTCGGTGACGTCAATGACGACCAGCCTCTTGAGAATACCAACCTGCGGAGCGGCCAGGCCGACACCGCCTGACTCATACATAGTCTCCAGCATATCCTCCGCCAGAGCGCGGATTCTGGGTGTGACATCCTTAATTATTTTTGCCTTCTTTTCCAGGACTGAATCGCCCATTTCCCTGATTGTACGAAGTGCCATATCATCCTTTCCAAAATCTGCCCTGACCGGGTGTCAGGATCGCAGATTCCTGTCTTATTGTTAACGATGTTGAGATCAAAAAGCGGTTATTATATGTTTTTTATAACTAATGATTTTATAAAGTTTGTGCGCATTGACGAACATCAGAACGTATTGATGGGATCAAAGTCAAACTGGATGTCAACATTGCGGAACATGGATCCGCCTGTATCCGCCCTTCCCGTCTGTCCGGCAGGGGACGTCATACGCTCAATTACGTCTTTACAGCTTACCAGTGTATCATATTTTTCGGATTTAATGTATAAAACAAATCTGAACAAATCTCTCAGCTTCTTCAGCGATGCCCCGGAAGGACCGATCACCTGAAAAACATTTCCTCCGTCTCCGTGCTGCAGAGCGGCCACGCTGCGAAGAGGGGCTTCCTCCCTTCGGAGCGGGGCTGTCATGCCTGCAGAAGTGCTTTCTCCGCAAGAAAAAGATCCTGAAGATCCTTCATAAGAGCAGGCTTCTGTGCCGTGTCCCGTCGTCCCTCTGACAGCCATGATTTCTCCGGGAATATTCCCTGTCGGAAACTGCTCCCTCATGAGAAGGAGGCGTATCTCATTCGCTGCGCCAAGCGCGGCGTCCTCATCCTCAGACTGAATCTGGACAGCCATCATATGGCCTGCCGGCGGATAACGAAGCAGCTTCCGATAGGCGATCTCCTCCTCGTAGAAGCCCTCAAAATCCTGCTTTTCTGCGTGACGGACGGCGTAGTGGTCAGGCTGATATGTCTGGATCACGACATCCCCCGCCTGTGTTCCGCGTCCCGCTCTTCCTGCCGCCTGGGTCAGAAGCTGAAAAGTCCGCTCCGCCGCCCGGTAATCATCTCCGTAGAGGGAGAGGTCCGCCATCAGTATTCCGACCAGTGTCACTCCGGGGAAATCATGTCCCTTCACAATCATCTGTGTGCCAAGCAGGATATCCGCCTCCTCTGAGGAAAAAGCAGAGAGAATTTTCTCATAACTGCCCTTTTTTCTGGTCGTATCCGCGTCCATGCGCAGGATCCTGGCCTGCGGGAATATCTCCCGCAGATAGCCCTCTATTTTTTCCGTTCCCGCCCTCATGGCGGAAATATATCTGGACCCGCACTCCGGGCAGGTCCTGAAGGCGGTTCTCTCATAACCACAGTAGTGACAGACCAGGCGCCCGTTCCCGTGCAGGGAGAGTGAAACATCGCAGTGAGGACATTTGGGTACAAACCCGCAGCTGCGGCAGGATACAAAGCCCGCGAATCCCCGCCGGTTGATGAACAGCATACTCTGCTGTCCCCTCCTCAGGCGGTCTTCGATCTTATTGTAAAGACTTCTGGAGAGAATGGACCGGTTCCCCTCCTTCAGCTCAGCCCTCATATCCACTGTCTCGACAGCCGGAAGAGTACCGCCTGTCAGCCGCTCCTTAAGCCGGAACAGCCGTATCTCTCCCTCCCTGGCCCTATAATAGGACTCCATCGAGGGGGTCGCCGATCCCAGGACCAATACAGCCCCGTGCATCCTGGCGATCTCCTCCGCAACATCCCTGGTCTGATATTTGGGCATGGATTCATTTTTATAACTATGTTCGTGTTCCTCGTCGATCACGATCACACCCGGATTGGAAAAGGGTGTAAAAAGTGCGCTGCGGGGGCCGATGATCACATCGATTTCCCCCCTTCGGGCCCTCTCCCACTGGTCGGCGCGCTCCGCGTCCGACAAAGAGGAGTTGACGACACTCACACGGTCACCGAAATGGCTGTAAAAACGCATGAGGGTCTGAAAAGAGAGGGAGATCTCCGGAATCAGCATGATCGCCTGCCGCCCCCTGGCACAGATCTCTTTGATGATGCTGATGTAAACTTCGGTCTTCCCGCTCCCGGTCACGCCGTGGATCAGACTCACAGAGGCCCGCCCGCTGTCAAAATCCCCGATCACTGTGTCCACTATATTTTTCTGCTCCGGACTCAGCTGCATCCCGGTCCTGGTGCTGGGAGACACATTGACGGGATTTCGCAGCTCCTGAACCGACTCGACCCCGATGATTCCGGCCCGCTTCATGGCGCTTATGGCATTTGATGGCACATGCAGCCTGGTCGTCACAAGAGTCCAGGGAAGCACGGGCACCTCCAGAAGCTCCTTCAGCAGCCTTGCCCTCGCGGTATGATGCTTTTTTTCAAAAACCTGCAGCTGCCGCTTCCCCTCCTCTGCGGAGAGAAGCAGGCGGATCTGCCGCTGCTCCCTTATCTTTCCAGCCTTCCGGGAAGCGAGAACCGTCCGCATGGCTGTCGCCATCGTGGAGCCGTAGCGGTTTTTCATCCAGGCGGCAAGTCTGATATAGAATTCGCTGTTCTCCTCCAGGGAATATCCTCTGGCCGGCTCCACAGACTCCGCGATCTCCTTGATCTTTTCGGAGGGCAAATCCGCCCGGTCCGAAAACCCGACCACATATCCTTTCCGGAGCTTATTACCGGCACCGAATGGAACCATGACAATGCTTCCCGCCCGCAGCATCTCCCGAAGCTCAGACGGAACCCGATAGGTAAACGGACGATCCAGTCCCCTGGCCGATATGTCAATGATCACCTGTGCAAACTGCTCCAAAAAAAACCTCCGTCAAATCTCCGGCACTAATCCCGGTCAAACCGCCCTCCCGCCCGCATTTACGGGTTCCGGGCTGTGTCCGGCATCATCTTTATCAATTATCTTCAGAAAGAATCTCCCTGATCAGGACACGCTCATCCATGGGGTACTTCTTGCCTTTAATCTCCTGATAGTCCTCATGCCCTTTTCCGGCCAGAACAATAATATCCCCGGGCTGTCCGTTGCGGATCGCGTACCGGATCGCGTCTTTCCTGTCGGGAATTGTCACATAAGCACCCCCGGTCGGTTTCAGCCCTGTCACGATATCTTCAATAATCGCCCCAGGCTCTTCATTCCGCGGATTATCCGAAGTGACAATCGTAAGATCGGCGAGCCTGCCGCTCACTTCTCCCATCTGGAAACGGCGGGAGCGGGCCCTCTGCCCTCCGCAGCCAAACAGGCAGACCAGCCTGCCGGTATCATATTCACGAAGTGTCTTCAAAAGACTCTCAAGGGCCATGGCATTGTGAGCATAATCTATCATCAGTGTAAAATCATCGCTGACTCTGACCATCTCTATCCTTCCCTTGACATGGATCTTTCTGAGAGCTCCACAGATATCATCTTCCGACACTTTAAAATGACGGCAGACGGCAATCGCGCAAAGCGCGTTGTAGACACTGAAACGGCCGGGAGCAGGCACATGCGCATGAATAGAGAGTACGCCCGCAGTATCAAACTCCACACCCAGCTCGCCGGGCGTATGGATCAGTGAGATATTCTCCGCCCGCAGATCATTTTTTTCACCCAGACCGTAAGACTCCACCTCACAGGTGTGTCCCTCCAGGATCCTGTCGCTATAGGGATCATCCCCGTTGACGATCCCGACCCTGCACATTGAAAAAAGACGGCTCTTACATTGCAGGTAATCCTCAAAATCTGTGTGCTCATTGGGGCCTATATGATCCGGAGAAAGATTCGTAAAAATACCCAGATCAAACACAAATCCGGCAGTCCTGTGCAGCTTCAGGGCCTGCGAAGAGACCTCCATCACCACCGCCTGCACACCGCTGTCTGCCATATCGCGGAAAGTTTTCTGGATCTCGATCGACTCCGGCGTCGTATTCGCCGCCGGGATCCGCACCTCGCCGTCCTTCGTCTCATAGAGCGTCTCGATCGTTCCGACCAGACCTGTACGGATACCCGCAGCTTCCAGGATCGACCTGATCATATAAGTCGTAGTCGTCTTTCCCTTGGTCCCCGTTACACCTATGGTCTTCATCTCCCTTGCCGGATTATTATAAAAAGCGGCGGAAATGACAGCCATCGCAATCCTCGAATCCTCGACACGAATGATCACAGGACCCTTACGGTCATCCCAGCCGGCGCCTTCAGGACTGCCGCTGCCACTTTCCGTTTTCACGTCGGCGCCTTCCGGACTGCCGCTGCCACTTTCCGAATTCCCGCCGGCGCCTTCAGGACTGCCGCTGCCACTTTCCGAATTCCCGCCGGCGCCTTCCGGACTGCCGCTGCCACTTTCCGTTTTCACGTCGGCGCCTTCAGGACTGCCGCTGGCTTCACCGCCAGCCTTGACCCCCACTACACCTGACAAATCAAGATCACTCTGGACGACAATCGCACAGGCACCATTTTCCAAAGCACCAGCCGCAAAATCATGCCCGTCAAATACAGCTCCTTTGATACAAAAGAACAGACAGCCGGGAACAACCTTCCTGGAAGCATCGGTGATTACCGAAATTTCCCTGTCCAGGAGATATTCAATAGCAGCCTGATCCGTTATCCTGCTCCCACTGACAGAATTCAAATGATAATCCAGAGATTCTACAAGCTTTCTAATTTTCATAACTACACCTCACCTATACAGCTGCTCCTGCCCTCTGTAAATCCAATTCAAGACTCGCTCTCGAGTATACCGTTCCGCACGCGGATTGATATGTCTTATTATTCAAGGAATAACTCCCTATCCACAACCCGGCGGGAACCTGCCTCACGCACTCAAAGGAATAATCTTCTATCCACAGCACGGCGGGAAGTCGGCGCCGGAGCGGCGTACATCCTGGCGAATCCCCCGCTTCTGCCGGCATATACCCTTCTCCGCGCATTCAAAGGAATAATCTTCTATCCACAGCACGGCGGGAAGTCGGCGCCGGAGCGGCGTGCATCCTGGCGGACCCCCCGCTTCTGCCGGCATATACCCTTCTCCGCGCACTCAAAGGAATAATCTTCTATCCACAGCACGGCGGGAAGTCGGCGCCGGAGCGACGTACATCCTGGCGGAGCCGGTTTGGATGAGCATTAGATGTACTTGACGAAGCATATGCGAAGGGCCGAAAAAATGCCCGTCTTTCGCGGACGGGCATTTTTAGCGTCCACTTGTCCGAGTAATCCGGCATCGGCCGGATTACGAGTTTGGACGCGGTCCGCCCGAAACATATGCGAGTCTTAGTACATCTTTGCGAAGGAAATACGGATCCAAAGGATGACGCCGCGAAGGCGCCCCCAAGTGCGCATACTCAAATCGAGTTTGGACGCGGTCCGCCCGAAACATATGCGAGTCCTAGTACATCTTTGCGAAGGAAATACGGATCCAAAGGATGACGCCGCGCAGGCGCCCCCAAGTGCGCATACACAAATCGAGTTTGGAACGCGGTCCGCCCGAAACATATGCAAGTCCTAGTACATCTTTGCGAAGGAAATACGGATCCAAAGGATGACGCCGCGCAGGCGCCCCCAAGTGCGCATACTCAAAAATGCATATCCTTCACCACAAACCTGATCGATCTCCTCCCCCTGAATTCATTGATCTCGGGGTGATAGATCATATTGACAGTCACGTCCGCCCTGCCGTTCAAAAGTTCCAGCCAGGCTCTGCTGCCCCGTGCCGCTTCAATTTTCTCTCTGAAGAGATCCGCTTCCCGGAACATGGTCAGTGCAAGCTGCTCTCCGTTTGAATCGATCGCCTCGAATCCCAGTACATTTCTGCCCTTTCCCATGACCTTGAGGCCGCAAAGCCGCACTCCCCTTGCTGCAAAAACGGGCTTAAGATTGGCAGTTCCGCAGGGTTCAAGGAGCTTCAGCTCTTCAGCCATATTAAAGGTCCACAGAGAGGGGGGAAGTTCCATATCGATGTGCACCACCTCAGTCAGGTCTTCTTCCTGAAGGGTACTGGTCTCCTCGAGACGCTTCTGAAGGAGGGGAATGTCCTCTTCCCTCATGGAAAGACCCGCCGCCATTTTGTGCCCGCCGAATTTCACAAACAGTTCTTTGATCTCCGTCATGGAGGCGAACATGTCGTATGCCTCGATCGATCTGCCGGATCCCTTGGCCATACCGTCCTCTGTTCTTGTCAGGACAAAGACCGGCCGGGAAAAGCGCTCCCTGATCCTGCCGGCAATGATCCCGGCGAGCGATTCGTGGCACTCCGGCAGATAGATCACAAGGACACGGTTTTTCAAAAGATGCTGGTCAGAGACTATCTGCAGGGCCTGTTTCACCCCCTGCTCCGTGAGGCTTTTCCGGCTGTCATTCAGTTCCCTCAGCTTCTGGGCACTTCGGAGGGCACGTTCAGGGTCGTCTTCCATAAAGAGAGCCAGAGCCCTCTCCGCATTGTCCAGGCGTCCTGTTGCGTTCAGGCAGGGACCGATCACAAATCCCGCATGATAAGTGCTGATGGCTTTATCTTCCAGACCGTTGACCAGCAGCAGACTCCGGAGTCCGGTATTTTCAGTACGCGGAATACGGCCCAGGCCCTCCCTGACCAGGATCCTGTTTTCATCCTTCAGAGGCATGACATCACAGACAGTCGCCAGGGCACAGAAGGGAAGAAGTTCCTCCAAAAGGCGGGAACGCATCTTGGGAGCAAGCCTCTCAAGCAGAAGGTCTGACAGCTTCCAGGCCACAACAGCTCCGCAGATATCAGGAAAAGGATACTCCATTTGCCCTGTCTGAGGATTGCGTACCTTGGGATCCACGACTGCATCCGCAGGCGGAAGGATATATTTTTTATGTCCGCCGGCATCTTCTTCAAAGGGCACTTCGTGGTGATCTGTGACGACCACACATAAACCTGCTTCCTTAGCGGCGCGGACTGCCTCGACTGCCGAGATGCCGTTGTCGCAGGTCAGGATCACTCCGACCCCGTCCTCCGCGGCATCTGCTGCCATCCGGGGATTCATACCGTAACCGTCTTTGATCCTGTCGGGAAGGACCACATCTGCCGAAGCTCCGCAGGCAGACAGAACCCGCATGAGAATATAGGAAGCACAGATTCCGTCCACATCGTAATCGCCGATCACACGGACCGCCTCTCCCCTCCTGATTTTTTCACAGAGCAGTCCGACAGCCTTTTCCATATCAGGCAGAAGCAGGGGTGAATAAAGATCTGCCAGTGACCCTCTCAGAAAGCGCTGTGTCTCCTCGATTCCGATCACATCCCGGTTTCTGATCACACGGGCAAGGACCATGGATATCCCACAGGCTTCCGCGATCGCCCTAAAATCCGCCCTCTTGGTGTAAAGCATCCACTTCGCCATATCGATTCCTTCCTCTTCGTCCTTTCCGCTTATGGTAAAAGCAGGGAGGATGTTGGCATCCTCCCTGCATTCATATGCGGGACTGAAAATCCCGCTCCATGCTCAGATCCGCTGCGCTCAAATCTTATAGAAACGGGACATCCCGCTCTGATATCCGTGCGCTGTCCCGGTCGCCTCTATAGCCGGCAGTAATACCTGTCGCAGTAATACCTGTCGCCGGACTGTGAGGACCCGGAGTCTCAGACAGTGATCTTAGCCTTATTCCTGGCTTCCTCTTCCTTGCGGCGGCGCTCTTTGCGCTCCTTCTTGGAGAGGTTGGAATAGTCGTTTTTATTTTTCTTATTCTGCTGGTTTCCTGAACCATCGCTGTTTCCGCCCTTCTTCTGACCGGAAGATGCCTGTGCGGCATCGTCCGACTTTTTGCGAAGGACATACCAGATGGAACCTGCCAGGCAGACAGAGGAATAACCGCCGCAGATGATACCGATCATGATCGGAAGGGCGAATTCCTTGACGCTGGAGACACCGAAGATAAACAGGGTCAGCACCATGAAGAAAGTGGTCAGAGAAGTAAAGATACTTCTGGAGAGCGTGTCTGTGATACTCTCGTTGACCAGGGCAGCGAGCTCCTGTCCTCTGCGTCTGGACCGCAGGCTCTCACGCACACGGTCGAAGATAACGATCGTAGCGTTGATCGAATAACCGACGATGGTCAGCATGCAGGCGATGAATGTGCTGCCCACGCTGACTCTGGCGACCGCGTAGAAAGCCAGCACGACCAGAACGTCATGTGCCAGGCAGATGACGGAGGACGCGCCGAAGCGCAGATCCTTGAAACGGAACCAGATATACAGCAGCATCAGGACCAGGGCGACGCCGACCGCGAGCAGAGCAGCGCTCTTCATCTCGTTACTGATCGTGGAGCTGATGGTCTCGGAAGTAATGCTGTCCTTGTCAACTTTGAATTTCTTGACCAGCTGGTTGGACAGCTCGGTGCTCTTGTCGGTATCAAGGACGACAGACTTGAAGATGACTTCGTTGCTTCCGGAAACCTTCTGCACCTGAACGTTCTTGTCGCCTGTCACCTTGGTGAAGACGGGGATGACCTGCTTCTCAATCTCTTCCAGGCTCATATCTTCGTTGAAACTGACATTTGTGGATGTGCCGCCGACAAAGTCAAGGCTGAAGTTGAGGATGGACTTATCTTTGCCCAGATGGATGCCCATGGCGACAAAGCCGCAGAGGATAAGCGCGAGCGAGACCGCAAAGAAGGCCTTCCTGTGCTCAACGAAGGAAATAATATTTCTCTTTTTGCCGACACCGTAGAGGCTCTTATTTGTGAGTCCAAGGCCGTAGAAGATGTTCATGATCAGCCTGGTCACGAAGAGAGAAGTGATCATGGACAGAATAATACCGATCGCCAGGGTGTAGGCAAATCCCTTGATCGTACCGGAACCCAGAGCTGCAAGGACCGCCGCGGCGATCAGGGTGGTGACATTGCCGTCGATAATGGCGGACAGGGCCTTATGATATCCGTTGTTGATAGCGGTCTTTACACCCAGACCGGCTCCGAGTTCCTCGCGGATACGGGCAAAAATGATCACGTTGGCATCGACTGCCATACCGATGGAAAGCAGGATACCTGCGATTCCGGGCAGGGTCAGTGTGATATCAAATCCATTGAGAACGAGCGCCATCATCATGATGTAGATGCACAGCGCCAGTACTGCCGCAAATCCGGGCAGAAGATAGACCACGATCATAAAGAACGCGACAAGGCCGAAACCGATCACGCCGGCAAACTTGCTGGTGCGGATGGCGTCCTGACCCAGCTGTGCGCCGACGATCTGGGAGCGCAGACGCTCCAGCTCGACCTTCAGTCCACCGATACGGATCGTGGAAGCCAGATTCTCAGCGGTCTCAATGCTCTCCTCACCGGTGATGACCGCGCGGCCGTCTGTGATCGCCGCCTGGACGCTGGGAACGCTGATGAAATGTCCGTCGTAATAGATACCAATGGACTCACCTGCGGCATATGCCTTGGTTGTGGCCGCGGCAAAAGCCTTTTTGCCTTCGTTATTAAAGGTCAGGGCGACAACGACCTGCTTGTTGCCCATGTCATCCTGCTGATAGGTGGCCTTGGCATCAGTGACCTGGGTACCTGTGACAACAGCATCGCCGTCCTTGATGATCTGATCAAGATCTTTGGTCAGGACATACTCGACAGAGCCGTCTTCAGTGACACCCATCTGATAGTTCTGGTTGCCTTTATCATCAGTCTGGCGGATGAAGTACAGGGAGCCGGGACGTCCCAGATCCTCCAGGATCTTGTTGGTCTCCGCAACGCCGGAAATACCCGGAATCTCAATATTCAGGCGGTCTGTGCCCTCAGTATAGACCTGTGCTTCCGTGCTGTACTCATCGACACGGCGCTGCAGTTTATACTTGGTATCATTCAGGTCTTCCTGAGACGGAGGTGTCTCTCCCACCGCCTGATATGTGATGCTGGCGCCGCCCGCCAGATCCAGGCCCTTCTTGATGTTGTGATAGGATCCTCTGTGTCCCTTGCCAAATCCGATCAGCACCGTGTACGCCATCAGTCCTGAGATGGCCAGCACGAGCAGAAGGGAAATGACCGCTCTCGATTTTTTCATTAATAGCTCCTCCAATATATACTACACTGTTCGCTTCCGCGCCCCTCCGACAGGACCGCGGACAGCAAAAGTACCGGTAACAGAACCGGAGGTATCCTCTTTCAGGAAAAGCCGGACCCCAAAAACGCGGATCACGACCGTCCAAAAAGCAGACACTTTGCAATTATAGCACCATGCCTCCATGATTGTAAAACATTTTCTTTAAAAAAGAACAATTCATAAATCTTTATGTTACAGTTCAGGCCCTGCTGAAAACAATACGCCTTTTGTGCATCACTGCTTCGGTGGGACGCTCCCGCTCCGTGAAAAACGCAGCGGATATTACGGCGCTGTTAAACATTAATCTGTCCATTCTGCTTGTATTTCTGCTCGATAGCTGTGTCAGAA
>Ga0310695_10004935_pt1 | contig 23935 bp, 15 predicted proteins | sample RumenRJG_04DNA_FD_203882 | JGI IMG/M metagenome (GOLD analysis project Ga0310695, IMG submission 203882) | Bovine rumen microbial communities from Lethbridge, Alberta, Canada - RJG_04 (v2) (version 2) | ecosystem: Host-associated > Mammals > Digestive system > Stomach > Rumen | place: Canada...
AACAGCCCCGACATGTGGCTCAACAATGTTGACACCCGCCTGAAGGCTACCATGATGCTGCCCGGTTTCACCTATTCCTACTTCTGGCGTGATCATGAAATCGACAGCACCACCCAGGAGATGGGCTTCGATTATCTGAAGTTTATGTTCGACACCAAGTATAACAAGTCGGCTGGTGGCCAACTCAACTCGGGTACCGGTTCCAACTGTGTGAAGCACCTGTACGGCAATACTGCCGACCATATTGCCGAGTTCGGACATTCTGATGCCCGCATGGCCAGTTCGCTGTCGACCCACCTGCTGCGTCTTGCCGACATTTATCTGATTTATGCCGAGGCCAAGATGGGTACGGCCAAATCGACCAGCGACGGTAGCGCCATCGACGCATTCTATGCTGTGCGCCACCGCGCAATCAGGAACGCTCAGCGTCCCAGTGTCATCACCTTTGAAGACATCTGGAAAGAGCGTCGCCTGGAACTCGCCTTTGAGGGTGACCGCTGGTTTGACTACGTGCGCGTATCTTACTTCGATCCCGACTTCTGCATTGCCGACCTCATTTCTCAAAAGCGCAGCACGTTCTATGGCTTGAGCGACATTTACAAGACTTATGCCGAGACCGGTATCTGGTCGATCACCGCGTCGGCTGGCTATAACGAGGCACAGTCTGCTCCCAATCCCGAGGCTATGATGAAGACCAGCCCCGACGGCAGCAAGCGTTACTTCTTCATGCCCTTCCCGCAGGAAGACGTTGTGTTCAATCCCAACCTGGGCAGCAATGTTGACGGTGTCCATGTTGACGTGAGAGCAACTTACAGTTATTGATACTTTAGTTTGACACCTATTCTATTAAAGATTAAAGAAAATGAAAAATTTCAAATATAATTTCATCGTCATGGCACTTGCCGTTATGGCATTGGGTTTGTTCTCATGTGCCGACGAGCCTGACAAGTATGAGGTGGCAAGCGGATTACCCTCGGTAAGTTATGTGCGCTGTCTGAGCACCGAGATTAAAGGCACTAACGATGACCCCGACACGCACTACACCAATGGCGAACTGGTGACCGAGGCCTCACCTCAAAGCATCATCTGCCTGGTAGGTAAGAACCTGCGTAGTGTCTATGAGATCTACTTCAACGACAAGAAGGGTATTCTCAACTCGAGTTATATCACCGACAACACCCTCATCGTGCAAATCCCCCGCTCGGTACCCGAGACTGTTACCGACAAGATTTACATGATCACCAAGGACCAGGACACTGTGACCTATGACTTCCATGTTGTTATCGCAGCCCCGCAAATCATCAGCATGGGCAATGAGTATGCACCTGTAGGCTCAACCCAGACGCTGACTGGTAACTACTTCATCGACGATCCCGGCACTCCGCTGGCCATCAACTTCACCGGTGCCGACGGTTCGATGGTTCCTGCTGAAATCACCAACATCGCCTCCGATTACACCCAGGTAACCTTCACGGTTCCCGCCGGTGCTGTCGAGGGCCCCATCTATGTGACTTCGGTTTACGGAACGACCAAGACGAGTTTCTATTATAAGGATTCGCGCGGCATGCTGTTCGACTTCGACAACATCGCCCTGGACAACCACGGCTGGAACGGTCACAGCAGCACGACCGATGACACCGCATTGAGCGGCAACTTCATCCAGTTGGGTGACGGCAGTTCGGTACTGAATGGCGAAACCTGGGACGAGCAGCACTTCTCGTTCGTTTACTGGCCCGGCAGTTGGAACTCGCCCGAGAACTATCAGGACGGTGAGATGGGTGCTCGTCTGACCGATCTGGCCGACTTCAGCGACTGGAGCAACATGGCTCTCAAGTTTGAGATGAACATTCCCAGTGAATATCCTTGGAGCAATGCAGCCATGCAGATCTGCTTTGCTGGCGTTGACAAGGTGACCTTCGGCAATGCAGGTGTCGACATCTATGGCAAGACCGTGGCAGGTGCTAACAACACCTACATGACCAACAATGCCAATCCTCGTGCCCTGTACCGTCCCTGGTCAACCAGCCCGACGGGCAGTTACGACACCGGTGGTGAGTGGGTAACCGTTACTCTGCCCATCGCAGCCAACTTCGTTTATGGTTGGGACGGCTCGGTATCCAGCGGCTCGCTCTCGGCCGAGAGTTTCACCAGTTTGTGGATCTTCGTCTCGAGTTGTGGTGTTGAAGGTGTAGATTGCACCCCCATCATCAAGATTGACAACATCCGTGTGGTTCCTAATTAATTATAATGAAAGAAGAATATGAAAAAGTTCAGAAATATTTTCATCCTGTTTGTGGTAGCCCTCGTTGGGGTTTCGCTCACAAGTTGTAATGAGGAGGACCTGGTCACCGACCCCTATAGCAAGTCGGGTGTGAACCTGCTGGCCTATGGACCGTCGCCCATCCTGCGCAATACAGAGATCCGCCTCACGGGTACCAACATGCAGAAGGTGGACAAAGTCATCTTCCCGGGTAATGCCATCGTTGAGCGCTCGGCTTTCAACCGCAGCGACAATGAGAACATCTATTGCAACGTGCCCGACGAGACCGTTCCCGGTCAGATCCGGTTGGTTGCCGGCAACGATACTATCGTTTCGATTGGTACGCTCGTGTTTGAAGAGCCCATCGAGGTGACCAATGTGACTCCCGTCACTGGACTGAATGCAGGTGACATCATCTCGATCACGGGTGACTATGTCTATAACATTGCTGAGGTGATCTTCACCAGGAGCGCCTCGGTGATCGCCGAAGACTTTGAATATGTTTCGCGTCGCGAGATCCGCGTTCGCGTGCCTCTGGCAGCCGAGAGCGGTACCATCACCATGAATGACGGTGCTGACTGGGAGTACACCTTCGAGACTCCGCTCGAGATCGTTTCGGCAAGTTATCTGAGCCTTGAGCCTGCCGCAGCCGACTTTGGCGAGCAGATTGCTATCCACGGTACCAACCTGCACACGGTAGAGCAAGTGCTGTTCGCTGGTGGTGTAGCCGCCGAATTCACTGTCTCGGAAGACAACAGGACGATTATCGCCACTGTTCCTGCCGAGTGTAAGTCGGGTGCTATCTCGCTGCTGCTCTATTCGGGCGATGCATTGCAGACCGATGCGTTCTCGGTTCCCACTGTTGTCATCACTGGCGCTTCACAGAGCACCGACCTCGTTGCTGGCGACGTTGTCACCCTGTATGGTGAGAACTTCGACCGCATCATCGAGGTTACGTTGCCTGGTGGCACTGCTCCCTTGAGTGCCAATGAGTACTCCATCGCCGACAACAAACTGACCTTTACCGTTCCCGAGTATCTGGTTGATGGTGATGTAGTGGTTAAGCAGAACTCCAACATCACTGCCACCTATCCTCTCGAGATCCGCAAACTCGCCGGTGTTATCTGGCAGGGTAATCAGGAACTGAGTGGCTGGAGCAGTTGGGGCGTATTCAACTGGAGCGGCGACCTGTGGACCAAATTCCAAGAGGCCATCACCGGTCCTGGTCAGATGACCGTTCACTTTGTCGCCACCAGCGGCAGTCCCGTCTTCAACTTCCGCATGGGTGACTGGAGCACTCCGCTCAGTGGCCTGGCTAGCATGTATGGCGACGATGGTAACATCAGGCCCGCTGCCGGTGTGACCGACCTCGTGTTTGACATCACGGCCGAGGAGGCAGCCCAGATGTTTGGCAACGGTGGTCAGGGTATGGTCATCTGGGGTGACGGCATCAAGTTGCAGTATGTGAAGTTCATCGGTGCCGGCGCCGAGCAGGTGATCTGGGAAGGCCGTGAGGACACCAGCGGCTGGGGCAATAACATCACCATCGGCAGCGACATGTCGCCCGAACTGGCTGCTTGCAACCCGCAGGAGGGCAGCGTGGTTCGCTTCTATGGCGAGGTTAGCGCTGGCTGGCAGGCCAAGATTGTCGAGGGCCACTGGGGTCCCACCTATCTGGCTGTTGCCGAGACTGCCGAGGGCGAGTTTGCGGCCTATGACTTTGCTGGCAACGGCAACTGCATCAAGATGACGCTCACCCAGGCTATGCTCGATGCGGCTTACACCCAGCAATGGTGGGGCGGCACGTTCATCGTCCAGGGTCAGAACTTCGTCTTGACCAAGGTGACTGTTGCTCCCATGTAATCCCAAATTGATACACAATCTCTACATTATTCCCGCCGCTCCATCTTCATGGCGGCGGGAATAATTTTTAAACACACTAATGATGAAATCGGAATTTAATTGCCGGCGAGTGCTCTCCATGTCTGCTGTCGTGTCGTTAGCCTTGATGCTGACTTCATGCCATTATTACAAGGAGGAAAAGGATAACACTCATCAGGAGGAAGACCTCATTGCCAATATTGAGGGTTATGGCATCGACACCATCGCTGTGGAGCCCGGCGACACGCTGTGCTCGGCACGCGTTGATGACGTGTTGCGTCATTACCCCGAGTTCTACCATGCCGCCGAAAAGGCCAAGAAGGCCTATATCGAATGGCAGGAAATGGAGGCAGAAGCCCGTGTGGGCACCAAGACGCAAGTCATGAGCCTCGACGCCATCTTGAATGATGCGCTCTATGGTCCCGATGATGTCGCCGAGATAGGCGAGTGGCCTGATATGGCTCCCATCGACAGCGCTTATTTCAAACTCATCGCTCAGAGCGGCCTCAAGCGCAAGTCGGCTATCGGCCATGCCCGCCGGGCGTGGATATCCTATCAGGAGCGCCTGCGGCAGATGGCGCAGACGGTGCCCGAGCAATGCCGTGCCCGCTACATCGCGTCGGTCACTGCCCGAGTACAACAATTGATGCCCGAGCCTAGAAAGGCTATGCCATAATTCATAGTCTACATTTTTTAACCGCCCTGCGGGCGGGAAATTATTCAAATATAAATATAAAATAAAGATTAATTTTAATTTAAAAAATTTGATAAATTTCCCGTGCGTTAGCACGGTGATATTACTGAGCCGACATTTATGACACAGCCTCCAAGGCGAAGCCATCAATCGGATAAAATCCAAATTTGCACAACATTACAAGGTAAAGACAATGAAAAGAAATCATCTCGTTAATCTTGCGTTATTCGTCCTCATGCTATTGCCTGCGGTATTCACTTTCTCCTCGTGTAGTAGTGAAGATGGCCCGGATAACCCCACGCCCAGCGTGACCGTGCTCTTGCGCGGGCAGAGCATTGCCGAGGGAGCCGAGGTGGATGCCGAAACCACCACTGTGCTCACGCTGACCTATAACACGACGGTCAAGGTCGTGTCCTCGACTGGCATCACGGTGGGCGGCACTCCTGTCGCCGCCAAGAGCAATTCACAGACGACGATGGCCGTGGATATTCCGTTATCGCTCGTTGCTGGCACCAACTATACTGTCAAGGTGGCCAAGGGCGCTATCGTTTCTACTACCGACGCTTCGGCATCGGCTCCAGAGTTTACGCTGAACTTCAAGACCAAGCAGGCTACCGTGATTCCGCCTGCCGAGGGACAGGAACCTGTGTTTGCCACTACCGAACCCGCCAAGAAACTGCTGGCCTACTTGTGGTCGCAGTATGGCAGCAAGACCATCTCGAGCGTCATGGCCGACGTGAACTGGAATCATCGTCTGGCCGACCATGTGAAGGGCGTGACCGGTAAATATCCGGCCATGAACTGCTATGACTTCATCCATGTCTATGTCCCACAGAACAACTGGATCAACTACAATGACATTACGCCTGTCAAGGAGTGGTTCGACGCCGGCGGTATCGTCCAACTCATGTGGCACTTCAACGTGCCGCTCACAGCAACCACCGTTCCCGGCAGCGACGGCTCGGGCGTAACGTGCACGCCCAGCGAGACCACCTTCAAGGCGTCCAATGCCTTGACCAGCGGCACATGGGAAAACCAGTGGTTCTATGGCCAGATGGACAAGGTGGCCAGCGTCTTGCTAAAGTTGCAGGATGCGGGCATCGCAGCCATGTGGCGTCCCTTCCATGAGGGCGCAGGTAATGCCTGTGCCAAGCAGCAGGCCGCTTGGACCACGGGTTGGTTCTGGTGGGGATATGACGGCGCCGACACCTACAAGAAGTTGTGGGTGGCCATGTTTGACTACTTCAAGCAGAAGGGCGTGAAAAACCTCATTTGGGTTTGGACCACCCAGAATTACAACGGCAACAGTTCCACCTATAACCAGGACACCGATTGGTATCCCGGAGGCGAGTATGTGGACGTGATTGCCCGCGATCTGTACGGCTGCAACGCCGCCCAGAACAAGCAGGAGTTTGACGAAATTCAGGCTACCTATAGCGGCAAGATGGTGATCCTGGGCGAGTGTGGCGCTGACGGCAGCACGAGTTTTGCCAACATCTCCGACATCTGGGGTGCTGGTGCCAAGTGGGGTTCGTTCATGGTGTGGTATGGCAGCAACTTCTGCAGCGATGCTTGGTGGAAGAACGCCATGACCAATGCCTATGTCATCACCCGCGACCAGTTGCCCGACCTCAAGTAATGCATCGCTGGGGCATCCGCTCTGAGCACCTTTAGGAACGGTACGATACCCACCTCATGTGAGGAAAAAAAGGACAAGAAAGACAATTCTATTGCTAGCCAATAATATGTTGTCTTTCTTGTCCTTCTTGTCTTCAAACCTAAAAAACTTGGCGTCTTAGCGCCTTAGCATGGGGCCCTGTTCGGCTTTCCGCGTATGCACGTGTTTTTCGGTTTTTTGCCAAAGCAGTGCCGAGATTTGGCACTCCAATCCCCTTATTTTGCACCTCAAAAAACAAAAGTTTTCAACAATTCACAAAATAGTGGAAGAAATTGACTATTTTTGTGAGTTAAACCACCAATAACTAAAAAACCAAGAATGGAGAACAAAGCATTCAATCTTTTTGATTTTGGCCTGAAAAAAGCCGAGAATTATCCTCAATCACGCTTAAATATATTATAGATTATGCCTATGAATAATAAATGGACGCGAGAGCAGTTAATAATGGCCCTCAATGTTTACTGCAAAATTCCATTTAAAGACGTCAAAGAGTGGCATCCAATTATTCAAAAATATGCTCCTTTGATTGGTCGAACACCAGTCGCTTTAAAAATGAAAGTTGGGAATTTCGGACGTTTTGACCCCGTTTTGCGTTCAAAAGGAATAGTTGGACTTGGTCATGGCAGTAAAGATGAAGAACTGATATGGAACGAGTTTTGGGGTGCACCGGAAAAACTCGCTTTTGAAAGTGAGCGATTATTTGCCGAGAGAGCAAATAAGAAAATTGAAGAATTTGTTGAAGTTGATGGGCAGGATATTCCTTTAGGACTGGATAGAGATGTGGTTATTCGCCAGCGTGTTAATCAATCTTTCTTCAGGAAAATGGTTCTCTGTTCATACTTAAACCGTTGTTGTGTGACTGGTATTTCAAATCCATCATTGCTTGAAGCCTGCCATATCATGAGTTGGTCTGATGATGAGGTCAATCGAATGAATCCAACAAATGGGTTGTGCTTAAACCCACTTTTTCATAAGGCTTATGATAACTATTTAATGGCCATCACCCCAGATTATAGAGTTTGCATTTCAGATAACATGCTATGTGATATCAAAGAAGAACCCACTTTGCATTTCTTGATGGGGCTAAAAAATCGTCATCTAATAATGCCAGAAAAGTTTTCTCCTAATCAAGAGTTTTTGTCAGTACATTATGAAGAATACAGGAAACGAAACTAATTACATCAAGAAGGAACTATTTAAATACCTCTTGTCACAAAAAGGGAATATAAATATAGGGAATATCGAACAATTCCTTAATTCAATAGATACTAGTGCAATTTCGACAGAATCGTGCGCCAACGATCTTGCTCTAATTCGTATTAATAATGAAATGACAGAGACAAAGTCCGAACTTGGTTATAGCATCAAATCAAAACTAGGAAGTGATTCTACACTGATAAATGCTGTTGGGGACAATACTAATTTTATTTATAGGATTAGTGGTATTTCAAGAACTGATGCCCTTTCAATCAATGAACAAAGTATGTTCAAGAAGAAGTTTGAATTACTTGACAAACTCGGGGCTAAGGTTGAGTTCTATGGCGTTATGGGACAAAAATTGCACAACAACTTGGTCATGCTTGATTTGGGGTTGGAAAGAATTGTTGCTGAATGTCTGTTGTCGTATTATCAGGGTACAGCAAAGACGATTGAGGATGCCGTTAAAATTGTCAACGATAAAGACCCGTTTAGCATCAACGCAAATACTACACAACCAATGTATGAATACAAGTTTAAACAATTCTTATTGGCTTTTGCTCTTGGCATGACTGCATCAAGGGAGTGGCATGGTAAATTCAATGCTAATGGCGGATTCATTGTCGTTAAGGAAGATGGTGACATCGTTTGCTACCATTTCTTTGATAGAAACGACCTTGAGGATTACCTCTATTATAATACTCGTTTTGAGACCCCTAGCACATCTCGCCATCATTTCGGCTTAATCTATGAACAAAATGGTGAGTTCTTTATGAAACTAAATCTGCAAGTTAGATTCAAGAGGTGATAAAAGAAGAAAAGCCGCCAGGCCAATAGTTAAGGAAACTTATCGGCCTGGCGGCTTGGCGTGGGGCCTGGTGATGGGCGAGGCTGTGTCATAAATGGCGACTGGAAGTATTCATCGCGCTACGCGCGAGAAATCAAATTATAAATATAATTGAAACAAAATATATTATTATTTGATTTCTTGGCCGTAAGGCCGATTTAAAACAAGCGAGTGAATGATGACACAATACACGCGCATGAAAAAAACGGAAAAAACAACAGTTTAGCCGCTCCTTGTTGGGGGCGGCTTTTATAGCAAGCAAGCCGCCAGGCCGACTTTTATGAATCTTGGCGGCTTGGCGGCTTGGCGTGAGGCTTTTCAGTGCCAACTGCTATATCGTCCTCATTTATTTATAGACGTTGACGATCGAGTCGGCGACTTGTTCCATGGTCCAGCGGAAGGTGGCCTCGCTGCGGTCGGCACCGTCAACGAGCGACATCCAGTAGAACGAGGCGGCACCGTACTGCTTGCACAGGCGGTTCATGTCGCCAGCGTGCTTGCCGGCTTCGGCCTTTTGGGCCACGGTGCTGTTGGGATTGATGGTCATTTCGCCGGAACCGTTGGTGGCATATTCGCCGATGATGACGGGATAACCCTTGGCGATGAAGTAGGTCTCCAGATCACGGAACATGCCCTTGAGGTACTCGCGGCACTCGCTGGTCCAGGTCATGTTGTAGATGCGCACCCAGTCCCAAGGATCGTAGGAGTGAACTTCGACAGCGATGTGGCTCTGGTTGCCGCACGGGTCGGTGGGGATGGTGAGACCGCTCATCACGGCGGTGCCATGGGCGGCGGCATAGGTCGATACGATCAGGTTCCTGTAGGTGTTGTTGCCACCAGTGGCGCGCACTGCCTCGACAAACTTGGCGGCATGCTGGTTCACATACTCGAGATCAGACAGATTGCTCGGCTGGTTCCACTGCTGGGCCGTGTTGAGCATCTCGTTATAGCCTTCAAACAGCAAGTGATGGTCGTAGTTCTTGAAGCGGGTGGCAATCTGTGTCCACAACCTGGCATAGCGGTCGAGTTGCAGTGTCGGGCTGGCGACAACCCATGCGGCATTGTGGGCTCCGGTGTCGTGGTGCACGTTGAGGATGCAATACATGCCCTGGCTGATGACATAGTCCACTATCTCCTGCACGCGGTTCATCCAAGCCTCGTCGACGTTGCCCTGGTCATCCATGTGCTGGTACCAGGTCACGGGGACGCGGATGCCCTTGAAGCCTTTCTCCTTGAAAGCCTGCATCAGGTGGGCGTCGGTGACGGGCTGGCCCCATGCTGTCTCATACTTGTAGGGCTCCTGGTGGTCACCAATCCAGTCACCGTAACTGTCGAGCGTGTTGCCCAGGTTCCAGCCAGGAGTCATGTTCAACACGGCCTGGGCTGCCGACTCGTGTCCGTCGGGGGCATCAGGGTTGGGCAACTCGGTCTTCTTGGTGGTGAAGTCCAGGGTATAGGCCGCGGTTGCCACGCCGTCGGCGTTCTTGATGACTCCGGCGGGGATGGTGATGGTCACGGCCTGGCCCTCTTGGGCACAGGTGGCGGTGAGCATTAGGGCGGCGCTCATGGTGCGCACGTTGCTGATGGTGGCTCCGGTGGCCTGAATCTTGCTGATGTCGCTGGCCGTCATGGTGATCGTCTTGTCATAGGTGATGGTCACGCTGATGGCCCCGGGCTCTACTGTCGTCGAGCCATTCTCGGGCGATGTGCTGACCACGGCGGGAGCAGCCTGTTTGGGTGCATCGGGTTCGTCGCTGCCGCTGCAGGCCGTGAAACCGAGGGTCAACGTGGCCAGCAGGATGAATGCTATAAAATTCAATTTGTTCATAGTGCTATATTATAGATTGTTTGATTATTTGTCGGTACGGAAAGGAACCACGGGCAGACCGCGCATGTTCTTGAGGTTCCCGATTTGGAATGACTTGAAGCAGTAGCGCACTGCCACGGGCTCGGGCACCTCGCTCGAGGATACCATGATGGACTTGTGCCCCTCGTTGAGCGTGGCCTGGGCGGTCTTGAACACGCCGTCGGCCCCTGCAATCTCAAATCCCTCGATGTCTTGCCAGGGCGACAGGCCATCGTCGGCATTCTTGAAGAACACCTCGACCTTGTTGCCCTCGATTTGCATGTGGTCATACTCGGGCGACTCGCAAGCGATGTTCTTGTAGCCATAGGTGCGGTTCAGGGCCATATAGGCCAGGCGGTTGCCCACCTCGCGCTTCTGAGCGGGGTGTATCTGGTTGAACTCGTAGGGCTTCACCAGGTCGTTGGTCGAGACGATGCCGCAGTTCTCGATAAGGTGTGCGGCATTGTGCTGGGCTTCACGCAGCAGCGGTGAACTCAGCCACTGGCCATAGCCGCCATAGGGTGCGATTTCCACCTGATAGAACGGCAGTTGCTGGGCCGTGCCGCCAAAGTCCTTGCGCCACGAGTCAACCATGTCTTTCATGCGCTGGGCATAGGTCTGCTCCTTGCCCACGTTGGATTCACCTTGATACCAGATGAAGCCGCGGATGGTGTAATGGCGCAGGGGGTGAAGCATGCCGTTATACATGATGACGGGGGTGTAGTAGTTCCACCTGGTGCCGTTCCAGCCTTCTTTTTGCTCCTTGGCGATGTCGATGTCGTCATAGGTCTTGACGATCTCCTCGGGAATCCATCCCTCGACCTTCGAGCCACCCCAAGCGCAGGCAATCACGCCCACGGGGATGTCGAGCACCCGTTGCAGCATCTGGCCGAAGAAGAAACCAGTTGCGCTCATCCACGGTGCAGTATCGGGCGTGGGCACCAGCCAACTGCCGGACACTTCCTCGACAGGCTTGGTCTGCCCGTTCTGCTTGATTTGCGCGACGCGCAGCCAGCGGTTCTCACTCGCGGTGGTGATGACCTCGTTGGAGTTCTCAACAGGGCAGTTCCAGAATCCGTTCAGGGGCATCTCCATGTTGGATTGTCCAGAGGCGAACCACACCTCGCCGATGAGCACGCGCTCCAGCACGACCTGTTGATGGCCGTTTTCCAGGAGCGTGATGCGGTGTTCCTGTTTGGCTGCAGCGGGTGTGGGCAGCATCAGTGACCAGTTGCCGTTCTTGTCGGCTCGGGTAGTCACCGGCTGGCCCAGCCAGTCGGCATCGGCGCTCACGGTGGCATCAGCATCGGCCTTGCCCCACAAGCGGGCCTGGGTGCGTTGTTGCAGCACCATGTCGTTGCCGATGATTTCGGGCAGTTTGATGGCCGCTTGGGCCGTTGCCCATAATGCCAGAAGCAATAGTAAACTTAAGTTTCTTTTCATTGTGTTGATTACTTGAGTTCTTGTTATATACTAGATGATGATTTTGGTCTTGCGGTATTTCTTGCGGAACTCCGACGGGCTGCAGCCCTTGCCTTTCTTGAACTGGCGGTTGAAGTTGCTCAATGTGTTGAAACCGCAACTGTAACTGATTTCGGCAATGGTGCTCGTGGTGTCGACAAGCATGCGGGTCGCATAGCCCAAGCGCACGTCGATGATGTACTCGTTGAGCGTCTTGCCCGTGCGCAGTTTGAAGAATCGCGAGAATGCACTCGGCGTCATGCCGGCCATGTCGCACAACTGCGTGAGGCGCAGCGGCTCCATGTAGTGCGCGTCGATGTAGTTTTTCACCTTGAGCACACGGCGCGAGTCGCTGGTCACGGGTACCTGGGCAAAGGCCGACGACGAGAGTTCGGTGGCTTCGCCCTTGGACAGTTCGTACAGGATGTCGAGCAGTTCCAGCACGGCCACAAAGCCCTCTTGAATGCTCGACAGATTGGTGAGTTGGCGATAGACCCGCATGATGGATGACATGGGGAATGCCAGACCCTTGCGCGCACGCACCAGCATCTTGTAGATGGAGTCAAACGGGTTGGTCAGGAATGCGCTGTTCTTGTGATCGAAATCAAGACGGAACTGGATCGTGATTTCATGAATGTCGGTTGCGGGGCGTCCGTTCTGCTCCCAGGCGTGTTCCAACTCGGGACTGGTGATGAGCACGAGGTCATAGGGGCCTATCACCTCGTTGCTGTCGCCCACCACACGCAGGCAACCTGCCGCATTTTCCACAAAGTTCAGTTCCATAATGTTCATCATGTCATGACAGTGGATGGGATAGTTGAACTCGCTCTTGTAGCGGTCGGCGACATACATGAAGTCCCTGTCGCCCAGCGGCATGATTTCGTGCAGAACTTTAGTGTCGGATTTCATCGTCTTGTCTTTTCTGGTTCTTTAACCTGGTTCAATACTCTTGGTAGCCAAAGTTGGTGAAGTCGGCATAGGAGTCCTTGGAACCTTGCGCATACAAGGCCAGGACAACGCCCGTGAAGCCTCCAGCCATCTCGGTGCTCAACAGGGTGCAACTCTGGCTGCCCAGTTCGTGCCAGGTCTTGCCGCCGTCGGTCGAGCATTCATATCGGTAGGTGAGGCCGTCGCTCGAAATGCGCAACCTCGCATTGGATTGGTCAAGTTTGTGGGTCTTGATGTCGCTCATCGTCTTGAGGCGGCAATCCAGTTTCACGATCAGTTCGCCATTCTGGCGGGTGCATGAGAGCGATTGCCATCCGTCTTCAATCTGGTAGACGATAATTCCGGCTTCGTCGCCCTCGTTGATATGGGCCGCATCCACATCGACCTGTACGGTCATGCGTTCGCTTGTCTGACGCATGCCGATGAAGGTTGGATGGTCGGTCTTGGCAACAGGTTGTCCGGCATGCAGGCGCAGGCGGCCGGCGGTGCGTTCATAGTTGGCCACGATGGGGCTCTGCATGTGCATCCACATGGGGCGCTCGGGCCAGGCCATGAGATCCTCGTGGGTGACCGTGCGCAGCCTGCGCACTGGCGTGCCGCCCAGGTTGGCTTGCATCAGCGTGTCGATGGGCTCACCGCCGTTCACAACGGGCCAGCCGCCCTCTGGCCATTGCACGGGAGCCAGATAGGTCTCGCGACCCAGGTGGTGATAACTGCCGCCAAAGTTGCGGTAGGCCAGGAAGGCCACCCACCACGAGCCGTCGGGGGCCTGCACAAAGTCGCCGTGTCCCGTGCCCTGCACCTGCAGGACTTGGCCCTTCTGGCTGCAGTTGGTCATGATGGGATTGGCGGGATTGGAGATGTAGGGACCCTCGATGTTCTTGCTGCGGGCTATCGTGAGCGAGTGGGCCAGTTCGGTGCCGCCCTCCGAGATGAGCAGATAATAGTAGCCGTCTTTTTTGTAGATGTGCGGCGCCTCGGGATAACGGCCGCCGTCGCCACACCACAGGGCAACGCTCTCGGTGAGTTGTTCGCCCGTTTTGTCATCTATCTCGCACAGCCAGATTTTGTCGCCGGGGTTGCTCACCATGTAGCAATGGCCGTCTTCCCAGTAGAGTGACGGGTCGATGCCTTGCTGCTTGAGCCAGATGGGTTCACTCCACGGGCCGCGCGGGTCGGTGGCGGTGACCATGAAGTTGCCGCCGTTGCCCACGTTGGTCGTGATCATGTAGAAAGTGCCCTCGTGATAGCGAATGGTGGTGGCATAGATGCCCAGCCACGACGAGGCTTGGTTGAGCGGCAACTGTGATTCGCGGGTGAGCACGTTGCCGATTTGCTCCCAGTTCACCAGGTCGGTGCTGTGATAGATGGGCACGCCGGGAAAGTACTGGAATGTGGAGTTGACGACATAGTAGTCGTTACCGACGCGGCAAATCGACGGGTCGGGGTTGAAGCCCGGTATGACAGGATTCAGATAGGCTCCTGCAGGCTGTGCCGTGAGTTGCAAGGCAGTGATGACACTTGCCGCAAGCCAGATCAATCGTTGCAGTTTCATTTGGCGGTTGATTGGGAATCAATAGTTGAATTCAACATAGCAGCCCTCGTCGCTGGAGTTGGTGCTCAGGTAGGCCCGGAAAGTGCCGGGCTCGACGGTCCAGTCGTGGATGGCTTCGCTATAGTATTTCAGGTCATCGAGCGTGATGGTGAACTCGGCCATCCGGGTTTCGCCGGGGGCAAGGTCGAGTTTGACGAAGTTCTTGAGTTCCTTGCGCGGGCGGTCAACGCTGCACTCCATGTCGCCGATGTAGAGTTGCACGATTTCCTTGCCTGCCACCTTGCCCGTGTTGGTCACGGGGACGCTTACAGTGATGGGGGCGTCGTTGGTGATGCGGGTCGAGGAGAGCATGGGTTTGCCATACTTGAAGGTGGTGTAACTCAATCCGAAGCCGAAGGGGAACTGCGGCTCAACCTTGCGGGTGTCGAAGTGACGGTAGCCGATGTAGATGCCCTCGCTGTAATAGACCTGCTTGTTCTCGCCGGGATAGGCCTTCTTGCCATATTGATAGTACGGATAGTCTTCCAGTGTCTTGGCAAAGGTGACGGGTAACTTGCCGCTGGGGTTGACCTTGCCGCTGAGGACACCGGCCAGCGCGTCGCCGCCCATCGAACCCAGGTACCAGCAATGCAGCAGGCCCTTGATGTTCTTGAGCCAAGGCATGGCATAGGGGTTGCCGCCAAAGGTGATGACAATCATATTCTTCTGGATTTTGGCCAGGCCCTCGATGAGTTCGTTCTGCTCAAATGACAGATCATAGCCTAGGCGGTCACCGTTCTCGCAGTCCTCCTTGTGGTTCTTGTTCAGACCACCGATGTAGATGATGAGGTCGGCCTCTTTGGCCTTGCGCAGGGCCTCTTCCCTCAAACGCTCGCGCTCCGAGGGGACGACTTCGTCCACACGGTCATACATGGCACGCCCCGAGAGATAACCCTGGGCATAATCCACCTTGTCGCCATAGAGTTTCTTGATGGCATTGAGCGGACTGATGTCGCGCAGGGTCTTGAGTTCAGATGAGCCGCCGCCCTGGGTGAGGCTGCGGGTGGCGTTCTCGCCCACAACGAGAATCTTCTTGTAACGCTCGGGGACGATGGGCAGGAAGTTCTTCTCGTTGCGCAGCAGGGTGATGCCTTCCTCGCCGATGGCAAGGCAGGCCTCGTAGTGGTCTTCGCTACACTGCTTGCCGATGGCCTTATCGGGGTTCATGCAGGTGCGGAACATGGTGCGCAGCACGCGGCGAACCTTGTCGTCGAGATAGGACACGTCGAGTTTGCCTTCCTTGATGAGCGTCTCCATCGGGCGGGCCATATAGTAGTCGTCGTAGGTGAATTCCGATTCTTTGATCTTGCCGTCGGTAAAGGAGCCCATCTCGATGTCGAGGCCTCCCGTGGCGGCTTGCCAGGTGTCGGTCGTGCCGCCCCAGTCGCTGATGACGGCTCCGTCAAATCCCCACTGACGCTTCAGGATGCCGTTGAGCAGCGAGTCGTTGTGGCAGCAGTGGATGCCTTGCCACAGGTTGTAACTGCCCATGACGCTCCACACGTGGGCCTCCTCGACGGCCTTCTTGAAGGCGGGCAGATAGATCTCGTTGATGGCACGCTCGCTGGCGTTGACGTTAGCGGTAAAGCGGTCCTCCTCCTGGTTGTTCATGAAGAAGTGCTTGATGCAGCATGCCACGCCGTTGGCCTGGGCGGCCTTGATGTAGGGCACTACCATTTCACCGGCCAGATAGGGGTCTTCGCCCATGTACTCAAAAGCGCGGCCATTGAGCGGCATACGGGCCATGTTCACGCCGGGACCCAGCAAGATGTCCTTGCCGCGAAAGGCAAACTCCTCGCTCAGGGCGTTGCCGTAGAGCGCTGCCAAGTCACGGTTCCATGTCGCTGCCAGGCAAGTGAGCGACGGGAAAGCGACAATGCTGTCGTTGGTCCACTTGGCAGGTGACCAGGTGTTCCATTCCAGTTCCTCGCGCACGCCGTGAGGGCCGTCGTCCATATTGAGTTGACGGATGCCCAGGCGGGGCACACCGGCGCTGGTGAATTTGCTCTGGGCATGGATCACTTGGATTTTCTCATGCAGTGTCATGCGCGACAGCGCGTCCTCAACGCGTTGTTCGATGGGTGCATTGTTGTCTAGGTAAATCGGCTTCGTTTTTTGTGCCGATACGGTGGTCGTTGCCAGCATCAGGACAATGGCAATGGTCGAAAAGAATCTTTTCATTATCACGTGTTTTGGTTAGTGTTTATAGCCTTTTGTTATGAGTTCACACATTATAGTTTGACGGTCACTTGCTTGCCGTTGTACTCTACCATCTGTCCTGCGGGATTCTCGAGGTCGAGTTCGCGGGCGTGGTCGCGGCTGACTACCACCACGTTGAAGCGGCGCTGCTTGAGCATGCCATTGAAGTTGCCCTTGCGTTGGCCAATGGTGAGCGTGCGCGTGGCTTCGTCGTAGTTGAAGTCGATGGTGGCATATTTGCCTTTTTCGTAATTGTAGTTGGTACCCTCGTCCTCATAGAGTTGGAACTGGCCGTCGGCACCGGTATAGACATACAGGTTGATGAGTTCGGCGGGTTTCTCGTCGCTCCACTGCATCTCGGGACCAAAGGGGATGATGCTGCCTTCTCGCACATAGACGGGAATGCGGCCATAGGGGGCATCGACGATGAGCTTTTGGCCACCGTTGATATATTCGCCGCTGTACAGGTCATACCAGCCGCACTGCTCGGGGAAGTAAATCTGGCGGTTGCGGGCTTTGTAATAGCCCACGGGACAGGCCATAAAGGCGGGGCCGAACATCCACTGGTCCTGGATGTCGAGTACGTTCTTGTCGTCGGCAAAGTCCATCACCAGCGCGCGCATGAGCGTGTAGTCCTTGAAGTGTGCCCAACCGGCCATCGAGTAGAGGTAGGGCATCATGCGGTAGCGCAACTTGTGGTAATAGACGATGCTCTCATAGGCGGGATGGCCTTCGGGTGCGATATTGAACACCTCGCGCAGGGGCCACTGACCATGGGCACGGTACAGAGGGATGAAGCAACCGAATTGGTTCCAGCGGGTTTGCAGTTCGCGCCACTCGGTCAGGTCGCTGTTCTCATGGCCCGTTTGGTCAAACTCTTGTTGAGCGGCCACATAGCGGTTCTCGACGCAGAAGCCGCCCTGGTCCATGCCCCAGAAGGGGATGCCCGACATCGAGAAGTTGAGGCCGGCCGTCATCTGGGCACGCATGTCCTCCCAGCGGGTGCCGATGTCGCCACTCCAAGTGGCGGTCGAGTAGCGCTGTTCGCCGGCAAAACCGCTGCGGGTCAGCAGGAAAACGCGCTTGTTGTTGCCCGTGGCACGCTGGCCGGTATAGATAGCGTCTGCGTTGACGATAGAGTAGGCGTTGAAATATTCGGTCGACGAACCCAGGGCCGTGGGACCGGACAGGGCCTTGCGATACCACATGGGTGTGCAGTCGCGTATGTTGGGTTCGCTGGCATCCATCCACCAGGCATCGATGGCAGAGTCGTATTTCTTGTACAGGTTGTCGTTCATCTGTTTCCAGAACAGTTTGCGGGCACCTGCGTCATAGGCATCATAGAACGAACCGCGGAATCCCAGCCAGTCATGGATGTCGTCAACGATGGCTTGCTTGTAAATCCAGCCCTTGTCATCCAGCGCCTTGTAATTGTCCACGGTCTCATAGAACTTGGGCCAGACGCTGATCATGAACCGGCCGCCCATGGCGTGTACCGAGTCGAGCATGGCCTGTGGGTTGGGGTAGCGCGAGGCCTCAAAGGTGTGGTCGCCCCAGTTCTCCAGTTTCCAGTAGTTCCAGTCCTGCACAATGTTATCGATGGGGATGCGGCGCTGGCGGAACTCGGCAAGCGTCTGTTCGATGTCTTGCGAACTCTTGTAGCGCTCGCGGCTCTGCCAGAAGCCCAGCACCCACTTGGGATACAACGAGGCCTTGCCCGTGAGCGTGCGGTAGCCCGAGATGATTTCGTCAAAGTTCTTGCCGGCGATGAAGTAGTAGTCCATGTCGCGGCTCATCTCGCTCCACACGGTGAGTTGCCCGCGCTCGGCGGCGCTGCGGGGTGCCGACACGCGCAGTCCGCAATATGACACGTCGCCGTCGGGTTGCCACTCGATGCGCAACTGTGTCTTTTTGCCTAAAGGCACCGGGGCGGTGAATTTCCATGCGTTGGGGTTCCATGCCGTGCGCCAGCGCTCGGGAACCACTTCCTCGCCACCAATGTACATCTTGACGTAGCCAGCATAGTAGAGGATGAACTGCCGCAGGGTCTCGCTCACGCGCCCTTTAGGCTCGATGAAGCCTTCATAGACCACCGTCGCGCCATTCAGGGCAAAGCCCTTCGGCAGGTTCTTGATGCCGCCGGGCTCGGTCAACTTGCCCAGTTCCGATCCCGCGGGCATGTCAAACTCAAAATAGAGGGAGTCCTCGCCGCGCACCAGGCGTCGGCCGTGCTTGTCGGTATAGGTGCCCGTCAGGCTGCCTTTCTTGCCATGCTTGTCGTAGAGGTCGAAGGCACGGTTGAGTTGCAGGTAGTCCTCGGGGTTGCCAAAGCGGCAATAACTGTAACTGTCCCACAGGATGCCGTAGCCGTTGGTGCTCAGCACCATGGGCACGCTCACCTTGGTATTATACTGGAACAGATCCTCATTCTTGCCCTTCATGTTGAGTTCGCCCGACTGGTGCTGCCCCAGGCCATAGAGCGCCTCCTCTTGGTTCTCGAACTTGAGCGTCCAGGTCAAGCCCTTTCTCTGATCGTCGGTCAGGGTGCCGACGCCGATCTCGCGATCGGGCACATTGAAGGGCTTGAACGACTTACCGCCCACGGCCTCAGTCGCCAGGACCCTGCCGCCCTTGTCGGTAAACTTGATGCGGCCGTCGGCCTTGTTGACGGTAGCCGTCACGTTCTTGGCCTTGACGCAATAACTGTCGCCGTTGTCGGTGACCGTGAACTTGGGCTTGGCCGTCTGCGGCACAATCATCAGGCTGGCCGACTTGGCCGGCAACTGTGCCTCGCAGGTGGCCTGCACACGCACGATATTGTCATTCACCACTTGCAGGCGTACCACGCGGGCTGCACCTGCTTTAGCATTCTCGATGTCGATTGTCACGAAGTTGCCTTCGGTCTTGACAGCGGCCTGTGCCACAGTGGCAAACAGCGCAAACGCCGTCATCATAAACAGTTGTATTGTTCTTCCCATTTTGGTTACACGATAATCGGACAAATTTACCATAAAATTCCGAGAAGTCCCGCATCTCAGAAGTTATTTATCTTTAATTTGGCCAAATGTCCAAATATATCTAAAAAAAAGAGAAAATGAATGTTTTGCCAGAATTATTCGCTACATTTGTGCTATTAATAAGATCAATCTCTATTAGTTATGAAGAAAATATTGCTTCTCATTCTGATGATTCCGCTGTTAGCCAGTGCACAGAACCGGCTACGAGTTTCCGTTTTGGGTGACTCTTACTCGACTTTTCAGGGGTATATACCCGAGGGAAACGAGACATGGTACTATTCCCCGGCCGACACATCAAGAACCGATGTGGACAATGTCACTCAGACCTGGTGGTGGCAGGTCATCAATCAGGCTGGCTGCCTCATCGAGAAAATTGACTCCTACAGCGGTGCAACGGTCAGCAACCACGGATACAACAATGAAGATTACAGTTACAGGTCGTTTGTCACCCGATTGCCGCGCCTGGGCAGCCCTGATGTGATTTTCATCTTTGGAGCCACCAACGACGACTGGGCTGGGGCAGAACTGGGCAATTATCAATATGATAATTTCTCTCAGGCCGACTTTTACACCTATCGTCCTGCATTGGCCTACCTGCTCCAGCAGGCAAAGGAGAGATATCCCAATGTCAAAATCTTCTTTCTCATCAATGACATATTGGATAAAGATTTTAAGGAATCGACCAAAGTTATTTGTAACCATTACGACATTCCATATATCGAGTTAAAAGATATTGACAAGAAACAGAATCATCCCACGGTAAAAGGAATGAGGTCAATCGCACGGCAAGTCTTGATGTTTATCAACAAATAAAAAGAGCGCCGAGACCTCATTTGTGACATGGATATACATCTTTTTCAAGGCATAAGCGGTAAAAGAACCTATACCCAAATGATAAAACGCAGGACGAGTACCAGCGCCTCATGAATAATAAATCACCGAAAAATAAGAGAAAATAAAGAAAAAGTTTTCTCTATTCTTGAAATTTGTTTAACTTTGCGTGAAACAAATTAATAAATTTTACAAATATGATAGCGATTAACAACATGAGATAATACATAGTAATTTTTATGGTGCTTCTTTCCATCTGTACTTCAGTAGAGGCTCAAAATAGAACTAGAACAAAAAGTTCAAAAAAAGTTACGGCTGTAGGGAAAAACGATAATTTTTATTCGAGATTGGATGCAGAATTATTGGAATCAAACAAGAATCTTCCTCAGAAAATCAAAGATGGTGCATGGATAAAAAGGGTGTATAGAAAGAATAAAGAGATAATAATGGAGTGTTCTGTTAACAGTTTCTATTCTTCAGAAAACATGTATCTTCCTGCTTTTAAAGAATTAGCAAACGTGATTGCAAAGGAATTAGGGTCTGACATACACGAATACGCTTCACGTAATATTGTATTTAAGATTCGAGTAATCAGAGAAGATGACAATTCTGTTTTATATGAAACGACATCTACTCCTGAAGATTACTTAAAAGCTGATGGTGATTTCTCTGGGCATATGCCTCTTTCTGCATATAAAATGGCTTTTGAAGCTCAAAACGCAGAGTTGCCTCAAACCGATGAGTATGGTACATTTGCTAAAGTCGAAATGATAGGTCAAACTGTCTATTACGATTATTACATTGATGCTCTTTTATGCGAATTGGCAGAGCAAGACAATGAAATAATCGAGAGCATGAAAGAAGAAATAATTCCATCATTAAAGTCTCTTATATCTATGAGTAGTCAAAATACACGTGATGATTTTTCTACATACGGAATCAAGTTCTGTTACAGGTACTATAACAATGAAACTCTGAAATACTCTTTTAGCATAACGATTAATCCTGCAACTGATCTGAGATGAAAAGAATCTTCTTTATTCTGATTTCCCTTGTTTTTAGCATTCTTGTTAAAGCTCAAGTCGTTATTCCGTTGACAATAGAAGGTGCAAACATCTTCGGTCTTGATGCTAAAATCAATGGTGCATCATTGCATTTTATACTTGACACTGGGGCAAGTTTCTTATCTATTTCTGAAAAAGAAAAAATGGACCTATATCTTATAGGTGCAATTGGCCCTAAAGATTTTGAAGGCTATGTGACACTTACAACTGCTAAAGGAGAAACTTTAAAATGTTCTCATTTTATTATTAAAGAGTTTGAAATAGGTGATATCGTCTTACAGAACATAGATGCTGTCGTTATTCCTTCTCAAACTGCTCCACTGCTTTTGGGACAATCCGTTTTAAGTAGATTCTCTAAATATTCCATAACAGGCAATGAACTAATCCTATATGAGAGTGTTAATAGCGATGATTCAGAATATAGCAAACAGATTGAACGAGCTGCTTATTATTTACAAAATGGAGATTTCGAACAATCTGTGACAATTTTAGAGAAACTTTACAAAGCAGGCAATCTCAATGATGTTGGTATTGGTATCTATGCAAGTGCACTTACGCAGGTTGGAAGATCCAAAGAAAGTATGTTATTGTTTTATAAAATCTTTTCAAAACCTGGCGCTGATATTCAAGAAATTGGCATATATGCGCTCTCATGTTATATCCTCGCTGCTTCTACTGAAGACGACGATGGAAAATACCTTGTAAATGCACTTTCTTTAGCAAGAAAGGCGGAGATATTGCCACTTACTAATGATGAAAGATATAGTCTTTACAATATGCTTGCTCTAGCTTTTTGTGGAGGGGTAGGTAGTTTTGGAGAAAAATCATATAATTATGCTGTCAAAGCATTAGAGTTGTCAGAAAAGGAAGATGTTTATGCAGTCAATGAAGAAATTGGGGCTCTATATTATATCATATCAGAATATTATAACTCAAAGGAAGATATAAGCAAAGCCGCCACTTATAGAAAATTATCAGAAAAATATGGATTCGTACCTGACGAATAATTAACATTCTCACGTCTTTTCAAGTTCTAATCGGCTGGCTTACCTTTGTATGGTAAACCAACCGATTTTCTTTATGATACTCACGATAAACGGAAAACAGGCAGCGCTGAAGAAGGGGTCTTCGATAGAGTACGTATCGATAAATTTGGCTGCGCCTCGGCAATAAAAGCACGCTTTATTGCCCTCGGCTTGCACAAATTTTCGGAGAACCGCATCTTCACCGATGCCGATGACTACAGCATGGAGATTGAGTTGCCTCTGGCAGACTGTCCACAGAACCTTGACATCTTCGGGATGATCACCCGCAAGGACGTGGACACAGGCGACATCTTCTTTGATGCCGTGCTCTAGGACCACAACTGAGTACGTACACAGATCCTGTCAAACGGAGCGCGGATGCTTAATCTGTTTATTCCGTAAAATCCGCCGACAAGTCAAAATAAACGCGAATTACGCTGACTATTCCTGGCCGGATGGCCTTGTAATTATTGTACTTATTGTTTTCTTTTTAGTTCTTAGCGGCTTAGCGTCTTAGCGTGGGGATTGTGTCGCGGGTGGGGCGGCCACGCCAAGGCAAGGCCCTACGGGTGACGCAAGATTTTGTGTCTCTACAGGGCGGATGCCTCACTAACCACTAATCACTAATCACTAATCGGCGAGCGCAGCGAGCATCATGCGGAGAGGAATATTTGTAAATTATAACGTATTCATTAGGAAATGTTAGAAATTAATATTATATTTGTGGCATAACTTGAAGAATGAATCCATTTTTACTAACTAATAACTACACGATTATGAAACGATTATTACTATTTTCACTGACTGTGCTGATGGCGGCGCTGGCGGCCCGGGCCGATGTGGCCATCAACGCCACCAACTTCCCTGACGCGGCCTTCCGCAACTATCTGATGAGCGAGTATCCCAGCGGCACCATCACCACGGCGCAACTCAATGCCCGCACCGAACTGATCTTGGAATACAAGGGCATCTCCAACATGACGGGTGTGCAGTATTTCACCCAATTGAAGAAGTTGAGTCTATATGGTAACAATCTGACTTCGATCAATGTGAGAGCCCTCACCAAGTTGACATATCTGAATCTCGGAAAAAACAAGTTGACGTCAATCAATGTGGACAACAATACGGCTCTGGAGCAATTGTATCTCCAGAGCAACCAGTTGACCAGCGTAACAGTAGAATTCTTAAGTGACCTGAGAACGTTGTGGGTTTCCCAAAACCCCAACCTGACAAACCTCGAATGCGCCTGCAACGATCTCAACAATTTTGATATATATAATTGTACCGCGTTACAGAACCTCAGTTGTTTCAACAACCCCCGCCTGAGCACCATCTACAACCTGGAGAGTTGCACCGCCTTGACCCACCTGGACTGTGAGGACTGTGCCATCAC
>Ga0310695_10004936_pt1 | contig 23932 bp, 33 predicted proteins | sample RumenRJG_04DNA_FD_203882 | JGI IMG/M metagenome (GOLD analysis project Ga0310695, IMG submission 203882) | Bovine rumen microbial communities from Lethbridge, Alberta, Canada - RJG_04 (v2) (version 2) | ecosystem: Host-associated > Mammals > Digestive system > Stomach > Rumen | place: Canada...
AACTGAAAAAACTGCTTACCGTAGGGAGAAAAAACTCCTTACCGTGAAGGGAAAAAACTGCTTACCATACCAGAGAAAAAAGTGCTTGACTTTTGCATTTCATAATCACGATTCTGTCAAAATCAGAGCTTTCCGATAATATCCGAGATACTTCCCGAAGATCCGGGTCTTTCTCACGAAGCTCGCCGAATAGAAGCTCATCCATAGAACAGCTCAGTATTTCTGATATTTTGATTAGTACAATAAGACCTGCCTGTTTTCTGCCGGTTTCTATTTCAGAGATATACCCTGATGAAAGATTGACGGCTTCGGCAAGTTGTTCCTGTGTCATCTTGTGTTTTATACGTTTTTTCTGAACACGTTCTCCAATTTTCTTAAAATCAAGCATATTTCAAACCTCCATAAATGCTCAAAGCATCATCTATAGGCGAAAACTTAGACTACAGCCTATTCAAATCATCGACTATAAAAGATAAAATTCAACAAAACATCGGCAATAGGCTTGGCGGTTGAGATTGAATAATAAGAAACTGAAGGAAATCGGGGCCAGGATACGGGAATCCAGGAAAGCAAAGAAGTTAAGCCAGAATGAGCTTTCTGAGATCGTACAGGTTTCGCCCTCATATATGAGCGATATCGAGAATGGTAAGGTTAATATCAGTCTTGAAGTATTCATGCGCTTAACTGAGGCACTTCAGGTATCAGCTGACTGGCTGCTCCGGACGGATGTGCCGCAGGTGGCCCATATCCAGTCAGGAGAGCTTGCAGAGATATTATCTGACTGCTCTGCACAGGAAACCCAGGCTCTGATCAAAATGCTTCGAAGCATGAAAAATACCATAAGGGAAGCTAAATAAACTTCTTCATTTCATACATCAACTATGGCTGTGAGCTGAGAAAAACTCAGCTGACAGCCTCTGTTTTTTTCCCAAACACAAAAATAAAATATTGGTGGGCAGCTCATAAGCTACATTTGCCCGAGTAAACTTACGAGATGAACACCAATGAAAGAAAAGGAACAGGAAATCTCCTCTATTGAGGAAAGAAAAGCAAAGATAAGGGAAAGATATAAAGGGGTTGACGAAGATCAATTATCTGTAATACCAGCAATTCCAAAGATTGACATCTTTGACCGAAACAGAACGCTGCGAGTTGCAGTGTACGCCCGCGTATCTACCGATGATCCAAACCAGACATCATCTTATGAGCTCCAGAAAAATCACTACACCGATCTCATAAACCATAATCCGAACTGGCAGCTTGTTGATATCTATGCCGATGAAGGGATCTCAGGCACATCCCTTAAGCACCGGGATAATTTCCTTCGCATGATAAAAGACTGTGAGGGCGGACTTATCGATCTGATCGTTACCAAGAGTGTGTCCAGGTTTGCCCGAAATATAATGGACAGTATCGGATACATCCGGAAGCTTGGTGCACTTAATCCACCTATCGGAGTTTTCTTTGAGACAGAGAACTTAAATACCCTTAATTCCCAGAGTGAAATGTCCATAGCCTTTCTTTCAACAATGGCCCAGGAAGAAAGCCATAATAAAAGCGAGGTTATGAATGTTTCTGTTGAGATGAGGTTTAAGAGAGGGATCTTTCTTACCCCGCCTCTCCTTGGTTATGACCAGGATCAGGACGGTAATCTTGTGGTAAACGAAGAAGAGGCAAAAACCGTCCGTCTCATTTTCTTTATGTATCTATATGGCTATTCCTGCCAACAGATTGCTGAAACCCTTACAAAACTTAAAAGAAGGACGAAGAAAGGGAATATATCATGGACCAGCAGCTCCGTCCTAAGTCAGTTGCAGAACGAGAGGCACTGCGGATCTGTCCTTGCAAGGAAAACTTTTACACCAAATTATCTGGATCATAAATCAAAGAAAAACCGGCAGGACCGGAATCAGTACTTTCAGGAAAAGCATCATGAGCCCATCGTATCCAGAGCTGATTTCATAGCTGTACAGCATATTATTCAGAACTCAAAGAATGGGAATACAAATATCCTCCCGGTGCTGCAGGTGATACCGGAAGGAGCGCTTAAAGGATATGTTTCAGTAAATCCGAGGTGGAAAGGATTTAAGCCGGATGATTATCGAAACGCCTCAAAATCCGTTACAGAAGAAAATGAAGATCATGAAACATCCGGTGCAATAGTCGTTGAAAAAGGGGATCTGGATCTTAGAGGGTTTGAGATCGTCAGATCCCAGTTTGTTGATGGATTAGATAAATTCGCCATAACGTTTTCATCTCAGAAGATCAAATCCTCCATGGCTGGAATACGGAAGATCAATGGTGAGCATGTGGGGATCCTGGTACATCCTTATAAGAAATCCCTGATCATACGTAAAACCAAAGCAGATGACAGGCTTGCATTCAAATGGGCGAGGATGAAAGGCGGAGTGTTGATACCAAGAGATGTCGGAGCTGCCGCCATTCTGCCGTGCATATATGGTCTTTTTGATTGGGATACGGCATACAGGTACCGGGTTGAGGGAACAGCTATTGAAAACCATGGAATAACGATCCTGTTTTTCAATATGGAAGATGCGGCAAAAATAATACCTGTAAACAGTAATGATGAAACTGATAAAGAAAACGGATCCCGGTTATCAATCCCGGATAACGTTGAACCTATTGGAGGAAAGAAAACCGCAGTAGGATATCCCGCAGCATGGGCTGATGATTTCGGAGAAGATTACTATAGGCATCAGAAGCTGACGGAAACATTAATGCAGCATGACCATCTGCCACTGATCTTTCCGGTGGAGCCTAGAATATATAACCCGTATCCGGAGTTATCAATACCGCCAAAGGAACATACCGGGGAACAGATAGAGATCATATTGAATGACATTGCGCCGGAGGACGCAGAAGAATGAGTGATATAGAAAAAGAGAAAGAAACACGGAAACAGGTGGAAATGCAGGTGATCGAAGACGAGGACTTCAGCTTTGCAGGCTACCAGGTTGCAAGGGGAGAGCTGTTTGCTCATATCTATGAACCTTCCATTACATTTTCAGACTGCAAAGTGTATGTGAATATGGCCTGCATCCGAAAGTTTCCGGAATTCAGTTATATACAGATCCTGGTTAATCCAGAAATGAAAAAACTGGCTGTACGTCCCTGTGCAGAGGAAGAAAAAGACTCCTTCAGATGGTGCTCCGCCACTGAAAAGCGATCACCTAAGCAGATCACCTGCAGGATCTTCTTTGCAAAGGTGTTCACCCTTATGGGGTGGGATCCAAGCCACCGCTATAAGATACTTGGAAAACTGATAAAAACAAAAAAGGAAATGGTTTTTGTATTTGATCTTTCAGGACCGGAGGTTTATGACCGGAAGATCGGAGAGGATGGGAAGAGGAAGTCATCACGTGTTCCCAAGTATCCCGCAGAATGGAAGAACCAGTTTGGGATCCCTGTTTCCGAACATGAGGGAAGTCTCATGATCAATATATTTGATGAATCTGCAGTGTTCGGAATGGAGAAAGATCCTAAAGGTACAAGTACAAAGAACGTCATTTCAACAATAGATCCCGGAAACGAGGTGGAGAAATATGAGCAGCTTTCAATCATCGATACTGTGGACCCAGCCGGTACTGACGATAGATCTGAGAAAGAAAAGGCTCCGGTTATATAAACGCACTCTTAAGCTTCTTAAGGATCCTGAATATGTGCAGTTCCTTGTAAGCCCGGAGAAAAAGAAGATCATCATAAAAGGCTGCGGCGAAAAAGAGAGTGGGGCACAGAAAATATACTGGACTACACTTATTGATAAGCACCAGTGCTGTGAGTTTTACAGCAAACCCTTTGTGGATGCATTGAAAGCCAATTTTTACAATGAAGATGATAATAAAACTTTCAGGATCACAGGTGATTATAAGGCCCGCTATAACTTTGTCATTTTTGATTTTACTGAATCCAGACCCCTATTGAATGAACCGGAGGCTGAGGAAACAACATGTGCCGAGACCAAGGATACAGCTATGCTATGCATGAACTGAAAACAGATGAGAGCTTTGAGCGCCTCCATGTATTCATGTCAAAAGTGAAACTGAAAAGACTTGAACAGAATATTTATCAGCGGGGTGTTTCAAAACCCATTATTACCTGGCATGGCTACATAGTGGATGGACATAAGAGGTACGAGATATACCATCGCCGGGGAATAGAATTTCCTATCCGGAATATAGACAGCTGGAGTCGCTTTGATGTGATGGAGTGGCTTTGCGATAAGAATCTTAAAAGGTTTGATCTGACAGATGAATACAGGAAATACTTTATCGGGAAGAAATATTTAATACAGATCGAGAAGTCAAACAGTAGGGCTGCAGAAGAAACTCCTGAAGGAAAGGAGCCTAAACCCCTTCATAACAGATATTTAATTGCAAGGGAACTGGCGGACATCCATCATATTTCCCACAGCACAGTAATAAAATACAGCCAGTATACGGAAGCTCTTGATGCCATATATAATCGGGAACCGGACATAGTGAACAGTATCCTTACCGGACAGGTGAGGGTATCAGTGGAAAATGTTATTGAGATATCCAGGCTTTCAAATGATGACCTGCATATCTTAAAAGACTGTTTCAGTGGGAAAAACTGTGACAGGATCATCATGTCAGAGATATGGCATGAGCTGCAGTGGAACCGGGTGCATCCATCCGTCGCACCAAAGAAGAAACAGCAGCAATCCCAGGCGAATGTAGGGATTAAAAAAATGCCAAAGTACGATCCGGATTCCGAACTCATGAGCCTTACACTCACAATCCCCATGTGGAAGAGCAGTCTTGAAAGGCTTAAGACCACTGCAGACTTTGAGCATTCATCGACAGATGCCCGGGAAAAGCTCCTTCAGCAGTTATCATCATTGGGAGATTCAATATATATGCTTTCATCATTTATAGAGGAGGGTTATAGAAACGATGGAAACGCAAAAGAACCTGGATCAGTATGTGCCGAAGGTTCATTATGAACTGATACCGATAAAAAATCTGGTATCCAATCAGGAATACCAGAGGAATCTGTCAGAAAAGCATGTGCAGAAAGCAGCTGCTCATTTTGACATATACCAGATCAATCCGGTAAAGGTCAGCAGAAGAGACGGTATCAACTATGTATTTAACGGACAGCATACCATAGAGATCATTGCTCTGGTATCCGGGTCAAGGGATACAGCGGTCTGGTGCATGATCTATGATGATCTTAAGTATGAAAGGGAGGCGGATATCTTTGCAAACCAGATGAAATATACAAAGCCGCTTCTTCCATACGAGATCTTCATGGCAAATATAGAAGCCGGTAACGATAAGCAGCTTATCATCAAGGATCTTGTGGAGTCCTATGATCTTGAGATCACGTCATCCACATCTCCGGGAGGAATATGTGCGGTAGCAACCCTTGAATCTATTTATGACAAGTATGGATTGGCCTGCCTGGACCGTGTCTTGAGACTCTGCGTGGGTACCTGGGAAGGTGCGCCCCAGTCATTCAGTGCCAATATGCTTAATGGCATTGCCCGTGTGGTAAATGCATACGGAGATTCGATCAAGGACGAAACCTTCAAGGAGAAACTGGGGCGGATTTCCATAAAAGAACTGGCACGGACAGCTAAAGACAGGAGAGCCGGTTCCCTTGGGTTCTCTGAAGCGATAGTCACTTTCTATAACAAGAGATGCCATTCCGGGCTTTCTATGGAAAAGCTTTATTCGCATAAGAATAAAAAAGATCAGGAAGAAAGTAAGAAAAGAGAGGAAACTGAGAGTATAGAGGACTTGGAATACCTGGATAAAGTTGAGGATACTGAGGACGCAGAAGGAATCCCTTCTGAAAATGAAAGTGGTATGGGTAAAGGAGAAAGCGAAAATGGAAAAGAATGAGATTAGGGAAACTGTAAAATACGGCGTGAATAAGGAAGTTCATCTGCCAGATGAAGAGTGTGTTGTTGCAATATACAGGTGGAAAGGGATCTCTTCACCTGATGCTGTTGAGGATGATATAAATGATGGCAAGTTGGATGATATCATTTCGCATCACCCTTTATGGAAGCGGGCAGGTGTATATGAGGATAATGGAAAACCCGGTGAAGAATTTGAGCGTTTGATATCAGACTGCAAGAAAGGGAAGGTGGATCTTATCCTAACCCAGAGCATGAGCTGGCTTTTTCTGCATTACGAGGAGACGATCAAACGGATAAGGGAATTAAAAAACATTGGAGTAGGTGTGTATTTCCTGGACACGGGGATTTATACATTGGACAACATGTTTGAGTTTGTCTTAAGAGTGTTAACGACGATTACCCTTGAAGAAAGCAGGATGAAGAGTATGAGGCTTGCTGATAAGGATGGCACCAGATTCAAAGAACTTCAATTCAGACGGAAATGATATAGACAGTCTGGGGTATGTCCGTCATTAGGCTTTTATGGTCTGATGATGGGCATTTTTATTGCCGGAATGGTCCTCGATAAAGCTATAAAAATGATATAATACAGCACGTGGAGAAGAAAGGCCGACAGGTTTATACTAAGTACCATATGGCATGATCATGAAAAGAGGCGTATATGAAGGTGGTTCTTGACGAAATAATAAACGCTTTGGAATGTGTCAATGATGAAACGCAGATGTTCCTTAATACTGAAACCGGTGAAACGGTTATGTGGATGGATTATGGCGATAATGACATAGACGAAGAAGAACTGGAAGATGAAAAATATATCCGGCTTCCGGATCAGTTTGAGATAGATGAATACCACATGATGGAGGAATTTGCTTATGATCGGGATGAAAGGCTGGTGATAGCAATAAAAGGAAGCGGAGCATTCCGCCGCTTCAAGGATGTGGCTGCATCTATCGGCCTTATTGATGATTGGTATGAGTTCCGGGATAGCTGTTATAGGAGTCTCGCCGAAGAATGGTGTGAGGATCATGATCTGGAGTGGGAATGAACCGTAAGGATACTTAACGCCCGAGAAACTTTTTGGGAAGAAGTTTACAAATAACGTGTATAAGCGCTCTCCGGTGGAATCGTATCAGAAGGTATTGAAGCAGTTCAGAAAGATCCTGCCAAATGTAGGGAATGAAGAGATTGAGAGGTATTGAGGTAGATTTTATGTGTAAGCTGGAAATCTATGCACCGGAGTCGGCGTTGGAAGATATTCGGAAAGCTCTGCTGGAAATGGATGCAGGGCGATTAGGCAATTACAGGGGCTGTCTTTCATATTATCCCGTGACCGGTGTCTGGTTTTCCGGGGAGAATGCCAATCCTACAATAGGATCTCCGGGGGAGTGGAGCAGGGAGCCGGAGATCAAGATAGAAGTAAATGTGGAAAATGACAACGTCGAAAAAACTGTTGAAGTGGTAAAAAAGGTACATCCATATGAGGAGCCCCTGATAAATGTAATACAGCTTGGTAAAAGATAGAAAAAGAGTATCCGAAGCAGATGGACAGAATCAAAATCAATAGGAGAACAGATGAAAACAATTTATTTGGCCGGAGGATGTTTCTGGGGTGTCCAGAAGTTTGTTGACCAGTTCGACGGCATAATCCGTACTGAAGTGGGATATGCAAATGGAGAAAAGGCAGATCCAACATATGAAGAGGTGTGTAATGACAGCGGACATGCAGAAACTGTAAAAGTTGAGTATGACGAACGGATAATCAGCACCAAAGAGCTTATAGGTTATTATTTCATGATCATAGATCCTCTGTCTGTAAACCGTCAGGGCGGTGATACGGGAATACAGTACCGTACAGGGATATATTATGAGGATGAAAGCCTCTTAAGCGATATCAGATCGGCAATAGAGAAAGAAAGTGAAAAGTATGATGATCCTCTTGCAGTTGAGGTAATGAATCTAAAGAACTTCTATTCTGCAGAGGAATACCATCAGAAGTATCTTGATAAAAATCCAACAGGTTACTGTCATATTAGCCCTGCCATGATGAATATAAAAAAACGGAAATAGAGTATTCAGGTTTGAAAAAGGGATCTAAAGGAGGCAGAAGGGTAGAGGATGATAAGGCATAGGATAATCGTGTTGACAGGTGTTTTAATGATGATAACTGTGAGTATCACCGGTTGTAAAGGTATAAAGAAAGAGACAGGTTCTTCAAGTGTGGTTGAATCAATGGAAGAAAAGGCAACAGAGACGGCTTCTAAGGAAGAGCCTGACGTTGGCATGGGTAATCCATGGGAGGAGATCACGGAGGATGAGGCGAAAAAGAGCTGCGTCCGGCTGTTCAAGGCTCCGGATGGAGCAAAGGATCAGGAATGGACTAAAAGTGAAGCGCTTGGCGATCCGAAAAATGAGACAGGTCCGATGATCCAGCTAAACTTTAAGCTTGACGGTATGGATTTCACGGCGAGGGCACAATATGGGGCTGCTGAAGATGCTGATATTTCGGGAATATATGCCGACTGGACGGAAGGCCCGGATGATGTGATCCTGGCAAACTGGGGTGGTGGAAATATGTCCGGCAAAACCTATCGGTCTGTAGATGATCTGGGATATACAGACCTTATTACCTGGTATGACATTGAAATAGGGATCAAATACTCGCTTTCTGTTACGGCAGATGATCTTGCCGGATTCGACATACAGGCAGTGGCGGAGCAGATGTATTCACCGGAGAACGAGCCATATACGGGTTCTGAAGAGGATCAGGAAACTCCTGCAGGGGATCGGATCACAGATGAAGAAGCATTATCAGCGGTAAAAAATTATTGCCATGAAAATAATCCGGATCTTGAACGAATTGAAGAGGAAGGCAAATATCCGGTTTACTGGGATATTGAATCAAGTGATGAAAAAGAAATAGTTGTCTTATTCAGATCTTACACAGGAGCACAGATCAGGTACCATATTAATCCTGAGTCCGGAGATACTTACGTAGCAGAGTTTGTTCCTGGAATAACTTCCGAGGAAGAAAAGACAGATGAGAGTTTCAATGTCAGGGACTATTTATCCGGTAATGATGCTTCATCAAATAATAAACCATCCGTAAAAGGAACATGGGAAACAGGATCCATAGGATATGAAGCGGACGATGGCACAGTGCAGCCCTTATACTATGTGAAGTTCACGGATTCAGAAATAAACTACGGACACTTGAAAGAAGGGGAGTTTGTATCTGAATACTCAGATAAGATCAGTCTTATAGAGGAACCTGAAGAGGGCAGATACAAAGTGCAGGCTGAGACCTCAAATGGAGGCAAGTACACATATCAGACATGTGAAACGGATAAGGATACATTGGAATTTTTTGATACATGGGATGAAAAAGAATTTCCTGAGAAGTACAGTGGAGGTGCTTCATTATCCAGGAGTAATTATCAGTGAGGCCAGCATATGAATATTCAGATATTTGGAACAAAAAAATGCAATGATACAAAGAAGGCAGAGCGGTTCTTCAAGGAGCGGGGGATCAAGTATCAGTTTGTCGATATGAAAGAAAAAGGCATGAGCAAAGGAGAGTTCAGCTCTGTTGCACAGGCAAACGGCGGGGTCGATGAGATGATCAACCCTGACTGCAAGGATAAGGATCTGCTGGCGCTTGTACAGCATATGTCCGGAGATGATAGACTTGAAAAGATACTTGAAAACCAGAGCCTGATAAAGACACCTGTGGTAAGAAACGGAAAGCAGTCTACGGTCGGCTATCAGCCGGAAGTATGGAAGAAATGGGAATAAACACACTTTAGACATAATCTTCGTGTATAGTGTCCTGAAAACGAGGGATAAGGACACGAAGAATGATAGATCAGATTATTTCAGACATATTGTACTTTTTAGTTCATTACGGAGCAGGAGCCATGTCGGTGGGGACACTGTCGGTGTATGCTGCCGATAAGATCAGGAAAAGAAACATTTCAGAGAAGATATACATTGCCTTGTTATCATCATATGTGTTTATGGTGGTCGTACTAACGTTATTGTCGAGAAATCCAGGCGAATACCAAGCCGCGGATCTGACAATGTTCGATATTTCCCCGTTACTGCCAACACTTTATATAGCGCATTATCTTGAAAACCTCATAATGCTTATGCCACTGGGATTCCTTCTTCCACTTGGATTTAGAGTTTTCCGGAACCCTGTTTTGGGCATGACAGCGGGATTGTTAGCAAGCAGTTTTATTGAGTTATCCCAGTATTATACACATCTTGGAACCTTCGCGCCGGACGATATAATAGCAAACGGAATAGGATCAGCCATCGGTTATATTACGTTCATGGCTCTCAGAAAAGTATATGTTATTTTCAGCAGTATCGGAGGGGCCATTGCGGACAGGCAGGCGTCTTACCCGGCAATGAACAGGAAACCGGCTCTAATGCGCATGATATGATCATCTTATCGGATTCCTTCTGGAAAGCTTCTTGTCGCCTGATAATTCAATTTCATTTTTGCCTTTCCCAAGATACTCTGTGATGTTCCGGTATTTCTGCTCCAAATCCTTTGCCTTTTTCCTGGCAGTATCATATTTCTTTTCCAGAGAACGCACTTTCATTTCCAACTCTGCTATATCCTGATCAACCTGCCGAAGGGCAGAAATATGAGGTTTAATCCCATATTCCTGAAGCTTGTTTTTGGCACCGTCATATAGGGTGAGCTGTTCCTCGTGCTGCATGAAATAGTCCTCTTTATTACGGGTATTGTTGTACTGCTGCATGAAGGGGGCATTATCTTTGTACTGGTTAAGGTAATACTGAATTTCCTTTAACTCCTTAAGACTCCGGCCGATGGATGAAAGCTCTGATCGGATGTCGGATATTTCTTCATTTTTGTCCTCTATCTTCTTCTTTAATTCTGTAAGATTACCGGCCTCAGCGTAGGCCGCAGCAACAGTTTTAAGGTTCTGGATATCAGCCCAATGCTTAAGCCCGGGACTACTCTGGAACTTCTTCTTTGAGGTGTCAATAAGGGTTTTTCTGGCGGCTGTTCTTTTGAGGATATCCTGTTCATGGGAGCGGACAGTTTTGGATTTTGGAGCAGCAGTTTTTTCGCGCTCAGTTATCCTCCGGAAAATCTCTTCCCGGGTGTACTTTGCCCCAAGAGAACGCTGACTTCCCCGGACAAATCTTTGCTGTCCGGGAGCACGGAAAGAGATATATTTAAGGGTATTGCCATCTGGTTTTTCGCCCTTGACTTCATACCCTTTTCCCCGGATCAGGGAGAGAAATTCATCATAACTATTTGCTGATTTTATTGCGGCATCAATGTTATGGCGCATCTTCTCTTTCCAAGAATTCCCTTGCCGGATAGCTTTCCATTCCGCATAGGTTTTTCCTTTGTTTTTACTTGGCGGAATGATGGAAAGATTATGCTCTTTGCAGAGTTCATCGCTAAGGTTCCGGATGAGATAATAGTTCTTCGTACACTCATTATATTTCCTGTGGCTGACGTTATCTGCAGCACAGAAAATAATGTGATTATGATAGTGCTCTTTGTCCGTATGTGTGGTAACCACATAGGAATAATCACCCTTTAAAAGTCTGTCTGCAAGCTCCACTCCGATCCGGTGTGCTTCCTCTGCAGAAACCTCTCCGGGTGAAAAGGACTGTACAAGATGATAGGCCAGGTTTTCATCCCGCCCCGCAGTCTTTTTTAAGGCAGATCGGAAGTCGAATTCCGCAGATGTCATGGAGCAGGAATGGGTGGTAACCAGTCTGTAATCATCCGTCTTTTCCGGATTGCAAATGTACTTTATAGACTTGCCTATGGTTGCTTTGATAGGATGGATTCTTGTATATGCCATATCTTATCCAGAAGCTCCTTTATTTCACTTATATCCTCTGCATATACGTTGCCTGTTTTCTGGCAGAGGCGGACGATCTGATTCACATTGTTACCTATAGCATTCAGTTCCTTGTTGTATTGCTTAAGATCTTCATAATTCACGTCATAAACGTATCCATAAATGATAAGCTGCCGTATGAAAGCGGAGATACTTGGCATCTCGGACATCTTCCATTTTTCATCCAGAATGTACTTTTCATCATCTGATAAAAATACCTTCAGTTCATTCTTTCTTACCCTCTCAGCCATGGGCTAATATCCTCCTGATCATCATGCTTTTCCTTTCGGCGTTCTGTATGTATTTTCGGTACAAAAAGGGGGGTCAGGGGGTATCCCCCTGTTATTGATTTTCGAGGGATTTTTCCGTCAGGAAAAAGATCCCGAAAATTCGGATGTGTTCCCACACATCCTATGCTTGGTAAATTTCTCGGCTTAAAAAGTGGGGTTTGCCAGTATCTATAGCTCTTATGATTTTTGTGAAAAAGCAAAAAAGAAAACCGCCACAAAACCGATGCACTTTCCGCATCTTTTTTCATAGCAGTTTTGGTGTGATTTTTGTAAGAATGATCTGAAGATGATTTTATATATTTTGATTGAGGAAGTCAATTCCATTTTTGGAGATTTCTGATTATAATTGTAGTGAAATGTCTATTATCAATTGACCTTATCAGAAAGAGGATTATGGAAATAATGGGGACAGAAACAGATATCGCTACAAATGAGTATTTTGATGTACTTGAACAGATAAAGAAGCAGATTGTTAATTCGCAATATCAGATTTTGACTTTGGCGAATGTGAAAAAGAATGTTTTGTATTGGAATATTGGAAAGGTTATCCTTGATCACATCACATGGGGGAATAAGTTTGTAGAAAATCTTTCTAAAGACCTTCGTATGGAATATCCTGGAACGAAGGGCTATTCAGTGAGAAATCTTAATTATATGAGACAATTTGCACAGCGAGTACCGACAGAAGAAATTTTGCACCGGGTGGGTGCAAAAATTAATTGGAAGGCCATAAAAAATCTTATTGATAAGACAGATACAACGGAAGAATATGTGTGGTATTCTGAAAAGTGTTTAGAAAACGGATGGTCCAGTACAGTTTTAGTTCATCAGATTGAAAGTGGCCTGTATCAACGTCAGGCTTTGGTTAAGAAGACAACTAATTTTAAGGAGCAGCTATTAGCACCTCTGGGTGAGCAGGCTGAGGAGATAATAAAGGATCCATATATTTTTGATTTCCTGCCTAATGCAAATGAATTGAAAGAGGTTGAACTGGAGAATGCTCTTGTTCAGCAGGTAATGTCACTTTTGATGGAATTTGGATCAGGCTTTGCCTTTATGGGGCATCAGTATCCAATTATGGTAGGTGAACGTGAATTTTTCATTGATATGCTGTTTTATAATGTTAAGCTTCACTGCTATTTTGTGGTGGAACTTAAGACGGGTGATTTTGAACCGGAATACGCTGGTAAGCTCGCGTTTTATTTATCTGCAGTTGATGGAGAATTAAAGGCAGACTTAGATAATCCTACAATGGGTTTGCTTTTATGCAAAGGAAAGGATCGTCTGGTGGCAGAGTATGCACTTCAGGATATAAATAAACCTATGGGAATAAGCGAATACAGACTCTCTAATGAGATGTCAAAGGAAATGCTTGAAAGTCTGCCAGCTATTGAGGATATTGAGAACCGGATTAAAGTGTAATTTTGCACCCACCGGGGGCAAAATTTGAAATGCTACATTTTTGATGGTTTTTCTGACAAAATCCTGGATATTCATTCATAATATCTATAAAAGGAAAGCACAAGAAACAAGCCGGGATACCGGCAATAAATCTTATAGACTTTTCATGTTTTTTTAATTTGTATATATCGACCGTATCATGTAAAATAAAATTTAATCCGCATGATGCGGTCTTTCTTAATGCATATCTTTAGAATCTATCCAAATTCTACAGCCCGGGTGGGCAGAAAAAGCGGTGTTAAGACTTATTAGGTCAAGGAGAAATCATTTACCGGATTTTACTTTAGGAATTCCCCGGAGGAAGGCAAGCATACGCTGAAGTAAATCGGGGTTGCTTTCTGCATGTTTTTCAAGTTCAAACATTATCTGAGTACAGATATCGCTATTTGTATTCCTTCCGGTGTCAAAGAGGACATCAAGAGAGACATTAAGAGCGTCAGCAACCCTAAAGAAGGTGGCAAATACTGAATTAGTCTTGCCACGTTCCAGATTGGCAACAGTACCTCTGTCCATGCCGATTTTTTCGGCAAGGTCATCCTGGGACATTTCAAGGCTTTTGCGAAGCGCCTCGATACGTTTGCCTACCTTTTTCAGATACTCCCTCTCTTTTTTCCTTAAAGCCTTTGGCATCGATTAATCTCCTCGAACAATAGGATATACGACACGGGGTTCGGTTAAAATGCAACAGATTACGCATTTGATGTGGAATCTATTCCGCATAAACGCCGAGAATCCTTGCCTGAAGCGGATTGTAGGCATTGGTATTGATTCGTTGTTGAGGAAATATTTTTTTGCTCAACAATGCTTTATCAGGGTAACGCTGCATTTCGTAATAGCATTTTACTATACGATTCTTGATTATCCCTAAGCAGCTCGGAGACTGGAAACCCGTAGATATTGCAAAAGCGATCAAAAGATAGCGGAAAAGGTATCTTTGATTCTATATGAAACCTGCCTATAATCAGGCAGAGGAACCTTGATATGAGGGGATATAAATTATGAAGGAAAGTACAGATAACGATTTCAATTTTTACAATAAGCTCATAGAGATAATGGAGGAGAACGACTGGAACCAGATCCAGCTGTCAGAGAGGGCGGATATACCGCAATCTACGATCGCGACTTGGTTCCGCCGGAAAAACCGCCCGTCTTTCAAGACTATAAAAAAGATCTGTGATGCACTTGGAATGACGCTGGATGAGTTCTTCAACACTAAGAAGTCTGAGGAGGAATCCGCAGAGGAAAGGGAGGGACGTTTGTACCTCAGGGTGCGTAGGCATCTTCCGGATGCGGAGAAAGAATTTCTTCATGACATGTTGTTATTCGTTGACTCCTGGCTCCAGGATAATGGTTTAGAATGACGGCTTCTAGCAGTAGCCGGTATTTATGAATGATCATTGGGGAATTGCTGTGGCAGTTCAAAGGCAGGGTCATATGATCCTGTGGGTATGCGGTATGGGAGGGTATACCGCACAAGAACATTGAGAACTGAATACTGGGAATCTTGCAGGACGTGGGGAGCAGTAGAGCTTTCCGGCAGGTTCGCAAAGATTATCCTATTGGATGGGAGCGATAAAAATCTGTACCGGAACAGCGGAGAAGGAGCCGCTTGCGATGACACTGTCTCCGATATAATGATACTTCCCGAAAGGGGTTTTTAACTGGTTAAATTCCAATGTGAGCCATGAAACCTGATGGCTACCTGCGAGGTTATATTTGCAATGAAAACTATTCAGAGCAGAAGGATGTGCCAGAATTTGATTCTGACATGTCCTTCTGTGCTGGAGACACAGAGATCACAATGAGGGAATAATTGGGGAGAAATACCTTAAACACGAGGATCCTGTTTGGAAAGGAGAGGAAAATGAAACAGGTTGAGCTGATTGAAGCAATCGGAGGAACCATACCCTTGTATGTGAGATATAAGGAGGGGTGTAAGATCTTTGGTATGAGCCAAAGGGAATTTGAAATACTTGCAGATAAAGCGGGGTCAATACATAAAGTGGGGAAGATGTCGCTTGTGAATACTGTAATTTTCAACGAATTCCTGCAGCCATACAGGCTTCCCCCAGACAGCAGATTCAACTCTTATTAAGTTCTTGACTAAATGTTTAACCAAAAATATAATGAGGAAAGAGACAGCGGAAGGGGAATGCTTCTTATGGCAAGAATGGGAAGACCGAAGGTCGAGGATCCAAGGAAAAAAGCAATAGGTGTTCGCTTGACCAACGATGAATACAAAGCCGTCAAGGAGTATGCCCGCAGAAGCAATATGACCATAACGGAAGCGGTACTTAAAGGTCTCCGCATTCTTATGACGGAACCGGTAAAGTAACTGTGTTTTCAAGTCTCTTTCCTCTATTCCATATGGACAGGAGGAATAATGGCACAGTCAAGAAAAGATAATAAGGGCAGAGTCTTACTGCGTGGTGAGAGTCAACGATCTCAGGATATGAGATATATTTACACTTACACCGATCCAATGGGAAAGCGCAAGTACATTTATGCAACTGACCTGGTGGAGTTAAGACGGAAGGAGGATAGGCTTAAAAGAGACCAGCTCGATGGGCTGGACATATATGTGGCAGGAAAAGCTACCATCAATTTTGTTTTTGACCGGTATATTTCCACGAGGGATGATCTGAGGAAATCCACGAGAAGCAGTTATGAATATACCTATAATCATTACGTCAGGGATGGATTTGGAAAGAAGCTTATCTGTGATACCAAGTATTCGGATGTAAGGCATTTTTACCACCATCTTGTAATGGATCTGGGTTTGAAATCTGCAACGGTGGATAATGTTCAGAGGCTTCTCTGTCCGACATTTAAGCTGGCCGTCCGTGATGACATCATCAGGAAAAACCCCACTGAAGGGGTTATGGCAGAAGTCAGGAAGATGACCGGTAAAGACGGGCAGATACGTCATGCACTGACAAGAGAGCAGCAGAGGGCGTTTCTCGACTACCTCAAAGTGAATCCCATATACAATCACTGGCTTCCGCTCTTTACTGTACTGTTTGGGACGGGATGCCGGATAGGCGAAATCACAGGCCTTTGTTGGAGAAACCTGGATTTTGGTAACAAGTGCATAAGCATTGATCATGCACTTGTGTATTATGTAGAGAGAATTGATGGGGAGGGCAAGTCAAGACTTGGTATTTCCCCTCCGAAAACTGAAGCCGGGAAACGGATTGTTCCTATGATTAAAGAAGTTGAAGAAGCTTTCAGGACAGTATATGAGGAGCATAAGAAAACCGGATTCAATAAAGATGTGATTGATGGTATGTCAGGCTTTTTGTTTAAGAACCGCTTCGGAAATGTTATGAGGCAGGGATCGATCAACAAGGCCATTAAGGGTATTGTAAACAATTATAATGAAGGCGAGGTCATAAAAGCGAAGAAGGAACACCGTAAGCCTTTGCTTATACCGATGTTTTCATGTCACTATACGAGACATACGTTCTGCTCCCGCATCTGCGAGACAGAAACGAATGTAAAGGTGATCCAGGAGATCATGGGCCACAGTGATATCAGAACCACTATGGACATATACGCTGAGAGCACCTTAGAGAGAAAAAGAGAAGCAATCAACAAGCTTTCACAGAATATGGATATTTTTTAGGGAAGAGTCCTTGTGATTAGCTTGTATAAGTTCTACAATATAAATTAGGAGTTTGCAACAGGTTTGCAACAATTGGGATTTGAATTTGCAGAATAGTGCGTGATAGTGCGTTTTCGCAAATTCCGGGGGAAAGCAATAATGCGGAATCCTGCGTGATAGTGCGTAGGTACTGCGGTTGCCTCCCGACGCTCCGCTCGACGACTTGATGTAGCAGGACGCATTAAGACGCTGCGTGTCGTGGTGCAACGGTCACAGTCGTATCAGGACGGAACGATGCAAAAAGTTTCGATTTCTGAGGACTAAAGTGGACTGTAGCGGAACGTGATGTCAGAGTGAGAAAATGCATCGAGGAATATCACAGAACACAGTGTGAACCTCGTATTTAGCTGAAAACAGAACAAGTAACCAATCAATAGGAACAGCTTTTGAATGGTTTAACAGGCACTTACTTTAGTGAAAACTAGGGTAGGTGCCTTTTTTCGTGCTTGGGTGTAACTGCTAACCATTGGTTTTGTTGGAAAGGAGATAAATATGCCAAAGAGAACCAAAGAAGAGATTGCCGCTGAAAAAGAGAAGGAGAAGCTACGGGCATTACGAAGAGGTCCGGATCTTGATCGTTTTCTCGAAGGTAAAAAGCGGACTTTTGTTTCTTATGCCGAGGGAGCACGAATCTATTCAATGAACTATTACTCGTTCGTCACTCTTGCAAAGGCGGCAAAAGCCAATATCCGTATTAAGAAAAATGTGGTCATCGATTTAGATGCTATTGAAGAATATTTGGAAAAACAGTGTATGGAAGAAAACGGAGGTATCTGAAATGTATAGCAGAGGAAAATCAATTAATCCCGAGAAACAGGAAAAGCTGGATAACATGGCGAAGCAGTTTGTTGCAGGTGGAAAGAAGAAATGCCTGCAGATTCCTTGCGAAGATGCATGAGGTTAATAATGAATTTAACGAGATTGATCCTAAGGTGCTGTTTGAACACTATGTAGAATCATATTACAAGTTCGATCAGTATTATCGTGAATTTGTATTTCACTATGATCAGTCCACGTTGGAATCGTTGCTTGATGTGTACAAACTGATTGATAACTATTACACCAACTGGTATCTTGAGGAACTTTCAAACCGTTGGAGCAATATTAATGATGATTATCAATGGGGCGATGTTACCACCGAGAGACAGTGGAATTTCTATGATAATCATATTGGAAAACTGAAAGAAAGAGTGGCTGTTATTGTGTCGGATGCTCTTCGCTATGAATGCGGCGAAGAACTGACAAGAAGACTGAGCCACAAGTTCCCTTCCAAGACTACGATAACACCCGCATTGAGCACAATGCCTAGTTATACAGCATTGGGAAGTGTTGCATTACTTCCGCATAATTCTATTGATTATAGGGATGATGGGGCAGTGCTTTTGGATGATCAGAGCATTGTTTCATATGATTCCAGAGAGAAGCACTTAAATGAGTATCGTTCCGGTAAGGTATATAGCGGAAAAGATTTTCTGGATCCTAGCCTGAGTCAGCAGATAAGAGCTGAGGTTAAAGGCGTAGAGGTTATCTATATATATCATGATCGTATTGATGCCGTTGGTGATAATGTTCCGACGGAGATGGATGTATTTAACGCAGCCGAGAAGTGTTTTGATGATATCGAGAAGATATTCCAGAAGTTGCAGAATATGTCTATTTACAATGTGTTTATTACTTCTGACCATGGTTTCTTATATAGACGAGAAGATATGCGGCAGATGGATAAAACGCCGAATAAATTTGCAGAGGCGATTCTTTCTAAACGTAGATTCTTCCTTGCTCATGGGGATAGTGGAAATGATCTGACAAGAAAGATTCCTATGGATTATCTTATTCACTCACAAACTCCGGGACAGCCGGATCTTGTGGTGGAAGTACCATACGGAACAAATATCTTCCCTAAGCAGGGAGAGAGTAAGAAGTATATGCATGGCGGAGACGCTTTGCAGGAAGTAGTTATTCCTATCATCAAGATTGAAAATAAGAAGAAGGATAGAGCAAAGAACCGTGCAAATCAGGCTACGGTAAAACTTATTTCTATTTCGAGAAAGATTACTTCTCTTATTACATTCCTGGAATTCTTCCAGAATGAGGAAGTGGATGACAAGACAGTGCCTTGCAACTATGAGGCATATTTTGTAGATTCGAACAATGAGCAGATTACGAACTCTATTGTTATCAACTGCGATAGCAAGAGTAAGGATATGGCTGATCGAACCTACAAAGAGAAGTTTACCTTCAAAAACAAGAAGTACAGTTCAGAGGATCAGTATTATCTGGTGATCAAAAACTATGATGATGCATACGCAGAAGAAGAACGTATTCCGTTCGTAATCGATATCCTCTTTAGTAATAAATTCAATTTCTAACAGGAGGTCAGCATGGACGATCTGGATAGACTTGCGGTAGACAGTTTTACCGGGAGAATAGTACGAAAAGATCTTTCTAAAAAAATCAAGGGAAGTCTGAATGTGCCGATTTATGTTCTCGAATATCTGTTGGGAATGTATTGCGCTACAGAAGATGAGGACAGCATTGAACAGGGCGTAGAACGAGTCAAGAAGATCCTTGCTGATAATTATGTGCGCCCTGATGAAGCGGAAAAGATCAAATTTAAGATTACCGAGAATGGTTCATTTACTGTCATAGATAGAGTAGGCGGAACTATTAATCCGATTGAAGAGCTGGCAAACGTTTTGCAAGTGGCTCACGATGCCGGGGCAAATAAGATTTTGCTTCCGTCAAATGCAAAGAAACAAATAGTAGATGTCCCGGACGATTTGTTCGTGACATTCCAGATTATATTCTACAATTCACCAGAGGATGCTGTGTTTAAGGCACTGGGGATTGAGTAGGTTGTGTGGGGGAATGGTTTTAAATGCATGAAATAGCAAAACATGAATTTCTGTCTTGGGTTGATACACTTGAGATGGAGAAATTAACTGAGCATGAGATAACGTTGCTTTCAATCCTAATCGACAATTTCGAGGACATTGCTTCTGTTGGAACTGCTTCGGGACAAAGAGCAAAGCTGCTTGCTCAGAAGATATCTGGGTTAAAGCAGACTACAGTTAAAAAATTACCCAGGTACGAAATAAAAGAGATATCTGAGGGTGATATTGATCGTATAGAGAGCTTAGATGTGGAAAAGTTCCGAGGTTTTGGCACGATTCAGAGCTTTACTTTTGATAAGCAGTATACATTTTTCCATGGACCCAATGGTTCTGGTAAAACCAGTTTTTGTGAAGCACTTGAATATTGCATTCTGGGGTCAATCGAAGAGGCAACGGCTAGAAATATTGCAACGGAAAAGTACATTATTCATGCCGGTGAAAAGAAGACACATACTGTCAAAGGTGTGGAGGAAGATGATCTTTATCAAGAGGATGTAAGGCTGATAGCGAAAGACGGAAAGCTGTTCTATCTTCCACAACAGAAAGCTAAAGAATTATAGGTAGGCCGTCTTTATATGAGTGATGAGGTGAAGACAGATGAGCTCAATTGAGATCAGAAAGATAGGAATTACAAAATTGGATACTGATGCTGTAGTCAATGCGGCTAATACAGGCCTTTGGGAAGGCGGTGGAGTATGTGGATATATTTTCAAAGATGCCGGTTCCGCAGAAATGACTGCAGCGTGTCAAAAGATAGGCCATTGTGATGAAGGCTCAGCTGTTATCACTCCGGGATTTAAGCTCCCGGCAAAATATGTAATCCATGCAGTTGGACCTCGCTGGTCCGGTGGAGAGCATGGTGAACCGAAACTTCTGTACAGTGCATATAAGCAGTCGCTTTTGCTTGCAAAAGAGAATGGTCTGCATTCCATAGGCTTTCCGTTGATATCCGCAGGAATATTCGGATATCCGGTGGATAAAGCTTGGAGAAAAGCTATCCAGGCATGCAATGACTTTATTCAGAATAATCCCGATTATGATATCAAGATCATCTTTGCGGTACTGGATGACAAGATCCTTGCGATCGGTGAGGAAACACTTAAGGGAATCGTGGGAGACGAAAAGATAGAAGATAGTGTGATTCGTTGGTGCCGGAAGTATTCTGTCCTTTTTCATGCGATATCTGAAGATGAGGAACTGAGGACTTTTTTTGAGAAGCACAGTGCATATCAGCTGCCCCAGGGACATCACGGTCTTTATGCTATTATAAATGCCTGTTTCCATGAGGCCTATGACAGTAATGTGGTAATCACGGATTACGGCCAGGTGGTTGAGGACGGAAAGCTGTCTGATCGGGATTTGGCTCAGCCTTCCAAGGCGTGGTTGGATACACTCACAGAAAAACAGATCCTTGCGGTTATTGCATGGCACTTCAGGAGAGATCATTTCAGTGAAGGCAGCTGGATCGCAGATTCTGTGGCAGGTGGGCATATGGCTGTTTTGGTAAATGCGCTGTTAGATAGATGTCGGTGAAGAGAAGAGGGTGTGATGAAGCAGTTACATAAGGCAAGAAGGACCGGAAGGGTTAGTTCAAACAGAAGAATAATGGTTAAGGCAACGGCTGAAATGTATGCGTGGGCAAAACCATACACAGACTCAAATATAGATAATGTCGTAACGGGATTAGGTGGCAATTTTAGATATTCGCCAATATTTAAGAACACGGTCGTAGATACATTTATTGAATTAACAGGGTATAGAAATAAAGACTACAAAATTGCTGAGGCTAAAACGGGTAAGGGACACACACCTAAGGTTACTGTGTGGCATCATGCATGGCAAGAAAAAGACGGTTTATCATACGGAACCGTATGTATAACTACCTGAAGGACGCAATGAAGGAGATGGCAAAGAAGCCGAATTACATGACTGTCCCGGCGGCGATACGGGAACTTGATAAGATTGAGATGTCAAGGCAGCTGGACGGAATATACCGGTTTGACCACGCTATAACTGCAACACAGAAAACAATACTTAAAGCTTTCGGCCTTACAGATGCCAATGTAAAATACAGGGCAGAAGAGATCGGTAAAAAACTCAAGGCAGGAATGTGAGGGAGACGGTTATGGCAAGAATGACATCAATGGAAGCTCTTGAAATCAGGATAGAAAAAGGCCAGGAAAAAGTAAGCAGGACAAAGAAACAGTATGATGATGCAATCGCTGTTCTCAGTGATCTCCTTGACAAGAGGGATGCATTAAAAAGGGACGAGCTTGTCAAAGCGATAATGAAGAGCGACAAGACGTATGAAGAAGTGATAGATTTTTTGAGTGGCACTCAGAAAGAAGAGGATGATGGATTTAGCAGAATGCGTGGCAGGAAAGCTAAAAGAGCTGATAGATAATAACGGGCCTAAGTTCATTTCTGCAGATCCTTATGGGGTATACAAGGAATTAGTAAACTCCGGGGCTGCAGATAAGAAGACAGCAGGAGCGGTTATGTTCCTTTTGACAACGAACATTCTTGATACGATGGACTCCGGACAGGATGCAATGGCGCTATCAAAGATGATCCAGAAAGAGTGCTGCTTCAATAAGAGAATGTCAGACAATCTTGCGGACATAGCATTGATTTTACATTCCAATGAAAATGAAACGGAATGGAAAAACAAAGATCTGGCAGGACTTGAAAAGTTCCGTAAAGAAAAACTGTCGATTGAATGGGATGGCTTCGCAACATGGCAAGTGAGTGGAGGAGGTGTTGATTGCTTTTACAATGCGGTCATTGTTTTGAAGCCTACAGCCAAGCTTGTCGTTAACGAAGAATTTTCAAAGGCGCTAAAAAAGAATCCGTTTATGAAAGCGGATGCGATCCGGAAGATATATGTAAAGAGCCTCAAGGGATATTTGGATCGTGAATTTGAAGAATACTGTACCTGCGATGATTATTACTAGCCGGTTGTTGAGGACTTTGAATTGGACTACCACCTGAAAGATTGGTGCAAGAAAAATGGTTTCAAGATAATCTCCTGTGAGGGCGATGGAGACGACAGTGGATTCGAACCGGATTCTGTTCGCAGGTGGATCAAATATGAGACTTAATGAACCCGTTTAGTGGGAAAATTTCTGGAAAATGAGGCGTAATCGAGGTTTTGGTGAGCTAATATTGACAGGTACCACAAGACTCCGGCAGGGAACTGCCGGTATTTTCTTGCATCGAAGAATAACAAATGTTACGCAAGCGAGAGTGTGTTTTGTAGTACAGCTATTCCCCCATACTGTGTTTATAGGGTTTGAAGAACGGTGGTCGGGTGGCTCGGGTGGTCGGAAGGCAATCTAAACGCATTGTTTAAGGGATCTTCTGATATAATCGATTACCTATTCTATTCCCCCATCGGCCAGCATACTGTTTCGTGTTGTATACATTTCAATAATCTCCGGGAGGTTGTCATTTACGGCATCGAATTCCAAATGATGATCCCGGCACCAAGAGACAGCCTTGGAATGACCCAGGAGGAACTTGCTGAAGCATTATTCGTAGAGAAGTCAACGATTTCATATTATGAGAATGATAAGAAGGAGATGAGAGCTAGCGGACTGGCAGAGATGGCCAGAGTGCTTCAGACTACACCGAACTATCTACTCGGTTATACCTATAGTGACGATGATTTCTTATCTGAGGCACTGTCTTTGCCGGAGGGGATTAAGGATGAAACGATTAAAAAAGTATTGTTGGCACAGATAAAAGCTGCTTCTGCTTTGTGAAAAATAGGTATCGGGAGACCGGTACATTTTCTTTTGTCTAGCACTTCTATGATAAGG
>Ga0310695_10004938_pt1 | contig 23919 bp, 21 predicted proteins | sample RumenRJG_04DNA_FD_203882 | JGI IMG/M metagenome (GOLD analysis project Ga0310695, IMG submission 203882) | Bovine rumen microbial communities from Lethbridge, Alberta, Canada - RJG_04 (v2) (version 2) | ecosystem: Host-associated > Mammals > Digestive system > Stomach > Rumen | place: Canada...
CGCTGCCCCCTTTGGAAACCCCCGCAACAAACAGGTGCTATGCACCCAGCCGGGAGCATAGCGCCGTTTGTTGTCAGCAGCCCGTTTCACGGTCTGCGTGTAGTTCCTTGTAAACTGACCTAATGTGATGTTCAAAACCAACCCAGGGCTGAAAGAAAGTCCCCGCCGGTAGTGGTGGGGACTTTGATATTTGGGCTTTACAGCAGGCAGGTTGTCCGGCATGCCTTGTGAATCGCATCCGGTATCTGCTTCATTGGAACCTCTCCCGCTACCTCCGTACATGAACAGTCAGTCTCTTTCGACCACTTCAAATTCAGCCTTCAATTCCGCATTGCTGTCACTGCCGACCCAGATATCAAAGACCGCTGCGTCCTGCACATAGGCTTGCCTTGCTGTGCTGTAATACGTCAGTTCTTTTGATCCAAGCGTAAACCGTCATAACGCTTTCTGCTCCATTGTCAATACCGGCGGCAAAAGATGGATAATAGGTATTGCGTAGCTAGGGAAACGCTGATTAATTCAGCATTTCCCTAAATTTACAATATTTCGTTCCAAACTACAATCAATTCGGCACGGCGTATAGTACGGTGACTGGCCTTGGCAGCATGATTCAGCAGAACATAACTGCAATATTTTGAATTCAAGCTTTCCAGAGAGAATGCAGATTGCAGAATGCATAGACTGCCTTAACCTCATCGCCGTCGCAAATAGAAAAACAGACTTTCGGCTCGTCGCCGGGAGACAGCTGTTTACGCTGGTTACCTGATCTCGTTTCAATTGCGACCCATTCAATATAATGCTCGGGAAGCATCGGGTGTGCTGCAGAACCGACACTTATATGCACCGTGTTTCCCTGAACGTTAACGAAAGGCACATGTTTTTCGAGGGAGGCGTCCGTCGTGCCTGGGATCACTTCGGCCATGGGTTCACCGCAACAAACAACAGGGACGCCGGTTTCTTTTACGATTGCTATAATCTGCCCGCAATGGGAACAGCGATAGAACTTCATTTCCATTTTACATCTCCTTTTTAAATGCATGTATCGCCTTAATAATTCTCTGTGTTGATCTCAAAGTATGCCTGGGGATGGGCACAAACAGGGCAGATTTCCGGCGCGGCTTCTCCCACCACGATATGGCCACAGTTGCGGCATTCCCAAACCTTAACGCTACTCTTTTTGAAGACTTCCTGTATCTCAACGTTGTGCAACAGAGCCCGGTATCGTTCCTCGTGGTGCTTCTCAATAGCTGCTACGCCACGGAATTTCTCAGCCAACTCCGGGAAACCTTCTTCTTCAGCGGTCTTGGCAAAGCCCTCATACATGTCCGTCCATTCATAGTTCTCGCCGTCAGCGGCGGCAGCCAGATTCTCGGCTGTGGAGCCGATGCCCCCCAGTTCCTTGAACCAGAGCTTGGCGTGTTCCTTCTCATTGTCGGCAGTTTTCAGAAAGAGAGCCGCGATCTGCTCAAAGCCCTCTTTTTTTGCTTTGGAAGCAAAATAAGTGTATTTGTTTCTGGCCTGAGACTCACCTGCAAAGGCTGCTTCCAGGTTTTTTTCAGTCTGGGTTCCGGCGTAGGGGTTCTTGTTTTCAGAAACCGGCTCCATAACACCGTGCTGTTTGCACTGAGGGCACTGTTCGGGTGCGGTCTCGCCCTCATAGACATAGCCGCAGATTTTACATACGAATTTCATGTTTTTTCCTCCTTTATTGGTTTTCTTTTGGATTCTCTCCCCGATTACGGCAGGGGAAGCGCCGGCAGATGGGACATCTGTGTACGTTGCTATATCTCGATCCAGCGTCACGAGATCCGTTACGCTCAAATCATGGACAGAGGTGTGCCCGGTAATCCGGGCAAAGGTCTTTAATTCCTTCAGGGAGACATTCAGGTAGTTTGCTACTCGCAACGCTGCCTTATCCACATCCAACCGGGCGCGAAGCTCAGGCTTTTGTGTCGCAATCCCCATCGGACAGTTGCCTGTGCCGCAAATCCGATACTGCTGGCATGCAGCGGCAATCAAGGCTGCACTGGCAATGGCTACAGCGTCTGCACCCATTGCCAATGCCTTGGCAAAGTCAGACGATACGCGCAGCCCGCCGGTGATGACCAGAGAAATATCGGACTGCACAGCGTCAAGATACTTTCGGGCACGACTCAAAGCATAAATCGTCGGAACGGAAGTGGACTCCCGGAGCAGGAGCGGGCTGGAGCCTGTAGCACCTCCGCGGCCATCGATGGTGATAAAGTCGGGATCCGCATAGATACAGTGCTCCAGATCCCACTCGATATGTCCGGCAGCGATCTTGATGCCAATCGGACGGCCATTCGAGCGCTCACGGAGCATCGTGACCATAGTCTTCAAGTCCTCTTTCGAACAGATTTCCGAGAAGCGACTGGGGCTCTGGATATCCTCTCCTGGCTTTTTACCCCGCAGCGCAGCAATCTCTGCCGTCACTTTTTCTCCGGGCAGGTGACCACCCATACCTGGCTTTGTGCCCTGTCCGATCTTGATCTCAATGGCGTCTGCACTGCGCAGATTATCGTCCGTGACACTGTACTTGTTCGGGATATATTCAAAGATGTATTTATAAGCTGCGGCTTTCTCCTCGGGCAGAATGCCGCCCTCGCCGCTGCACATGGCTGTTTTCGCCATGGCGCTGCCTCTCGATAGAGCAATCTTTGCCTCCCGTGAAAGAGCACCGAAAGACATATGGGAGATGTAAATCGGACTTTCCAGAACCATCGGCTTCCTTGCATGTTTGCCGATGACAGTCCGGGTTTCCACCGGGTCGTGGTCCAACAGCGGCGGGGGATTCAACTGAGCCCCCAGCAAAAGAATATCGTCCCAGCTTGGCAGGTGCATACGGGTTCCCATTGAACTGTCGAGACTCTTACCGGATACCGCCATTTCATGGATCTCCTTCATGTAGCGGCTGTCCTTATCCCGGCGTTCATACTGAGGATCATAGGCCAGTGACACTTTCGGATTTATCACCGCCTCCGGTTCTTCGTCGCTGTCGATCCTCTCAAATCTGGATATCGGCTGTTTGCATACGGGGCATTCCGTCAACTCTGCCAGCTTTCGTCCTTCCTTATCTTCGTCAAAGATCGTACCGCAGATCGTGCATCGATAAATGGCCATGGTTTGTCCTTTCTTATTCTTTCTCTGCCTTGCTTCGGCAGAAAGGGCAGATATAATTAACTTTCAAATCGTAGGAGATTATCTCCTCTGAGATCTGCTCTTGCAGCTGGGCGGTGAGATCGGAGAGGCAGATATCAGAGAGCGCACCGCATTTTTTACATACCAAATGATCGTGCTTCACGATTTTATCATAACGGTCAGGGTAGCCTTCCACGGAAACCTTTCTGATCTGATCCTGTTCGTATAATAGATTGAGGTTATTATATACTGTGGCAAGAACAATTTTAGAGTTCGAGGCTTTAAGGCGTAGATAGATCTGCTCAGCAGTCAAATGATCCGAAGATGTATTTATGATATCGAGTATCTGTTGTGCGTACTTTGTCATTGCTTTCTCCAGATTAGAATTATTCTAAATCTATTTTACCTGGTGAGTCAAAGACTGTCAAGACAGGAGCTTGAAAAATTTCAAGGATATATCTTCAAAAACACCTACATAAATCAGTTCTGATAGAAACGTTGATTTTTCAGGCTGTTTCTCAAAGTTTTTCAATTAAGTGTTAACTCTCACTGGAAGTTAAGATTGATAACAAGAGGTCGTAGAATTACCGTAGTTAAGGCTTTGTGAGTTGGCAGTGATTTAACTGAATGATGCGATGAGGGTTATGCGATTAACCCATTGTAAATCAGGGATATTTCCTTTATTATTTCATCAAATAATAAGGGAGTTTGTTATGAAAGAGACTTTTGAAAAACAGGTAATAAACATAGCGATACCGGTCGCACTTCAGTCAATGCTCCAGTCATCTTTTTCCATGATCGATCAGATTATGGTGGGACAACTTGGGGAAAAAAGTATAGCTGCAGTAGAGATTGCGGGGAAGCCAGGATTTATCTACTCTGTTGTTGTCGGAGCAGTATGCACGATAGCGGGTATCATGATATCCCAGTATATTGGGAAGAAGGACAGGGAGTCAGAGGAAAAAAGTATCTGTGTAAATTTTCTTGTAATGATGCTGACAGGAATCGCGTTCTTTTTTATCTCAAGGATGTTTCCTTTGCAGTTTATCAGGCTGTTTACCAATGATGCAAGAGTCATTAGCGAAGGAAGTGTGTATCTTGGAATCATAGGCTGGACATTCATCCCACTTGGCATAACAAATATTTTCGGTGCTGCCATAAGATGTAGAGGAAAATCGTCTTGGCCGTTGTATGTGGGTTTTGTTTCTGCGACACTTAATACAGGTCTCAACTATTGCCTGATATTCGGAAATTATGGCATGCCGATGCTTGGCGTAAAAGGCGCCGCCTATGCCAGTGTAATCTCGCAAGTGGCAGGTGCTGTACTGATCATCGTGATGTTTTTTCGGCTATATGGCAGGATCCGTTATTCCGTTTCCCTTGGAAAGGAAAACTATTGGCAGTATCTGTCCATGCTGATACCGATTGTGATAAATGAATTTTTATGGTCTGTAGGTCAGAGTATCAATACATTTGTATATGGGCATATGAGCACGGATGAACTTGCCGGAATGTCACTTACAGGCTCCCTTCAGGGGCTTACCATCGGAGCGCTCAGCGGAATTGCTCAGGCGGCAGGAATATTGGTAGGAAAACGTCTTGGTGAGGGGCAGTATGATCAAGCTTATCAGGAATCAAAAAAACTGTGTGTTTATGGGTTTATTGGCAGCATCCTGTTTTCCGTAACAATAATGGCTTTAAAAACACCGTATGTGCATTTGTTTAACGTGTCGGATGATGTAAGAGCGATTGGATTGGCACTTTTGACAGCTTTTGCGGTACTTATGCCAATCAAGGTTTTGAACATGATACTTGGAGGAGGTATCATACGCAGCGGTGGCAGAACAAAATATATCATGATGATAGATATGCTTGGTACATGGCTGATTGGAGTGCCGATTGCTCTTGTGACAGGATTAGTATTCAAGTTTCCCATTGTGTGGGTATATTTTATGCTGTCGCAGGAAGAAGTGGTAAGGTTCATAATTTCAATATTCATGTTCAGAAGCAGAAAATGGATGAATACCATTAAATGAAGGTGAGAATATGTGGGATGAAAATAAAGTCAGAATAGTGGATGTGGCGGATGCTCTTGGGTTAAGCACTGCAACGGTGTCCAATGTAATACATGGCAAAACGAAAAAAATTTCGAATCATACGGTACGCCGCGTTCAAGAAAAACTGAATGAGATGGGGTATATTCCGAACATGGCGGCCACGCTTCTTGCCCAGAATGATTCGCATATCATCGGGGTGGTTGTAAATGATCACGCAAAATATGAGGGGCATGTACTTGAGGATCCGTTTGTCTGCTCTGCCATCAATTCGCTGTCGGACGAGATTGAAAAGGCGGGATATTTTCTGATGCTAAAAAAGGTAAAGGAAATCATGGCTACGGTGTCTTTTGCGTCGATGTGGAACATGGATGGCATGATTCTTTTGGGGTTTTGTGCAGATGAGTATCAACTGCTCAGGGATCGGATTCGCATTCCCTTTGTTGTGTATGACGGTTTTTTTGAAAATGACAGGAATATATGTAACCTGATGTTGGATGATCACGATGGTGGAAAACAGGTCGGTAAGTATCTCAGAGGGCATAATTGTCTGAATGTCCTCTTTATGGCTGATAACAGGTTAAGTCCCGATCTTGACAGATATAAAGGACTGTGTGACGGACTTGGAAGGAAGGCGGATTTTTGGGAAATCCCCATGTATAAGGAAGAGCGAATAATCTATTATACCTGTAGGGTAAAAGAATTTGCAGGATATGGCGCAGTATTTGCAGCATCTGATTATTATGCCATCGAACTTCTGTATTTTCTGATGGATAATGGATATAAAGTGCCGGATGATATTTGGATAATAGGATTTGATGACATTACGGAGTGTGTAAATGTAAGACCAACACTGGCGTCTGTGCGTCAGGATGTCTCATATAGGGCGAGAAAGGCTGTCGAATATCTTACTTGTATGAAAAAAGACAACGATTGTTCGGTTACAGAGAAGATATCGGTAGAGTTCATACCAAGAGATAGTTGCATACAGCAGCCTGAACTTTCTACCGTACGCAACAGATGAAAAGCAACACGATGAAGAAGCTACTGGCGATTGTGGGTGTCAAACCTCACTGGAAGGTAAGAAAGATGTGGATCGCAAATAAAATGCGGGAGATCATGAAGCACAAATCCATTGACAAGATCCGCGTTACAGAGATCTACAAGGCGGCGGAAATCGAGCGCCCGACCTTCTGTTATCATTTCAAAGATAAATACGACCTTGCGGCATGGATGTTCTGTACGGACGCCTACGGCACGGACATCACTTCTGTTGCTTCTGCCGCCGCAGGAATGAATAAGATGAAACAGGAGATCCTGTTTTACAAACGGGCATATGAAGATTCTTCACAGAACGCATTGTGGCATTACATGCTAGAGTAAGCTGCTTATTCTTTCCCCATTGTCTTCGCCAAAGAGGATAGCAGCGCCACCATCTCTGGATTTGCCAACACCTTCATCAGCGTTTCCGCATCCACTCCATCCGGAACCGTAATCATTTTCTCAGATCTAGCATCTATCATCTGCGGGTTTAGATTCTTCTTCCCATAGAATGCTTCCTCGAACAGCTCTGCATTTCTTTTCCGGTCCTCATCCAGGATATGGCTGTAAACGTCCGTCACCATATTCACCTGTGCATGGCCGGAATCTCCCTGTACCGCTTTGATGTCACCGCCGTTCAGCTTTAATTTATAGGTAACGCTGGTATGACGCAGACTGTGAAATACGACATCCGGCAAATCATGATCCTTGATCAGTTTCTTGAAACGCTTGCGGATCGCAGCCTCGCCGATCGGCATCCCGTAGTCTGTCGCGATGACCAGATCATATTTCTGATAGTCTTTTCCCAGAATGCTTTTCATCTCCTCCTGGCTGGCTTTCAGCTTTTCCAGCATTTCGGCAACGCTCTTCGGAATGAAAATCTTCCGGATACTGCTTTCTGTCTTCGGGGTTTTCAGCACACGGACCGTTGTGCAGAGTTTTCCCTCTGAAGGAAATACAACGAGGATATCTTTTCCATCCAGACTGCTGATGGCTTCTTTTGATACCCGCTGATATTCCTTATTGATATAGATGGAGCAGGTGCCGCCTTCCACAGCTTCCTGTGAAATGTCCACACAGTCCCAGGTAAGCCCGCACAGTTCCCCGATCCGGAGTGAGGCGGAGAAGGAGAGATTCATGGCAAGCTTCAGGATTTCATCCTCGCAGACTTCCGTCGCATACATTAAAGTCTCTGCTGTCCAGATTTCCCGCTTGTTCGGTTTGTACTTGGGCACTGTCGCATAGATTGCAGGATTCTTTTCCATCAGCTCCCATTTCACTGCCTGCTCAAAACAGCTCCGCAGGATTTTATGAACGTCGCGGATCGTACTGGTTCCCACAAGCGCACTTTTATTTTTCTTCGGTGCAACGGTCGGAACTGCAGGCGTCTTCAGCAGCTGCTGATAGTATTTCTCCAGATAGCGTGTCGTGATATCTGTTATTTTCGTATCCCCGATCATGGGACGGATATAGTTATTGATCAGGCCTGTGTTCCGGTCGTATGTGGACAGGGACCATTTGTCTCTGCCGTACAGGCTGACATATTCATCCAGCAGTTCTCTCAGGTACTTACACTGCGGAATGATAAACTGGCCCAGGCCTTCCTTATACTCAATTTCCTTTTTCCGCTGTTTTGCCTCAGCCTTTGTTTTGTAGGTTTCCCATTTCTGCTTTTTGTTGCCGTTCTCGTCTGTGTATATGTAGATCACACAGTACTTGCCGTTCCGTTCCTTAATCGAAGCCATGAGCCATCTCACCTTCCTGTCGTTTTTTCATCCACTCCTGAAAGTGCTCTCCCGGGATCCGGACCTTTCCACCGATTTTGCGGCATTCTCCGAAATGTCCCCGCATGGCATATCGGGAAATGGCCTGAGGGGAGATCCCGGACTGCAGCGCTGCTTCTTCAATCGTCATAAATGCCATCGGAGCATCTTTTGCCGAAAGCCATTCTTCCTTTGTCTTGAATTCATCCGCCTCAGCTGCAGCACTTTCAGGCAGCACCGCTGGTTTTTCTGTTGTTTCCGTATCTTTCTTTTCCGCAACATGGTATCTGTCCTGTCCGTTCAGGAATCTCCCGAAGCTTGCTTTTGTAACCCTTCGTCTACCGGCAACCTCGACAAATTCAAAAAAGTGAGAATACCGTTTATCCTTCAGAATCAAATAAAGCTGCTGTCTGGGCAGACCGAGTATTGCTGCCGCCTGCGGAAAGGTGAGAGAAGCATCTTCCAGTGCCTGATCGTTTTCCCGATCTTCAGCTGTCCTGTAATGTTTCTGGCTCTGATACCATTTCTCAAAAGAATCCCTGCGGACCCGTGTCCAGAAATCCACGGTCACTGTTTCCCAGGCCTTTTCCTTAATCAGTTCATAAGCGCGGTACTCCGGGATTTCCAGAAGCTGTGCAATATCCCTCGGCGACAATGACCATTCCTTAAGTTCAAGGCCGGGTTCTTCTCCGGTGACTTTCCGGTATTTGACCTGGTTGGCATACCACTTCTCAAAGCTCTCGATATTCACCCACATTTTTCCGCGGATCGTTCTGGTCTCGAATACATTCTTGTGAACCAGCCAGTATCGGTCGGTTTTGCGAATTCCCAGAAGATCACCCATCTCCTTTACGGACATCCAGATCCGATCCGGTTCGGAAGAATTTTCTGGAATTGCTTTCTTTTGAAAAACGGCGCCGTTTTCTTTTCCAGTCATTGTGAATCAGCTCTCCTTGGTCACTTTTCTGTAGGGTGCTGTTTTCATACGGACAGTGATTTGATATACGTCCGATCCTTACAGATTTATTTTACTGCCATCATTGAAAAACTTTTAGGATGTCAATCGTGGTCAACTTGACCACCATTTTTACTCTGCATCGTCCCCATCAAACCACCTGTCAAAGCTCCTTTTTGATATGCGGTATTTTCCTCCGACGACAACCCACTCGAATTGTTTCTGCTTCAGAAGTTCATAAACCGCCGGCCTGCTGACCTGGAGAATCTCCTGTAATTCTTTCACCGTATATGATCTTTTCTCATCCATAAAAGATGTACCTCCTTCCACTAACCCCAGAAAAATCAGGCGGAAGGGAACCGTCCGGATCAAAAAAGGATGGAAGATTCTTCATCTTGCACATTTCCCGTGTTGCCTTGGAAGCATTTTCTCTGGGATTTATGGGAGGAGAGGTTTCGCTGTTTTTACGAATCTGAGGTGCCATAACTTTCTTAGGGCAAGATTCGCCTGTGTCCCACATTTTCAGCTTTTCGCTGAAAATGCGTCCTTCTGCAACCTTGATGGGGATAACGCTCCCCATACCCTCTGACATCGTTTTCCGTACACGTTGACCACAAAGGCCTGTTTCGGAAAATGTTTTTTGGCTCCACTTGGGAAAGTGTCGCAGCGCTGATTTTCTCCTCCGTCGCAACTCATCGGCCATGCTATGCATGGAATAAAGCAGCTTTCACAATGCAACAGGAGGGAACAGCAATGCCCAATAAAAAAGAAGAACAGCAAAGGAAAACCCATAATATCAGAGTCCGCCTTGATGCCGCCCAATACGATCTGATCCAGAGTGCAGCAAGCTCAGCCGGGATGAGTATCTCTGAATACATCCGACGTCAGGCCGTTTACGGGAAAGTGGAGATCCATAATCATATCGTGGCGAATTTCCCGAAGCTTGAGAAACTGACTCAGGAGTTTTCCGCGATCGGAAACAACCTGAACCAGCTGACCAGGTACTTTCATATGGGCGGTCTGAAATCGAAGGCAATGACAGATGAACTGACCCGCTGCATCAATGAGATCATGCGGATGCGGAAAGACGTGATAGAAATGGCAGGTGAATATCGTGGCTATACTCAAACACATCGCAAGTAAAAATGCTGACTACGGCAAATCTCTGGAATACCTGATGTTCGAGCACACGGAAAGCGGCTCTCCGGTCCGGAATGCCGAAGGCGACATGATCATGCGGGAGCAGTTCCTTCTGGATGGGATAAACTGCAACCCGTATTCCTATGACAAGGAATGCGAGATGCTGAACGCTCAAGTTCATAAGAATCAGAAATACTCAGATATTAAATCGCACCACTATATCATCAGCTTCGATCCGGCTGACAACGCAGATGGAAAGCTGACTGCAGAGCTGGCTCATGAACTCGGGATGCGGTTTGCCCGGAAGCATTTTCCCGGACATCAGATTATGGTCTGTACGCACACTGACGGCCATAATGAAAGCGGCAATATCCACGTACACATCATTTTCAACAGTGTGCGGAAACTGGATGTGGAGAAAGAAACTTATATGGAGCGGGAAATCGACTGCCGCGCCGGCTACAAGCATCATCTGACAAAAAGATATCTGGAATTCCTGCAGAGGGAAGTGATGAAGATGTGTGAACAGCAGGGCTTGCATCAAGTGGATCTGCTCTCTCCGGCAAAAACTAGAATCTCAGATAAAGAATACCGGGCGAAACAACGCGGACAGAAGAAACTGGATGAACTGAATGATCAGATCGTGGCCGCTAAAATGAAACCGGCAGTGACTGTTTTCCAGACACAGAAGCAGTTCCTGCGGGATGCCATAATGGACAGTGCCGGAAATGCTGCAACAGTGGAAGATTTCAAAACTCTGCTGAAAGAAAAATACGGTATTGAAGTCAAAGAAAGAAGAGGACGTTTCAGTTACCTGCATCCGGAAAGAAGTAAATTCATTACAGGTCATGCATTGGGAAGTGATTTTGAAAAGGAACATGTGGAGCAGATGATCATGAAAAACTACCAGGCGAAAGATCCGGATATTCAGAATACTCAGGATCAGGATCATGATCATGAAGCAATACCTGCCGTTAATGATTCTGCGTCCGATCGTAATCCGGCACCTGATCGTAAAGATTTTAATCCGGCTTATGACTATCATGCAGATCCGGTCGCAATCCTCTATATCCGCTCGCATCTGCGTCTTGTTGTTGACCTGCAGACAAACATCAAGGCACAGCAAAGTGCAGCATATGCGCGGAAAGTGAAGATTTCAAATCTGAAGGAAATGGCAAGAACTGTTGTCTATGTTCAGGAGCATGGTTATGATACAAGAGAGGATCTGCTTCACTATCAGACTGAGATCTCAGGAAAGGTCGATACAGTGTCTTCTTCGTTGAGCGAAGCTGAAGCTAAACTCAAAGAAACGAATGAGCGGATCCACTATACAGGACAGTATTATGCTTCCAGATCCGTTCAGTCAGCGTTCCTGAAATCCAGAAACAAGAAAAAGTTCCGGGAGGAACACCGATCAGAACTTGATCAGTATAACGAGGCTGTCCATTACTTCAAAGAGAATGCCGGGGGAAAAGTCCCCGCCATGAAATCACTGAAAGCAGAGAAAGAACACTTGCAACTCTTCATCGAAAAACAGAAGCAGCTGCAGACTTCACTTCGCCGGGAGCAGAAAGAATTGCAAACGGCTGTCACAAATATTGACACTATCCTTGGAGAAACGCCGGTACAAAGAAGAGAAAAACGCAAAGCAGAGCCGGAATTATAATCCACAACGTTTGCATGTCGTCTGAGAAACGACCTTCCGCTTTTTATCGTATGGTATGATAGGTTCATAATCCAAAGGTTTTAAGTGAAGGAGATGATTACATGACTGAAAATACCAACATCTGGCTGAATGGAATCATGGGAGTTGTTGTCGGAGATGCGCTTGGCTGCCCGGTACAATTTGAATCCCGGGAAGAAGTTGCCCGGCATCCGGTTACAGGCATGCGAGGATATGGCACGTTCAATCTTCCAGAAGGATCCTGGACAGATGACAGCAGCCTGACGATCGCTTTACTGGAAAGCATCCGCCGCGCCGGAAAGATTGATCTCGATGATATCATGGGGAACTTTATGAAGTGGCTCTACGACGGTGAATTTACACCTTATGGCCAGTCCTACGATATCGGCCGCGGTACAATGCAGGCGATCAATCGTTACAGGAAAAATCGTAAAGCGAAGAAATGTGGCGGAGATGAAGAATGGAATAACGGAAACGGAAGCCTGATGCGCATCATGCCGGCCTGTCTCTACTGCACTGTAATGGAGACCAGCGGTATGTATTCTGATCGCGATGCAATCGAATCCATACACTCTGTCGGCAGTCTCACCCATGCCCATATCCGTTCGAATATTGCATGCGGCCTGTATTTCTTTATGGTGAAGCGGATTCTGCTCGGAGATGGTTCTCTGCAGGAAAGAATGCAGGAAGGGCTCTCACAAGGGTATGCATTCTATGAATCCTACCTCGCCGACAAGGAGAATCTGCATTACTATGACCGACTGAAGGCTCTGGATGATTTCAAATCCCTGCCTGCGGATAAAATCAAGAGTACCGGATATGTCGTAGATGCATTGGAAGCTGCTGTATGGTCTCTGATTACAACCGACAGCTTTGATCAGACGCTTCTAAAAGCGGTCAACCTTGGAGACGATACCGACACCGTTGGTGCAATCGCCGGAGGACTGGCCGGACTATATTACGGATATGACTCCATTCCGGAAGAGTGGCTTTCTGCAATCAAGCGCAGGGAATGGATCGAGGGCATGTGCCACATTCAAGAATAATCGGCATCAAAAAACAGGGGAGAAGGCGTATCAGATTTGATACACGTTCTCCCCTGAAATAAGTTTTCCTTGTATAAACTCCCGGGTAATATTTATAGATGCGGCACATCTTTTGCTTTTTCCTTAACCGAATCTTTTCCGGTCCGATCCCGGACTTCGGCTTTCTTCTCTCTCAGCCTTTTCAATATGGACGGCCTTTTCTCTTTGAAATGCTCCGGATGGAGGATCTTCTCCACACGGTCTGAAACATCCGGATCATCAAAGACGACACCTTCCAGCCATTCCTTTGCATCTTTCCAGCCGGACATCTGCATGAGCGTTCCGCCTTCCCCCAGAAAGCGCAGGTTGTCATCCGTACTTTCCAGCTCATCAAAGGAGTAACCCGCGGCATCCATAGCTGCTATGATTTTTGATTTCAAATATCCTGTTTCCTCCTTCCAAATGGTCAACTATGCTTTCTTTCGTTCCTGTAATTCCGGTGCTTCCTGGCTTACAGCGACCTGTCCTTTCTGCGCAGAAAGCTCCTCCTGGTATTCCCGGAGCCGTTTCAGGACGGATTTCCTTCCTTTTAGCGGCAGTTTCCCATTCCGACGTTTCCCGGGCTGACGGCGATGTACAGGCGCCTTCGCTGACATATTGTTCATCCTGCCGTCGATCATCGAATAGTTCTGTTCCTCCGCCATCTCGGCAGAACGAAGATATTCCCCGTTCTCATAACTTTTCTGCCAGTTCTCCAAAGGCGGTATCGCCGAAGTTCGTACAGGCTGTGATCTGGCGACATTCTGCTGGTCCATATACGCCCGGATCTGACGGATCACTTCCTCCGTGAAACCCACTGTCGTATCTTCAGCAGCTACCTTTCCATTGCTGTCCAGGACAACATACGCTGCATTTTTGCCAAATTGCTGGCTCTGCATCAGAAAGAAATGCTGCCCGTCAATCCAGATCTCATCTGCAGCAAGGAAATTCCCGTCCCTTCCCTCGATCTGATAATCTGTCGTGTCAATGGAAAGAAGAGCAGTGGATGCTGTCGTATGGAAGAATCCGGCAAGAACGATCAGTTTCTCGGGATTCACGTAATAAGCAGTCGTGATTCCCTCCTTCGTAACTGCGAGTACATCGCTGACCTCCAGCTTTTCTCCGGAGAGAGAGGCAGGCAGCCCGTTTTCGAGCTGCCTGCGAAGGTCGGAAGAGTCCAGGTCCCATGAGAACGGGGAGACGCAGATCTGTTCATACCGATCGGATTTCACCTGCACATGGTATTTCTGGAGAAATTCCCAGGAGCGATACCACAGTGCTTCATTCTCCCAGAGTCCTTTCTTCAGCCGGTACACCGCGAACTGCTTTCTCCCTCCGCTCATACATCAGCCCCTTCTTCATCTTCTTCCTTCAGTTCTTCCCGATACGTTTCCAGATCCAGTCCGGCAAAGGCTTCATCGGAGATCCGCTTCAGCTTCTCTGCAGCACTGACTACAATCGCCTCCATATCCGGATCCTCTTTGATCTCCGGAAGGATCATCTCCAGCTGTCGGACTGTATTCCTGCGGTTATCGGGCTCCAGGATCGCCAGAACCAGGAGTTCTTCTTCATCAAATGCAATCTTTCTCATAATGCCTGTTCTCCCTTCCCTTTTTTTGCTGTCTGTGCCTTCACCGGTTTCTCCGGCTGCTTCTTTTCGGATGCCTTTACCGTTCTCTGTTTTTCGCTGAGCCTCGCCAGCACGGAACCTTTCCTGCCAGAAGGCTGGTCTTTCTGATCGTCCCTGCCATGCTCAGGTGTACCGGTTTCCGGATGCACATACGTTTTTGCCTCCGCAATCGCTGCCTGGATATCCGGATTCAACCGGTAGTGCTCCACGCCGTTGATCACATCCTCCTGGACCTTTCCGCCGGCTACCAGCGCAAAGTCACCGGCGAATTCACTCCCGTCATGCAGGATAAACCCGATTCCTTTACCGCCCATCTGGCCGTCCGGCATCTCCCTGTATAACTTCAGTGCTTCGATCAGTGACAGATCTCCGTGATACTCACCCATTACCGGAAATTCCATGCACTCCGCAACGAAGAATGTCAGCTTTCCGGCCGGCTGCTTGGCAGCTTTTTCCGGTGTTTTCAGTGCGGCCTCCGTTCCTTTCAAAGGTTCCTGTGCAGCTTTTTCTGGTGTTGAACTTTCCTTCACCGCCTCTGCCTGTACGGACTTTTCCTGCGTCTGGACCGGTGCCAGGAACTCAGGTACTTCCTCATAGCCGAAGCGGTCCACATAGTAGGCATGATCCTCGCCGTCCTTGTGAATCACAACGATATCGCTGACGCTTAAGGAGTGCCCGGTAAAGTCCTCCGGCATTTTCGGGCCGTTAAACTGTACATAAAGATCTTCCAGCGTAGTCCCCGGAACAAGGCTGCCGGTGTACACTTCCTGAAAATCCTCCCGGCGGATTTCAAAGCCTTTCTGCCTGACAAAATCCATTCCCATGAATTCAAAGACGCCGGCGGGAGAGTCCGGGCGGATCTGATAGATCGTGAACCGGTCCGGATCCTGCTTGGCACTGTGCTCGGCAGAGCGCTCCTTCATCCGTTCTGCCATAAAGGAATCCATCTCTTCGATGATCTCGCCCGCCGTCCTCCGGATCGTATCCATGCAGGCTTTCAGCTGCTTTGTATCCTGGCTGCCCGACCAGCTTGCCAGATAGGGAATGGAGTAACCGGAGGTATCCATGTGGTAATGGAACATCACCGTGTAGGCGATGGATTCGGCTTCCAGTTCTTTCTGCTGGGCGCTTTTTGCGACGCCTTCCGCCTTCATGGCGTCCCGGTCATGGAGCCTGGCATGGCTGACCTCATGCACCAGGGTCTTTAAAGTCTGGCTCTCGCTCATCCCTTTCTGGATGACGATCTCCTTGTCAACCGTGTGATAATATCCCTTTGCGCCGCTGTCGATTTCGGCAAAGCGGATCGGCACCGGGCTTACTTTCGTGAGTGCATCCAGAAACATCTGGAAATGCTTCGCATCCCCTGTCAGTTCCGGCACATCCAGCTCCGGAAGGGGCTCGCCTGTTGTCTGGGACAAGTCGAAGACCTTCTCCACCTTAAACCGGGGGATCGTTACTTCCACTTCCTCTGTTTTCGGCTTCCCGTCTGCACCCAGGATGGGAGAGCCTGTCCGGGAGTCAACCACCTCCCGTTCCCTGCGTTCCTTCACCGGTGCAGGCGCGATGATCGACAATCCCTTCTGGCCTCTCATTACCTGCCGGTTAAACTTCGTCTTCCAGGTGGTATAGGACGCCACCCTCGTCGCCTCCGGCATCTGCATCGCGATCAGCAGCACGTTGTTGGCACTGTAATGATGAAACTTCGACATCGCTTCCAGTACTTTCCGGAACTGCACATCGCTTGTCATATATTCCTTCACACCCGCCTCCAGACGGTCCGTGATTTCCTTCAGCTGTTCCCGCCGGCTGGGATATGCGGGGCGCTCACCCTCCGGCCTCGTTCTCCCGCCTGAACTCTGCTGATTCCTTTCATCCGAAGCGTTCCGGCCGGACTGCGCATTCTCACCAGCCTCAGTGTGCTCCATTTGTTCTCTCTGATCTCTTTCTGCCATATGCTCACTTCCTCCTTGTATAGTTTTCGTTTCCTCCCCGACGCGGAGGATATCTTCCGCCGCCATGGAGATGGTCTGGTCTGCAAAGTCCAAAGTACCCTGCTCCCGCATACTGAAATAAGTCTCATTCCCTCCACCCACAACGATGTGATCCACACAGCTGATCCCCAGGATTTTTCCTGCCTCCAGCACCCTTCTGGTCAGCTGGATATCTTCCCGGGAGGGCGTGACATCCCCGCTCGGATGGTTGTGCAGCAGCATGAATGACTGCGCATTGGACAGGATCCCTGATTTCAGGATATTGGGGATGAAGGCAATCGACTGGCTAAGGTCCCCGACGCTGACCACATGGAAATTGATGGGCTGGAGCCTGCTGTTCAGGTTGACCACACAGAGAACTTCCCGGTCATAACCGGAAAGCTCCCTGCGCATCACATCCATCGCCGCTTCGGGATTTGACATGGGCACAGCGGAGAGGAGAGAGCGTCCTTCTTCCAGACGGATCCGGACTTCACGCAGCTTATACTGCCTCGTTTCCGTCATTTCCATTGTCTCTGCCATGATCGTCTTCCTCCTCAAACCGTATCGTTAAGATTTCATCCTCCGGCATGTCCCGGATGTATTCCTTCAGCTGCGCAAGCGTCATGGTTTCTTCCTTCATCTGTTTCCCGCTCCTTTCTGGCGGCCGCCGGAAGTCTTCGGGAAATCAAGGCTGAACATGGCCCTGCCTTCTTTCCACTCCATCAGAAGATCCGCCGTAAACAGCTTGTCCTTCTTCGCCGAATACAGGTCTTTCACCCTGGCTTTCCCTTTTGCCAGCAGGTCTTTTGCCATTCGGACATCCAGCTTTTTCCGCATCCGTTCCAAATACCGGTTTTCCTTCCAGAGGACGAACCGGCACTCCCGGTTGGAACAGTAGAAGTTCTGTTTTCCCTCATAGACCGGAGCACCGCAGACAGGGCAGGTGCCGATAACTTCACGCTCCTTATGTGTTCCGAAGCGGTTCCTCTCATCACCATCGATCTGCCGGCATTCATCCAGCATCTTCCGGAGCATTCCGGTAATCCCGTTCATAAAGGTGCGGCTGTCATACTGTCCCCGCTCGATCAAAAGCAGCTGGTTCTCCCAGTCAGCCGTCATCTTCGCGGACTTCAGATAATCAGGAAGTACAGATACCAGCTGTTTTCCGGAATCCGTTGCGATTACCTGCTTCTTTTTGCGGACCGCATAGCCTGACTGGATCAGCTTGTCGATGATGCTTGCCCTGGTCGCCGGCGTACCGAGGCCCTTGCGTTCGACATCTGCCTCCATATCGGAACTGCCTGCCCGCTCCATCGCCGCAAGGAGCGTATCCTCAGTGTAATGTTTCGGCGGCTGTGTCCAGTGCTCTGAAACTTTGGTGTGCACCGGCGAAAACGAGGCGCCCTGATAAAGGGAAGAGAGATCCTGCCCAGCACCGGCAGCGTTCTGATCGTCAGCTTCACTTTCCGCATCTGCCCGGCACTGCTTTTTCATGGCATCTTCTATAGCTTTCCACCCGGGTTCCTTTACGGACTTGCCAGAAGCGGTAAAAGAATATCCGCAGCACTGAAGGTCAGCCTTCACTGTTTCATAGACATGCCGCCTTCCCGCAGCACACAGAAGCCTTGCCGCAACCAGAATCAGCACATTCCTCTCTTCGGCAGAGCATCCGGACAAATCCGCCTTCCGGATCTCCACTGTCGGGATGATCGCATGGTGGTCGCTGACCTTTTTGCTGTTTAAAAGCCTGCCGGTTTCATCCGCAGGGTCTGCAGCAAGGAACGGAAATACCTCTTTGCTTACTGCGATCACATTCCTCGCCGTCTGTTCCATGTCATCCGTCAGGTAATTGCTGTCGGTCCTCGGATAGGTGATCAGTTTGCTTTCATACAGGGACTGTGCACACTCCAGTGTTTTTGCCGCCGTATAGCCGAAGAGCCGGTTGGCATCCCTCTGCAGCGTTGTCAGGTCATAAAGCTTCGGCGGGGCAGCCGTTTTCGTCTGCCGGTCCAGAGAAGTGACCAGAGCATTTCTCCCCTCGCACATGCCGGCCAGGCGGTTGGCTTCTTCACGGGATGTGAAGTGTTCGGATACCGCATCGATCATCTTTCCCTGGCTGCCGATCAGCAGATGTGTAATGAAATACTGTTCCTTCCTGAAATCTGTAATCGTGGCTTCCCGATCAACAAGCATGGCCAGTGTAGGTGTCTGTACACGCCCGACGGACAGCCGGTAATCATAAACCTTTGTAAATGCCCTCGAAGCGTTCATCCCGACCAGCCAGTCCGCCTGTGCCCTGCAGACGGATGCTTCCGACAGGTTCCTGTATTCTTCTGCGTCTTTCAGTGCCCGGAAGCCCTCCCGGATGGCCGAGTCTTCCATGGAAGAGATCCACAGCCGCTTCACCGGCATATGGCTTCCGGACAATTCATATACACGGTCGAAAATGCTCTGGCCTTCACGCCCGGCATCACATGCATTTACGGCGTAGGCGAACTCATTGCTGCTTAACAGCTCTTTCAGAACCCTGAACTGCTTCGCCTTATCCTCGGTCACTTCCAGTTTCCACCTGTCTGGAATGATCGGCAGGGCATCCAGCGACCACTTCCTGTAGCGCTCATCATAGGCCTCCGGCATGGCATATTCCGCCAGATGGCCGAAGCACCAGCTGACCACGCCGTCCGGTCCTTCCAGATAACCGTCCTTTTTGTCCTCGCACACCAGGACCTGTGCGATTGTCCTGGCAACGCTCGGCTTTTCCGCTATGACTAAAAATCTCTCTGTAAACGGATTCTGATACATAATACCTCCTTCCCGCGTACAGCATTCTTTCTCCGTACACGCCTAAAAAAATACAGGCACCCGGTTTCCCGGATGCCCGCTGCAATGCTCACTGTTTTTCCGTCTGTTTCTGCTTTGCCGCAAAGGCGATCAGCAGCTGGTACTGTCTCAGGCGCTCGGCCCATATTTTCTTCAGATCCATACGTTTCTCCTTTCCGGCTGCTCCAAGCAGCCTGTGTCCTGCGGACTGTTTTGACTGCAGTTCCCCTATCAGATGGATGCCTCCTGTGCGCGGTTCGGACCGCTCTTCTTGGGCTGTGCTTTCACCTGCTCCTTCTTTTCGTTCAGGCGTCCAAGCACGGACTTGCGTTCCTTCCTGCCGCCGGCTGCCTCTTTCTCCTCATCACGGGAAATGCGTTTTTCATCCCGGTGGTCTGCCCTTTCAGTCCCTTCCCGGGTTTCTTTTCCGGCGGTGTTTTCCTTCCGCTCCGGTTCCGGCTCCCTGACATCCGCCTGCTGTGCTTCATGGGATTCTGCCGTTTTTTCCGGTTCCTGCAAGGCAGCTTTTTCCGCTTCCTGCTCCTTCTGCGCCATCCGTGCGGCAAAGGTTTCCGCCCTTTCCAGCACATGGTCCTGCGCATCATAGTGGTAGACAAAATCGGAAAGCCGGTCCTCCGGCGCCACCGTGGACTGGTTGATCTCCCGAACCATAAACTGCAGGCTGTCCGGCTCCGTTGTCCCGTCATCCGGAAGGATCAGGACCTCATGGACGGAAGAGGGAAGGACAAAAAAATCTGTTCCCATCTGCTGTGCGATCGTCTCCAGCTGATCCGGATAGAACATCGCCCCGGCACCATGCATTCCCTGCATATTGGTGAGCACCATCAGCTGAGGCCCTTCCATCGGCGGCATCATGTCTGCGGCCATATCGGGTTCCATTCCCATCATCTCGGCCATGATCTCATTCATGCTCCGGAACTTGACCGGGTACAGCCTCTGCGAGCTCTCCAAAGCATCCGCATGCAGCTGTTCTGCCGTAACACCGTACATCTCCATCATCTTGTATGAAACCGGAGTGGAAGCCTCTACCCCGTGCAGTCCCTCAAAAGCGATATGGTAGGAGATAGCCAGGCCGTCCACTTCCTTATGCGGGGACATTGCCAGGAAGGCCTCATTCTCCTTCGCATCGCTTACACGGATGAAGAGATGTTCCTTCACCTGGTCGTAATCCTTCAGCCACCCGGTCTGCATTTCCGGAGCAAGCTGTACCTGTCCGGCAATCGCAGTCAGCATGGCGCCCATTGAGCGGCCTTCCCTCTGATACTCTTCAAACATCGCACTCAGGTTGATGTTCGGCACAACGGTCTGATCTTCCCTTCTTACCTGCAGTCCCAGATATGCTGTATTCAGCTTCTGGAAGGGCTCCACTCTGACTTCCGCGTCCTGAAACTTTTCAGGAAGGTAGTCCTTAATGCTTTCCTTTACTGCATCCACAAATTCATTAAAACTCATTCTCTTTTCACTCATATTGTTCTATTCCTCCTGCTTTTCTGTTGTCAGTCCTCACGTTCTGTGTCCAAACCGTCGCTGATCTCAATTCCTTCATCGTCCGATTCCTCTTCTTCATGGCCCGGTTTATAGATCTTGAAGTAGTAGAGAAGGGCAAATACAATCGCCCCTGCTCCCAGGATCAGAAGATTGCTGTTCTCAAAAGGGGCTTTCTTTTCCGGCTCTTCGACCTCCGTTTCCGGCTGCTTCGGGGCTTCTGTCTCCACCGGGGCAGGTGTCGTCTCCGGAATAATCACGGCCGGCGTCACTTCCGCCTCGGTCTCCTTTTCGGTCTGTTCCATGAACTCCGCCAGATCGTTCTCATCCACAAGGGAGAGCATATAGACATTCTCCGTGGAATTGCTGTGGTCAATGACCATATAGAAGGTGTTGTTGTTTTTCGTGCGTATCGTGTAGAAGTCCTTCCCTGTGGAGTTCTTGATCTCATCCCCCAGGTCGCCGTTGCCGGGGGTAGTAAATCCCTGCTCCGGTTCCGTTTCTTCCGGCTCCGATACCGTATCTTCCGGCGGGGTCTCCTCCGGTGTCTGTTCCGGGATCACCGTTTCTTCTTCCCAGGTGGGATCCACATTGGCATAGGCCGGAATTCCGCCGCAGCTCATCAGCAGGCAGATGGCGGCAAGAACTGCCGCCAGTGCCATCAGTGCCCGTTTTTTAATTGTGATGCCTGTCATTATTGTTTTCCTCTCTTTCCGGCGTCATCATCGCGCCCTCTTCATCATTTTCAGGATCAGATCCGGTATTCTCCCTGATTCCGTCCTCTGTTCTTTCAGCATTCCTGCCGGTTCTGTCCCTGCCGGGAAAGTCCGGAAGATTTTCTTCTTCCTTGTCTTCCTGCGCGGCAAGCAGCTGTTCCCGCAGTTCATCGCTGAGGTTCCCGTCCTGTATGGCGGTCAGCAGATCAAAAAGATCCCGGGCACCAAGCTTCATGCTGCGGATGCTCCGTACGATCTCCAGATCCTCTTCCTGTTTCCTTGCTTCCCGGATTTCCTTCAGAAAATCCTGAAGTTCAGCGATCCGGGCCATTGTCTTTTCCTCATCTTCAATCAGTTTTTTCAGTCTCCGGCTCGTTGCCCTCACCTCCTTATGGTAAACGCCCGAACTGCATGAAATGATTGTTCCAGTAGTCAGTGTGGATCGTTGTGTACTGCACCGGCTTGCCGCAGTGGATCATCATCCCGTCCCCGACATAAATACCGACATGGCTTGCGCCGACAGTGTCATAGGTTCGTTCAAAGAAGATGATGTCCCCGGGCTTTGCTTCCTCCGGTGAAACATAGGCGCAGACCTGCCGGATCCCTTCCGCGGTCAGCCTCCCGTAATCCCATCCGTTCCCGCAGTGGTTGATCACCCAGCTGACAAAGCCCGAACAGTCAAATCCGCCCGGTGCGTAGCCGCCCCAGACATATGGCGTACCCAGGTGCTTTTCCGCCTCCTCGATCATCCTGGCAAAACGCTCGTCGCTGAGTGCTTCCGGCGGGATGGTGTAGCCGTTTCCTCCGTAAGTCGGCAGGCTGTTCAGATCGAAGAGATAGTCCCTGTGTCCGAAGGTCCGGTTGTACAGGCTGTAGCGTACCTTTTCATCGTCCGTCATCCGGTTCCTAAGAACCGTATCCAGGTTGTGGTTGGTAAGGGATACGCTGTAGCGGTTGACAGTCTGCGTTGTGGTGACTTCGATTTCCTGTGACCCGTTGTCATCGGCCAGATAAGCATCCCAGGTCTGGTGTCCGTGATTCTGCGCGGTTCCATGATCGTCATAGTAGACGTCAAACTGTACGCCATACCTGGCAAAGTTGCCGGTATCTTCGACCACGTATTCCACGCCGTTCATGACCACATGGGTTCCCATCGGCACAAACGGATTGGAGGCATCCACCGCAATGGTATGGGCCGCTGTGGGATACACGCCGCTGGCCGTCGGTCCGCCGGACCACTGGCCGCAGCAGATCGGGCAGTTGCAGTACCCGCTTGTGACTACCTGCCCCAGGGATTCCCCGACACGCACCTTTTTGGTCTCCGTCACCGTCACATTCCGTTCCCCGCTGGTCGTCAGACCGTACTGCTCCCGGAAAATCTCCTCCAGTTCATCCTTCACCTGGTCGTAGGTAAACTCCCCGTATTTCGTGGTGAAATAGGAGATGAGATGATAGGGGTTATGGGAGATCTCGTCGATCTGGTAGCGGAAATCGTCATATTCCGGATGGGCGGACCGCATAGCATTGATCTGCGCGTTCAGCCCCCGTTCCAGTTCCCGGTACCGGTTCTCCACGGCATAAATATCCTCATCCGTGGATGGATACGTCGTTCCGACCACGCTGCTGCCGGCTCCCTGCATGAGTGCCGTGCAGCTTGTCAGGCTGGCCGAGATCAGCAGGAAGAAGACACCCATAAGTCCCAGGATCATAAAGACCTTACTGTTCCGGACAAATGCCTCCTTCACGACCACAGCCGCTTTGGTCACCAGGTTCTGCTGCGTTTTGATCAGTGTTTCCACGGTCTTTTCTTCCTTTTTCGCCGCCGCGTACATCCTTCGCTGGCGCTGTTTCTGAAAGAACTTCTTGATCGTGATCTTCTTATCCGCCTCGATCTTTGCCGCTTTCGAGGTCCTGGTGCCTTCCTCTTTTGCAAAGAACAGACGATTGACGCCGGCTTCCTCTGCCTTCCGCCTCGTCGCCCTTGCTTTCCGGCTGGAACTTCGCACCCGCCTTGCGGAGAGTGTGCGCAGCGAATCCTCCGCTGCCATCTCTGTCCTGTGTGCTGCCTGTGCTCCGACGTTTTCGTCTTCCGCATCAGACAGCTTTGCGTGAGCGGCAAACCCGGCAGCCCCTGCAGCTTTTCCTGCTGCGCCGAAGGCTGCGTCCTTTATGGTCATCCGTGTTTTACGCCCGAATCCCATTCCGGATCCCTGCACCATTCCGTTCCCGTCATCAAAGGACAGCCTCGACCTGCCCCGGATCTTCCTCTGCTCCTGATTCAGCCGTTCCTTTTTCTGTTTCCCAAGGATCTCTTCCTTCGCATCCGTAAGATCCACAGCTTCCTCAGCTGTTTCTTTCAGGCGTGACTCCTTTTTCCTCTCACTGGCTGCGTAGTCGTACACCTGCTTCTTTGC
>Ga0310695_10004939_pt1 | contig 23910 bp, 17 predicted proteins | sample RumenRJG_04DNA_FD_203882 | JGI IMG/M metagenome (GOLD analysis project Ga0310695, IMG submission 203882) | Bovine rumen microbial communities from Lethbridge, Alberta, Canada - RJG_04 (v2) (version 2) | ecosystem: Host-associated > Mammals > Digestive system > Stomach > Rumen | place: Canada...
TCAGCGTGCCGGAGGCTGAATTTGTCGATCAGCAGGGTGACATTCCTGTGTCGATGTTCTTCCAGGGTCTTACCGAAGGCAAGCTGCATGTCGGCATCGACCGTCCGACGATGGGTGAGCGTAGTGGTATGGTCAGTATCTCCGTCAGCGGTTCACAGCTGCAGGTTACAGCCCAAGATGAGATAGTGGGCATTGAACTGTACGACCTGCAGGGGCGTCTTTACCGTCGCACGGGCAGCCAGTCTGTCGTCGACATCTCGGAAATAGCCAATGGTTGCTATCTCGTCAACGTCGAATTGGAGAACGGTATTATCTCTACTCGTAAAGTATGGATCAGAAGGTAGTACCGCAAGAAAGGGCGTGGGTGGTCGATGCTGCCTGCTCGGGCAACCCCGGCATGATGGAATATCAGGGCGTCGACCTGCAGACGCGCCAACGGATATTCCATTTCGGACCGATGTATGGCACGAACAACATCGGCGAGTTCCTTGCCATCGTCCATGCCTTGGCACTGATGGAACGCGAGGGAATCACTGACCGCGTGGTCTATTCCGACTCTTACAACGCCATCCTCTGGGTGAAGAAGAAGCAATGCAAGACTAAGCTGGAACGCAACGAACAGACTGAGCCGCTCTATCAGATTATCCGCAGGGCCGAGACATGGCTTCGCACCCATGCCGTCAGGGTGCCGGTTCTCAAGTGGGAAACAGCACAATGGGGCGAGATTCCTGCCGACTTCGGAAGGAAGTAGGTCCTCCTCTAACCCCTCCGAGGGAGGGGGAACCTCCCCTAACCCCTCCAAAGGAGGGGGATTCCTATGTGGAAGGCTTACATTGTATACACCTGAATCGTGTTTCCTTCGTAGGTTTCTTTTGATTTCAAGACGATGTTGTCAGGTAGCTTGGGTGCCGGTGTGCCATCGCCGACGCTGATGGGAGCTGTTTCCACGCGTATTTCATCCCACAGGTTGCTGTCGATGAACGACTGCAGCGTCAGCCTTCCCCCCTCCACGATGAGTGACTGGAGCTGCTCTTCATGGCATATACGCAGCAGCTCTTCTATAGATGCAACCATCCTGTAGGGCCTCTCACCATCCTCGTCAGCTGCGGCTGTGCAGCAAGCCTTACTGCTCAGCACAAACTTTTTCGGCGACGGCCCAGCCCAATATCTCACGTCCAAGCGAGGATGCTCCCGCTCGGCTGTCGTCCTGCCTACGACGATGGCATCTTCCTCGGCCCGTAGCTTGTGCACCAACATCTTGGTAAAAGGTGTGGAAATGGCCAATGGCTGTCCGTGATTGTCGAGGAAACCATCCTGCGTACGCGCGTACTTTAATATAATATAGGGTCGCTGTTCACGATGGAACGTGAAGAACCGGCGGTTCAGCCACTGGCATTCTGCCTCCAGAACGCCCACTGTCACCTCGATACCCGCCTCGCGAAGCTTTTCGATGCCTCGTCCTTGCACTTTGGCGAAGGGGTCTATGCAGCCCACGACGACACGCCGGACCCCCTTGCTGACAATCAGGTCGGCGCAAGGAGGCGTCTTCCCGTAGTGGGAACAGGGTTCGAGGCTGACATACACCGTGGCTTCCTTCAGCAGCCTTTCATCTTCCGCAGCGACAGAAGCAAATGCGTTCACCTCGGCATGTCCCTCGCCGCAGCGCACATGATAGCCCTCGCCGACGATGCGTCCGTCGGCTACGATCACCGCCCCCACCATCGGATTGGGGCGCGACTCCATCCGTCCGCAGGCTGCCAGCTGCAGGCAGCGGCGCATATATTGTTCGTCTCTCTCTCTTTGTTCCATATTCGTTCTGTTAATGATGGTTCGGTTATCCCTTTGTGAATCCTATGGTCAGGATGCTGATCTTGACGTTTCCTGCCTTCAGCAGTTCGCTGGCACATGATATGATGGTTGCCCCCGTCGTCATGATATCGTCTACCAATAGGACGTGGCGGTTGCTGATGGGCTCGCCGTTTGTCAGGTGGAAGACGTTCTCTACATTTTCTCTACGCTCCCAGTGGTTCAGCTTCGTCTGGCTGATGCCGAACGAATGTCGTTCTACGACGTCTGTCGCGATAGGTATAGCCGTCAGTTCGGCAATGCCACGGGCAAACTCCTCGCACTGGTTGTAGCCCCTCTCGCGCCGACGGCTCTTGGTGATGGGCATTGGAACGATGACGTCGATGCCTTCGAAAAAGCCTTCGTCCATCATCTCACTGGCTGTCAGTCGGCCTATCTGCCATCCATAGTCGGGTCGGTTGCCGTATTTCAGGGCGTAGATCAACCGGCTTTCATCCGAGTGAGGATGATAATAGAAAAGGGCGGCCACACGCTCGACAGGCAGGAGTCCCCAGAATCTCTGTGCCATCTCGTTGTCGTAAGGCTCACGGGCGAAGTGGGTGCGTGGCAGATGCAGGATACAGGTGCAGCATATCATCCGTTCGCTGATGGTAAGCCGACGATGGCATACCGCGCATAAGCGTGGTGAGAGCAGGTCGAGCAGGCGTGAGAAGAAGCTAATCATCGCCCAGCACCTTTAGGATGACATCCATCGTGAAGCCCCGGCTCAGCGCAAAGCGGATGAGCTTGGTGCGCCTTTCGTAGTCGGTCTCGGCCTTCACGCTCCTGCTCTTTGCCTCAATTAGGTGGCGCAGCGTCTCCTCGTAGTTGGCGGGCTCCACCTCTTCGAGCACCCGGTTGATGGTCTCTCGGCTGATGCGTTTGGCATAGAGTGCCTGTTCCACCTTTCGTCGTCCCCATTTGTTGTACGTCAGCTTGTCGTTGACGAAGGCCCGGCAGTAGCGTTCTTCGTCGATGAAGTGGTGTTGTTCGAGATAGCTTACCACGCGTTGCTGCACCTCCTCGTCGACGTCCCAGCGTCGCATCTTCTCGCGCATTTCGTAGGCACAGTGTTCGCCCCGTGCGCAGAGAGCAGTCAGTCGCTTTAGCACCTCTTGTTCTGTCTGTTGTCTCATGGCTGGTGATGAATTGTTGTGCAAATGTACAAAAAATCTGAGGTACTCGTGCTGGTTGTTAAGAATAATTGGCAAAAAAGTGAAATAGACGGCGGGCTATGGACGATGGGCATGCAGATAGCGATTCTTGCCAAACTGATCCTGTCGTATAGCGATGCGCTCATAACCCATCTGTGCCAGCATCTCCTCAAGCTCGCGGGCATAGATGGGGTTGATTTCAAACAACAGCAGTCCACCGGGCTTCAGCCACGACAATCCCTTCTCGGCTATGGCTCGATAGAAGAGCAGGGGGTCGCTGTCGGGAACAAACAACGCCTGGTGGGGTTCGTGCTCCAAGACGTGGGCTTCCATAGCCCACCGCTCCTTCTCGGCGATATAGGGCGGATTGCTCACTATCAGGGAGTAGGTCTCCCTTAGGCCACCCTTCCCCAATATGTCCATCTGCCTGAAGTTGACGTTGGCACCAAGCCTCTCAGCATTCCTGCGAGCTACCCTCAAGGCCTCTTCCGAGATGTCGATGGCATCGACACGGGCCTCGGGATACATCAGGGCCAGCGTGATGGCGATGCAGCCACTGCCGGTGCCGATGTCGAGGATGGAGGACGGGAGGGGGGCCTTGAGAGCGGCCAACAGCCCCTCCGTCTCGGGTCTCGGTATCAGCACGGCTGGCGTCACCTCAAACAGTCGGCCGCAGAAGGGAGCAAGGCCGATGGCATACTGCACGGGCTCTCCCTGCTCGATACGGCTCACGACCGTCTCCAGACGCTCTGCATCGGCAGCCGACAACGCTTTGAGACCGCCGCAAAGGGCATCGGCCCACGACAGGCCGAAGGCCGTCTCTATAATCATCCTACCAACGGCCTGCGCCTCGCGCTCGTCGGCAATGGCTGCACGCAGCCGTCTGTTCATCTCCTGGTATGTCATTTCAGCCGCAAAGGTACGAATAAGTGAGCGAAAAGACAAGAAAAAGCAAATTTTCTTTGCTTTTTCGGGCCGCCGCGTTTCGCCATCTTCTGTCGGCAGTAACCGCTTGCTCATCAAGCGCGAAATGCTCGGCAACGGTAAGGTACGGACTTTGAAATCTTTCGAATAAATCCTCTGCATACGATTTATTTTTATAGGTAAATGGAAATTCGGTCAATTTCTCTTTGAGAGATGACCGAATTTTCGTACTTTTGCAGGCATGAAAGAAGTGGAAATCCTTTTTCAGGAACTTGTAGCGTGTTCGAAGCTGCAGCCCGACTACCGCCGCATCTATCGTGTGATGGGCGGCGTCTTCGTGCGCTGTCTCGACCTCCGTACCCGTTCTCTGAGGATAACGCTGAGCAGTACGTTCGCCAAGACCGACTACCTCTTGAAGGAGATGCATGCCTCATCCTACCTTCGCCGGACCGTCAACAATGCCCGTGTGCGGTTTCGTACAGCTCGGAAGTATCCCGACGACGACCTCAAACAGCACTGGCGGCACGACTTGAAAGCACTGTGCCTCTTCATCAGCAAGCTCTATACAGACGACAAGGGAGAGGCTCCCATCCCTCAGTCGCTACGCTTTCTCTTCCCCGTCGACGAACCGAAAGTCAGCAGCGGCTTGCTCGTTGGCGACTGCCTGCGCATCGTGGTGGACAGCTGGGACGACTCCTATATCTATGGTCGTGCCGACAATGCTACAGGCGATACCGTTCGGCTGAGCTATGTCAACGAACTATACAGCTACGACTGGCATGCCTTGCAGCCGCTTCTCAAGGAGAATACCCAGCTCAACATTGTCCGTCCTCGCTTGCAGGGCGGCACCGTCTATGCCGAACTCATCATATTCGAGCCCGACTACCTGGTGAATATCTCGGCCATCGCTGCCTGTTTCGAGCAGTATGCCCACTCGCCGGTGGTCCATCTGCTCAACAAGTTGAAGCCTGAGAGTATGAAGAGCGACCTGCTCGTGATGAGTGGCATGCTGGGCCACATGGCTGGTCAGCTGCTCGACGAAGAGGTCTTTGCCGAGGGGCTGTCACCATCATACGCGCAGAGTGCGAAAACCTTCTTCTGCGGCCATGCACTCGAGCTGCTCGCCATGGGCAAGGAGGGGCTCACTGGCTTCCATTTCCATCAGCAGGCACAAGAGCAGAAACGGAATATCCGCCATCTTGTCGTGGAGTCGCTGCCCGAGACATTCCGCTTCTTCGACCGACGGCGGGTCATCCTTGAACCTTCCTTCTTCTCCGAGATGCTCGGCCTGCAAGGGCGTATGGACTTCCTGCACGACGACCAGCGTCTGCTCATCGAGCAGAAGTCGGGCAAGGGTAACATGGACCGGCCTGCTGCCCACTTGCAACATGCCGTGCAGATGTTTCTCTACATGCTCCTCATGCGCTACAACTACCGGGAACAGTACGAACGCAACAACCGCGAGCTGCATGCACTGTTGCTCTATTCGCGATATGCCGATGGACTCGTTTCCCTGGGTGAGATCCACCCGCAGACAGTCTTTGAGGCCATCATGATGCGCAACCGCATCGTCCACCAGGAGATGCTGTTGGCCGATGGAGGCATTGCGCGACTGATTGACAGTTGGCACACGGCCGACGACCTGAACGAGCTTCGGGTGAGCGGGACATTGTGGCGAGTGTACAAAAAGCCTGAGATAGACGCGCTCTTACAGGTGATTCATGGAGCAACGCCGCTCGAACGGGCTTACTTCGACCGTCTGTTCACCTTCCTTGCCCGCGAGCAGATGCTCGACAAGATAGGCAACCAGACGAAGGAGAACTCGGGCTTTGCCGACAAGTGGAACAGCTCGCTCGAACAGAAGCTGCAGGCAGGCACTATCTTTGCCAACCTCTCTATCGTAGAGCCTGGTCCGCCCCACGGTGAAGACCGTCAGCGGGTAGACCATGTGGTGCTGCGGTTCGGCGACGACCTGTTGGACACCTCCCTCTCGTCTCATCCCGCTGCCGGGGATTTCGCATCATCGCTACTCGGTGTCTCCGATGTATCTAACTTTCGGCAAGGCGACATCGTCATACTTTATCCTTATCCCGAAGACGAGGAACCCGACTGCCGCCGCACCATGGTATTCCGCGGTACGCTGAGCCGTATCACGACCGACTCCGTCACCGTCAGCATGAAGGCTACCCAACCCGACGCACGACTCTTCTACGAGGGGAAGGAACATTGCCGGTGGGCCATCGAACACGACTATTTCGAGGCTTCGTCGTCGGCCCTCTATGGCGCTCTCTTCAGCTTCCTTTGTGCACCGAAACAGCGGCGTGACCTCTTGCTCTTGCAGCGGCGGCCGCAGGTGGACGCAAGTCAGAAGCTCGTGGGCGACTATGGGGCGTTCAACACCTTAGCACAACGGGTGAAGCAGGCACGCGACATCTTCCTCATTATCGGTCCGCCGGGAACGGGAAAGACCTCCTACGGACTGGTGACCACGCTGACGGAAGAGCTGCGCGACCCCACGGTGTCGGTCCTGCTGATGGCTTACACCAACCGAGCCGTCGACGAGATATGCAGCAAGCTGGTAGAGCAACAGCTCGACTTCATACGCATCGGCTCTCGATTCAGCTGCGAAGAGCCTTACCGACCCTACATGCTCGACGAGAAGGCAAGCCGCTGCAGCAACATCGACACCCTGGAGCAGCTCATCACTCGGACAAGGATCTTCGTTGGAACGACGACATCCGTCAGCAGTCATCAGCGACTCTTCCGCCTGAAGCAGTTCTCGCTGGCCATCATCGATGAGGCATCGCAGATTCTCGAGCCGCACCTGTTGGCGCTCTTCGCTGCCACCAATGAAGATGGGTGTTGTGCCATCCGTAAGTTTGTCATGATTGGCGACCACAAGCAATTGCCTGCCGTGGTGCAGCAACGACGCGAGGAGTCGAAGGTAGACAATCCGCTGCTCCTGCAGATAGGGCTCGACGACTGCCGCCACTCGCTCTTCGAACGCCTGCTGCGTGCCTATCGCGACGACGAGAGCGTCGTCTATATGCTCCGTCGTCAGGGACGCATGCACCAGCAGGTGGCGATGTATCCCAACGAAGCCTACTATCAAGGTATGTTGGATGTCGTGCCGTTGGAACATCAGATGGAGCCGACGCCGCGAAAGGGTAGGGGTGAGCATGGCATCGACGACCTCTTGGCTACCCGTCGCGTGGCCTTTGTCAATGTGTCGGCACCAGTCGACAGCCTGTCTGAAAAGGTGAATAGCGAGGAGGCCCGCTGCATCGCTGCCGCCGTGGAAAGAATCTATGCGAAGGAACGGAATGCTTTCTCACCCCTGTCGACGGTAGGTGTCATCGTGCCCTACCGCAACCAGATAGCTGCCGTCCGCAAGGCTATAGCAGCCTACCATATCGACGGTCTCGACACAATCACTATCGACACCGTGGAACGCTTCCAGGGGAGTCAGCGCGACTACATCATCTATGGCTTCACCGTGCAGCGGTATCATCAGCTCGACTTCCTCATTGAGAATGTCTTCGAGGAGGATGGACGCCTCATCGACCGTAAGCTCAATGTGGCAATGACGCGTGCCAAGCGACGGCTGCTCATCTTCGGCAATGCTCAGCTCATCGACAATCATCCCGTCTTTCTTCAGTTGACAGACTATCTCCGTCGCCGAGAGTGTTTCTTCAGCATCGCTCCCGACGTCTTCGTCAGCGGGCGCTTCACCGTTCCTCCTTCTCTCATATAGAATTGAAAACACAATTACCATGTGGGGACGCGACAGGTCGCGTCCCCACAATTCTCAAATTCTCTAATTCGTGATAGAAAAAAGTCGTGTTATTCGCCGTTGAGGCGACGGAAGAAGGTGATAATCTCTTCCCACGTCTTGAAGGTGTCGTTGCCGAAGGGAATCTGCGTGCCCATGAATGCCTCGTGCTGTTTCTCTTCGTTGCAGGGCATGATGAGGTAGTCGCCCAAGAGCAGCGACGGCCGATGGGTGAACACCAGGTGGCGGTAGGCCGGCACGTTGACGATGCGCTGCGTCCACTCCTGCACGCCCTGGATGTAGTCGAGGTTGTAGTTGGGCGAGAGAGCGACGAAATAGACGTTGTACGTCTCTATCAGGTAGCGCACCGCCTTCAGGGCTGACGACCGCTGTTGGCCGCGGCTGTCGCGCAGCGTCTCTATACCTATATATATAATAGGACGCTCGCGCCCCTCTTGCCGGTCATCGATCCAGCGCACTACGGGAACGACGCTCTCCATGAACACCCGGTCGTTCATGCGGTGCTCGCCGTGGAACGAGATTGACCGGGAATAGTGTTTCTCGAACAACGACTGCGTATGCACCAGCGGATCCTCGTCGCCGAACAATCCCCACACCCGCCGGTCTTCCTCTATGGGAGTCTGCCACGTTGTCTCCTCCCCCTTGGGGAGGCCGGGAGGGGTAAAACATTCCTCCTGCACAGCGCGGTATTCCTTGCAGAGCGCCTTCGTCATGATAAACTCCTGGATGCCGTCCTTCCGCGGGTTGAGGAAGGTCTGCTTGCCCATCATGCCATGCTCGCCCATCGTGTCGGCTATCTGGAAGGCAGGGTTGATGAGGATGCGGTCGAAGCCATACAGCTGCTCGGCATACATACCGCCCATCGACGTGCCGATGATGAGGTCTGGCTGTTCGAGGTCGGCCATCGCGCGGAGCATGGCGATGCCCTCGTGCGGGTCGATAGGGATATCGTCGGCCACGACGGTAGCGTTGGGCAGCAGTTCGCGCAGCCGTGTCACTGTGCCCGACATGGCCGATGACCCGAAGCCGTGCACATACATTATCTTCTTTCCCCGCATCAGGTCGGGGTATTGCTTCACATATTCGTTCATCTTTGATTATTGGGAGTTGTGGGATTTATTGGGATTGGTGGAATTATCATTTTCGTGATGCTGCTTTCTTCCTTCCGCAGCTCTTTCGGCATCTGGAAGGGCGTTTGGGTGCCCGAGCCGTTGAAGGCCAGCAGGTAGCGTCGGCCGTCGGTATCGTCGCAGAGGATGATGGTCCATCCGTCGCGGCTCATGTCGAAGGTGGTGGCGACGAGCCGTTTGGCCCTCTCTTCAGAGATGCCTGCGAAGTAGACGTGTGCCTCAAGGCGCTTCATCTTGTTCTTCTTTTTCTGTTTGCCGATGATGCGCGGGTCCAGTTCCATGGTCTGTGTACCGGGCTTCTCGTCGACAGCCATCGAGAAGAAGTTGACATCGTCGACATCGCCCACGGCTATCAGGGCGTTGCCCGGTGTGGCCCAGATGCAGTAGGGCGTCTTCCCAGTCTGATAGGCCACCCACTGCGTGGCAGGCTCTTCCTTGCCCAAGGCGATGGTGGGTGCTTCTTTCAGATTGCTCCACGTGAGGTAGGCGAAGCGCTCTTTCGACAAGCTGCGAATGGCTCGCTGGTTGTTCATCAGCCTGACGCCCTGGCTCTTGTTCACGAAGCTGGCCCATGTCGAGGCTGGTGCTCCCCAGTCGCCGTAGAAGTCGTGGAGCAGCCATGTTGTTGTGAGCAGCGAAGCCCACGCGGCGAAGTCCTTGGCATGTTCATCCTTGGCGTGGTGCTTCTGGTGCTTGGCGGCTGGGGGAGTAGGCTTCATGCTCGTCAGTCGATCGATGAGCCTTTGCTCCAGCATCAGCGCATCGGCATCTTGCCCCAGGGTGGCCATGGCCGCATAGACGGGCAGATCGTCAAAGTCGCTGACCGACAACGCTGTCTCGCCATTGGGCATCACAACAGGCAGAAACTCCTGTTGCCACATGTTGCGCCATTTCCCCGTGAACGGCTGGCGCATGGCGGCATCGGGCTTCTTGCTGCCCAGCAGACAAAGGGCCACGATGCTCCTCACCTGATCTTTCCAATAGATGCTGTTCAGGCCGCTCTGTCGCGCCCGTTCGTTCATCTTCTGCTGCCATTGGGCCGCATTGTTGTTCATCGGCATCATATTCCAGGCGCAGGCATAGTCGGAAGCCATCAGGCTGCCAGCCTTTTCGGTGATGATCGATTCCACACGCTGGGCCGTCTCCTGTTCGTCGTATTTCTCAAGGTTGAAGTTCAGAAACTCTTCCGTCAGCACCAGGTTCCATACCGTCGAGGCCCTCTTATGGCTGATTTCGCCGCGCAGCGCCTTGATGGCCATCCGCCGCAGTCGGTCGTAGCTCATGCCTTGCGGCAGCTCGGCGCCCGCCTCCTGTCCGTATTCGTGCATGAAGGCCACCACCATGGCGACATCGTCGCCCTTCTCGCGGAAATGCCCGATAGAGTCGCCCCGCTCGTTCACCCCGTCGTCTACGAAGATGCTCTGTGCATAGCTGGTGAAGGCAGCAAGCCACTCCATGCACTGCCGTTGTACGTCTGCGCTTGTCTGTGCCTGCAGCGTTGCTGCTCTCGCGCACGCGCATATTATAATAAGGTACAGCCGCCAGCGGCTCAATATTGAATTCTTTTTCATGCTGCAAAAGTAACCTGTTCTTTTCAATGTGTTTGGGGGTTCTTGCTGCAAAGATACAACTTTTTTGTGAAATACAAAAGTTTTTGCCTTTTTTTTGGCGAAACGGGAAAACTTCAGATTTTATGTAAATGTTGACAGTCGCAGCGCTATTCGGCGTCCCTTGCGCAGCAATATTCGGCAAACGGCGACACTACATTAATAAAGTAGTCCGACTACATTAATAATGTAGTGTGACTACATTAATAAAGTAGTCTCACTACATTAATAAGGTAGTATCGCAATATGACGCAGATTGCGACCCGTTATGACGCAGATTGCAGTTCAACGAGCGTTAGCCGGTCACCCAGTCTTCCACGGCCTTCGTCGCGGAGGAGAAGCTGATGCCGGCCTTCCTCACCTGCCGGCTGAACGAGTGAATAATATAAATGAGTGCCCTGTCGGGCAGAAATCTCACAAATCTTTTCAAATCTTTCAAAATCAGATTTGTTACACCTCTGCCCGCAGCAGGGTCACGAGCTATGCTTTCGTCACGAATGATAGAATTTCAGAATTCTGTGGCTCCATAGAGGAAGCTATATGAACGAACGGGTAGCCGCAGACGCCAAGAATACCGGGGTCTGCACCAAGGAAACAGCTTGTTGCAGATTCGCCAATTCCTTCGAATTCTTTTCTTCCCAAACAGATACAATTCTCTAATTCTCTAATTCGTGATATGAAAAAGAGCAGACAACTGAGCAGACGGGCAGTATCATCCGTGTCTGTCCGTGTGCGTCCGCTGCTTTTAGCCGCGAACAGCAACGGACTCTTCATTGCAACGGAGCAACACGGACAATCACGATATATTGCAACGGAGCAGCACGGACAATCACGGAACTGTCATCACGATATATTGCAACGGAGCAACACGGACAATCACGGAACTGTCATCACGATATATTGCAACGGAGCAGCACGGACAATCACGGAACAACAATCAGTGGCTCGCACGTTCTTTTAAACTGTAAAAAATATGTAAAAACAATTAACTTTCGCACGCATATGTTGCGCGTTCCTTATAAAATAAATACCTTTGCAGCCGAAATCAAATCATGAGAAAATGACAGGCCGACAACAGGTGAATGGGGTCGCCCTGCAGAAAGCCTAAATAAGATAACCCGACCCCGCCAGAAAACTATTATGAGGAAAGCTACTCTCATAGCAATCGCTTTGCTCTTGCCTGCAGTGTCGCTGCTCGCTTCCCCCGTGAAGAAAAGTGCAGCCAAGGCTACTGCAACAGCATTCCTTCAAAAACAAGTGAGTCACAGCAACGGAGCCAAGCATGCTCCCAGAAAGCTGGAATTGGTAAGCGCCGAGGCAGACAACTCGCCTTACTACGTGTTTAACAACCAGAACGGTGAGGGCTTCGCCATCGTCAGCGGCGACGACACCGTAGAAAATCCCATCCTCGGCTATTCTACCGAGGGGAATCTCTCTGAAGAAAACATGCCCGAGGCTCTCCGCGCCATCCTCGCCGACTACGCCACCGTCGTGGAATTCGCACAGCAGAACGGACTCTCGATGAAACGCGCACCGCGCAAGGTGACTCGTGCAAACGTGGCACCGATTATTGAATTCAATTGGGATCAGGGATCGCCTTATTGCAACATGACTCCTGAGGCCAATAACGACAAGGGAAGGTGCTCGTTAGGTTGTATGGCCGTTACTGTTGCTATGATTGTGGCGCATTATGAATATCCTACAGGTCTTCCAGGCCACAGCAACGGCAACTACCGCTCTGATTACTATGAATATAACTATTCCTCCTTCCGCAGTAGTTACGGCAAATCCGATACCAATTTAGGTGAAATGCCCCAGTTTATGTATCACGTTGCCAACCTGCTCAACACCAATTACAATGCCGATGGTTCCAGTGCTACTGAGAGTCAGTTCATCCCGACCATGACGCAGTACTTAGGCTACAACGCAAACATGAAATCTATCATGCGCGATGCCTACAGTGCAGAGCAATGGGAAGAAATTATCTATAATGAGCTAGCTGCCGGACGTCCCGTCAACTTCCTTGGCTCGCACCCTGACCTTGGTGGACACTCCTACATTTGTGACGGTTATCAATCCAGCGATGGCTTCTACCACATGAATTGGGGGTGGAATGGCACTTGTAATGGCTACTTTGAGATGAGCGTACTCAATCCTTTCGTGTCGTATTTCGGAAACTGGGGTGCCATGGGCTATACAGTTCCTCCAGGCGGCTTTAACGAAGGCCTGAAAGCTATTATCGGCATTCAGCCTGAACTGATTGAAGGTAGTTCTATACAACTGCTGACTACCGACGATATAATTAATGATGGAAATGGCGTACGTGTAACTCTGTTTAACTGGAATGCTGACCGTTACAGAGGTAGTATGTCGTTGGCTATTTTGAACGAAGACAACTCTTTTACCATGATTGAGAGTGCACCTGTGAGATCCATCAATTTGACCTACCATGAATCCTCATACCAGAATTTCGATATAGCCAGTTTCGGATTAGCTGATGGCATTTACAAACTGGTTCCCATTAGTAAGACTAATGAAGAAGGTTCTGAATGGAATCTCTGCGAAGGTTACAACCAGAAATATATTGAAGTGAGAGTTGGAGGTGGCAAAACCAGTTTTGTTACGCATCCTGTAACAGATGTCGTCGCCGAGGCACTCACATTCAATTATAATGCTAATACTGGAAATGTACAAGGAACAGGCACCAAATACATGGAGCTTCTACTTAAATTGCAGAACTATGGTGATGATGTCTATGGTTTCCTTACCATTGAGGGAACTCGCGATGGGGAAACAACGAAACTCTATGGCACCAAAATCGACATAGGTATGAAGGCTGGCCAAACGCTGTCGCTTTCCGTGTTCCTCGACAACGGAGGAACCTCATCCACGGACTATAATCATGTTTACGAAGTGACGGTGAAGTATAAGCAGAAAGACATCGGAACCTTCACGATTAGACCTTGGGAATATCCTGGCACTACACAGATTTCTTACACAGGCGCAGACTTCGAAAACTATGAGCCTACTTCAAGCCGAGGCTTCCTCTACAGCACGACGCTTAAAGGAAATGTGAATATCAAAAACACGAAAGGCAATAATTATCTTGTTCCCATCAAGATAACGTTGAAAGAATATGAGAACTACACTTATACGGAAGTTTTCTCTCAGACCGTCGTAGATTACCTCAATGCTTATGAAACGAAGGGTTATCCTATTGAAATAAAAGGATTGCAGGCAGGTAAGACGTACTATATGGATGCTGATTTGATAAAAATGCAACGTTCCGGCGGCACTTATAGCGATAAGGTCGTGAAGAATTTCTTCAAGAACTTCCCTATAGAAGTTGTGGCCAACGTTCCTTATTATACCGCTGATGGTACTTTGGAACATCAGGTTGCTTCTTCGAGTGGCTTGATTGATCTGCCGGCTAACACGTCAGCCGTTGACTTCCGCGATTTTGATCCCAGTAGTGTCAACTTTAACAGCATTACTAACCCGAACTGTATTTATGTGTTCGAGTCTGGCGTAACGATTCCCGACGAACTTGAAGGAAAAAATGTTGTGGTGGGCAATGCCGCTAATAAGATTGCTTTAGTTGAAGGTTACCCCGTAGTGTTCCCTGTTGACATAGATGCAGAGGAAATGACCTTCACCCGCACCTTCACCAAGGGTAATAACGGTGACGACACAGGATGGGAAACAATTGTGTTGCCCTTCTATTGCCATGAGGTGTATGTGGGCGACATCAACGAAGAGAATAGAATAGACTGGTTCCACAGCAAATCTGAAAATGGACGAAAATTCTGGCTCTACAAGTACATTGGTGGTAGTGAGGGTGAAATAAACTTCGGCTATGAGGATTCAAAAGACGTTACCACTCAGGATTGGTTCTTAAATCGCGACGAACCATATATTATCGCTGTGCCTGGCAACAAGTGGGGTGATTACTACGATTTGTCCAACAAGCCCATCACATTCAGAGCTACACATGCGAACTGGGCATCTGTAAAGGCCAACTCTTCATTAGAGAAGAAGGCTGGTTTCTATACGCTTAAGGGAACCTACTGCAATGCCAACCTCGCTGATGTTTATGTTCTGAATAGTAGAGGAGACTTCTTTGAGAAAGAGGAAAGCGTAATCGTGAATCCGTTCAATGCTTATTTTACGGGAGAAACTTCCACAACGAGCAAACTGAATATAAGCTTCGATGCCGTACCTACGGCAATCATTGCTGTTGATAACATTCAGTACGACAATGTGAAGATCTTCGACCTGCAGGGTCGCCGTGTGCAGAACGCCCAGAAGGGAATCTACATCCAGAACGGCAAGAAGGTCGTGATTAAGTGAGTGTCAAGCTGAGCTCGCTCAATGCTTGACCGAGCGAGAACGAGCTCGAGCTTTAGCTCAAATCGTAGTGAAGTAAAAGAGATAAAGAAAGAAATTGGAATAATTAGAATAATTTAATCCAGAAATTAGAATAAAATATTGTTCAGATGACAAAGCAAGAGTATAAGGACATCTACGATGTGGTGGGGGCTGCAATGGAAGTGCACTCCACATTGGGAAGGGGAATGGCTGAAGCCATTTACCAAGAGGCTCTTGCCTTGGAGATGAAGCAGGAAGGTATGCTGGCAGAACGCGAGAAAGAATTGCGTTTACACTACAAAGGAGTGTTGTTAGAAAAGACCTATTTTGCTGACTTTTATTACAAAGGTATCATTATTGAACTGAAGTCGGTAGAGGAGATTAATTCTGACCATCGTGCGCAATTGTTCAACTACATGCGTATCTCAGGCAACCACCGAGGCATTCTGATCAACTTTGGAGAGAAAAAGCTTCGTTCCGAACGGTATCTCTACCTGCCAGAAGACGATGATTTTGTCTTACTGACTCAACAAAACTATCTGGGATTCATCAGCGAATAACAATCATTATTCCCATTTCTGAACAGAATTATTCCAATTATTCTCATTTCTTTCCAAAAAAATAGAAAACATTAATTTAACAACATAATGAAGAAGACATATCTGAAACCTCTTTCTGAGGTAATCGAGTTGAAGGGACAGGTAGTCATGAACGGCAGCTCGAGTCTTGGACCTGGAGGCGGTGATGCCCAAGCCCCCTCAATCACCGATGACGGTGACGATGGTCCCGGTAGTGGAGATAGTGGTGACACACCCAACCGCAGTAACTATAACCAATTTGATGAATGGGAGGACGAAATATGAAAAAGTTTTATATCGCAATGATGGCTATGCTGCTCAGCGGTAGTGCCATCGCAGCACCCGTCGATGCTACATCGGCAAAGGAGAAGGCAGCAGCCTTCCTCAAGAAGCAGGCTCAGCACAGCACCAACTCGCGTCGCGCTGCCGCCCTGCGCAACCCGCAGCTCACCGAGGCCCAGGCCTTCGGTAATGCACTCCACGTGTTCAACGTAGGTGGCGACAACGGCTTCGTCATCGTTTCGGGCGACGACCGCACGGAGGAAATTCTCGGATACGTCGACGGCGGTACGTTCGACTATAACAATATCCCCGACAACATGCGCTTCTGGCTGCAGATGTATGCCGATGAAATCAACTCCCTTGGTGACCGTCATGTTCAACAGGCACCGCGTCGTGAAACTCGTGCTAATATTGAACCGCTTATGACCACTGACTGGGATCAGCGTGACAGCTACAATGACAAGTTGTTCTTTGACTGTCCAGAAATGCTTGGAAGTAATTATCCTGACGATGTGTACACAGGTTGCGCTGCCACCGCAATGGCACAGGCTTTGTATCAGGCTGCTCAGCAGTATAAGAAAAAGCATGATGATTGGCCGTCAACATCGACTCAAATTCCTGCATATACCATTACGGCAAAGAATGCTTCAGGTAAGATCAATTATCTAAAAGAAATGCCGGCTTTGGATCCCATTGTTTTCGATTGGAAGAACATGCGGAACAACTATACCGAAGAGGATCATGCTACAGAGGAAGAAATTAACGCTGTTGCAACGCTGATGACTTATTGTGGACGTGCTATGCACATGGAGTATGGCACCTCTTCTTCAGATGCTGCCTTCGTCTATATGCCTTTCCGTATGGCTGCTTACTTTGGTATTCAGGAACATGTGAAGAATCTGGACCGTCAATACTACACTTCTCAAGTGTGGGAGGATTTGCTCTATAACGAATTGGCAAAAGGTCGTTCAGTTCCTTATACTGGTGTAATCGATGGACCAAGTACATCGAACCCTGGGCATGCTTTCATTCTCGATGGATATAAAGACGGTCTTTGGCATTTCAACTGGGGTTGGGGCATGGGTGCTTACAATAATAATCAAGTTTACAATGGCTATTACAGTCTCTCTGCTTTGAAGCCAACTGGTTCTGGAAGTGTAAGTGGCGCCACTCTTGGTTATGACTTTATTTATTTACAGCAGGCCACGATTGGTGTTTCTTTCGACCCTGTTGAAGGCGTAGCCAATACTTGTTATACTCATATCGGAGGAAGTCGAGGCTATTCATCATCCACAACAGAGGTGAAATACCTGAACTACAATGTTCAGGGTGGTGTCTATACCTTAGATGGTGCATGGGCCATTGATAATGGTAATGGAAACTATACCATCTTGAAAAAAGACTACGAGAACAGACTCTTCAACCGCAGGACAACTGATGATTATGGTGAGTATGGCGACCTCGCTTCCTATACACAGTACATTGATGAACTTCCTGTTACAGGGATTGCCGACGGAACCTACACCGTTCTTCACATTTCGAGCCTGGCTGGCGAAAACAACTGGGTTGCTGACGATGGCACAGACCTCATGAACTTTACCGTAGAAGTCTCTAATGGGAGAATACAGAATGTCATTTGTCATCCTACTGCTTTCGACAGAACTAAGCTCTCAGTCGTAAATATCGAAACAATTGGTGATATGAAAGCCAATGAAAATAACATCGTGAGGGTGACTATCCAGAATGATGGTGACGACTTTTGGGGTAAGTTGTCAATGTATTATAACACGGATAATGAACCTGTACGCACAAGGCATATTGATTTCAACCTAGCTCCCATCAAGCCAGGCTTGTCCACTCATGATTTTACAGTCAATCTTCCTAAAGGTATTTATAAACTTTGGTTCTTTGCAAATGGCGACTCCTATCAGTATCCGTCGTACGCCTTCGGCACAGGCCAGATCTACATCGGTATGGGTGACCTGAACTTGGTTACGGTCGATAACGTCGTGTTCGACGGACTGGAAAACGATGCCCTGTCTGTCAGAAGTGTCAATGGCACACTTGACGAGGTGACAGGTTCTTTCGATGTGACCAATGGCCAGACGAACCAAGCATATTCCAATTCTTTCTTCATAAATGTTGAATTGGGTAATAGAGTTTATAAGACGTCAACTATCCCCGTCAGTGTTCCAGCAGGACAGACGGTAAACATTCCCTTTACTGTGAGTGGTGTGACAGGTCTCACTTCTGGTCAAACCTACAAGCTGCGTATCTACAGAAAGAGCGACCAAACTGAGATTGATGTGGCTTCGAAGAATATGTCATTGGATTCTTGGTATCGTTACTGGAAGACTGATGGTACAGAAGCTTTAGCACAAGAGCTTTCTACAATGGATGCCACGGCCAAGGCCGACGCAGCAGCCATCGACTATCGCTATATCAATACGGTGAAGAAGGCCGACAATCCAAACTGCCTGTACTACCTCAGCGCTGCCAACAGCAGCCTCGACAACGGCATTGTGGATAATATAGCTACCTCAGTTGTTGTTAACAATGCCTATCCGTTCTATGCTCCCGAGTCCTTCTCAGCTAATGAGATCATCTTCACCAAGACGTTTACCAATGGAGTTGACAAAGAGACAAAGAAACCTTATTGGGAGACGATAGTATTGCCATTCAAAGTAAATAACGTGAAGCAGGGGACGAAGAACCTAAAATGGTTTAAGTCTGTCTCTGACACCCGCTGCCACTTCTGGCTCATGGAGTTGACTGACGTGACTGATACCGATCTGACTTTCAACTATGCTCAGGAGTTCAAGGCCAACACACCGTACATCATCGAAGTACCTGGTGAAGGCTGGGGCAACTGGAACCTCGCTGGCAAGGAACTGACCTTCCGCGGTCTGAACGTTACTGTTCCTGCCACAGCATTCGCTGCTGACGCCATCTTTGTCGGCACCTATGCTCCGCTGACGACCAGCGGCCTGTTCCTTGACGCTACGGAGAACAAGTTCTTGTTCAGCGAGAATGGCACTGTGGCTGCCTACAATGCCTACATCAATGCTGCTGATAACGCCAACAGCCTGCGCATCGTCATCGCTGGCGACGAGATTGCCACAGGCATCGGTCAAGTGACAATAGATAATGACCAGGATCTCTACGACCTGCAGGGCCGCCGCGTTCAGCATGCCCAGAAGGGTCTGTATATCCAGAACGGCAAGGTGGTTGTCATCAAGTAAAGATCCCTCATAAATAGTTAATAAGTAAATAGTTTTTTGTTCATTTGTGGCTGCCGGGGAGCATGTGAATGTTCCCCGGCAGCATTCTTTTTTTGCTTTTTTCCCAAAAAACGAAAAATATGTTGAAAACAGGCAGGCGTTTCAGAAAAAAATAGGTAACTTTGCAGCCCAAAACGAAATAACAACAAGATTATGGCATATTTGTTTTCATCAGAGTCAGTTTCAGAGGGCCATCCCGACAAAGTGGCCGACCAGATTTCAGACACCATCCTCGACCAGCTGCTGGCCTACGACCCGCAGGCTCGCGTGGCCGTGGAAACACTCGTTACGACAGGTCAGGTGGTCATCGCCGGCGAGGTGCGTAGCAGTGAGTATGTAGACCTGCAGACGTTGGCCCGCAAGGCAATTAACCGCATCGGCTATACCAAGTCGGAATATCAGTTCGACGCCAACTCGTGCGGCATCCTCAGTGCTATCCATGAGCAGAGCGACGACATCAGACGCGGTGTCGACCGCGAGGAGGAAGAAGAGCAGGGTGCCGGCGATCAGGGCATGATGTTCGGCTATGCCGTCAACGAGACGGAGAACTACATGCCCGTGACGCTTGATCTGGCCCATCTGCTCATGCGCACGCTGGCCGACATCCGCAAGGAGGGCAATGTGATGACCTATCTGCGACCTGATGCCAAGAGTCAGGTGACGGTGGAATATAGCGACGACGGCGTCCCGCAGCGCATCGACACCATCGTCGTCTCCACGCAGCACGACGACTTCGACGAGGACAAGGCGATGCTCGACCGCATCAAGGACGACGTCGTCAACATCCTCATGCCGAGGGTGAAGCAGCAGATACACTCGCAGAAGGTGCTCGACCTCTTCGACTCTGACACCTACAACGTCAACCCGACGGAAGAGAACTTCAACGCCCCGGGCATCAAGCTCTTCGTCAACCCGACGGGCAAGTTCGTCATCGGTGGACCTCACGGCGACACAGGACTGACGGGGCGTAAGATCATCGTTGACACCTACGGCGGAAAGGGAGCTCACGGCGGTGGCGCCTTCTCGGGCAAAGACTCATCGAAGGTCGACCGCTCGGCAGCCTACGCCGCCCGATATATCGCCAAGAACATGGTGGCTGCCGGCGTGAGCGACGAGATACTGGTGCAGATAAGCTATGCCATCGGTGTGGCCAAGCCCGTCAATATCTATGTCAACACTTACGGGAAAAGTCATGTTGCCAAGACCGACGGCGAGATAGCAGAGGCTATCGGACGGCTCTTCGACCTGCGCCCGAAGGCCATCGAGTGCACACTGAAGTTGCGGCAACCTATCTTTGCCGAGACGGCAGCCTATGGACATGTGGGTCGCAAGTACGAGGTGGTCAAGAAGACGTTCACCAGCCGCTATCATGAGGAGAAAACCATTGAGGTGGAACTCTTCACCTGGGAGAAACTCGACCGCGTAGAGGAAATAAAGAAAGAATTCGGTATTAATAATTAAAGAATCAAGAATTAGAGAGTAGGAAGAAGTAAGGTTGAGGTAGGATGCTTTTGCAGCAGGACACGATACACCACGCCCAACCGGCGGCAGAAACCCCGACACAGCAATTGACGACGGAGGAGGCTTCCTCCGTTGTTACGAAGTCCGTGCCGAGGGCCAAGAAGCTGACGCCCTATCAGGTGTTGCGGCAGCTGCCTCCTGATGCCACCCCGGCACAGCAGGACTCTGCCATACAGGCCAACTTCCACCCCGAGAACACGCATCTGAGCCAACGGCCCGATACGCTCCACCTGCCCGGACACGACAAGGGGAAAAGCTACAAAGACGAAGTGAACATACCGCTCTACTACAAAGAGCACTTCTTTGCCAACGACTCGCTACTGAGCGCTGATGTCGAGGGCGGGCGATACGGCGTGGCCGGTGACCCGAAGCCTTACAGCATGAGCAACGACGATGTCATCACCGGACTGCTGCTGGCATGCTTCGTGTTTTCGCTCATCGCCATCTCGAGGAGTGTCTCCTTTATCGTCAGGCAGGCCAAAGACTTCTTCTTCGTCAGACACAGCGAGAATACAACAGCGCTGACGGAGACGACCAGCGAACTGCGCATACAGCTGTTCTTCGTCGGGCAGACTTGCCTGATGTTGGCACTCATCGCCTTCTTCTATACACTCGAGATGGTGGGCAGCACCTTCTTCCTGAAGGCGCAATACCATCTGGTGGCTATCTTCACCGGCTGTTTCGTAGCCTACTATCTGCTGAAGGCACTGCTCTACGAGATTGTCAACTCCATCTTTTTCGACAGAAAACAAAACGAGCAGTGGTTCAAGTCGCAGCTCTTCCTCACCGCCATGATGGGCATCGCGCTCTTCCCTCTCGTCATGCTGCAATGCTACTTTAACCTGCCGATGCAAACCACCCTGATTTGTGTCATTGTTCTCCTAATTTTAGTGAAAATTTCTACATTTTACAAATGTTATGTTATATTTTTCAGGCAGAATAGCATTTCTTTGCAAATAATTTTGTACTTTTGCACCCTCGAAATCATACCATTGCTTTCGCTTGCGGGAGTTTTGGTAATTATTGTGGACTATTTGAAAATAAATTTTTAGGACAAATTCATGGTCAAAAAGATACTCGTATCGCAGCCGAAACCTTCCAGTGAGAAGTCGCCATACTACGACATTGTCGAAGAATTTGGCGTAGAACTTGTGTTCCGTCCCTTCATCAAGGTAGAAGGGCTCACCTCCAAGGAGTTCCGTCAGCAGAAGGTAAGTCTGACAGGACATACTGCAGTCGTGTTCACCTCGCGTCACGCCATCGACAACTATTTCAACCTGATGAAAGAGATGCGCCTGGCCATCACAGAGGAAATGAAGTATTTCTGCGTGACGGAACAGATAGCCCTGTATATTCAGAAGTATGTGCAATACCGCAAGCGCAAGGTATTCTTCGGAACGACAGGTAAGATAGCCGACCTCGTGCCGCTGATGGTGAAGCACAAGTCGGAGAAATATCTTGTGCCGATGAGCAACGTCCACGACGGCAGCGTCAAGGAGATGCTCGACGCCAAGAAGCTCAATCATACCGACTGTGTGATGTATCGAACCGTGAGCAACGACTTCACCGAAGAAGAGGTGAAGGCTTTCGACTACGATATGTGCATCTTCTTCAGTCCTGCCGGCATCAATGCCTTCAAGAAGACGTTCGGCGACGAGCGCAACGACGTCGTCGTGGCTACTTTCGGCCCGCAGACGGCCAAGGCAGCCCACGAGGCTGGGCTGAAGGTGGAGATAGAGGCACCCTCGAAAGAGTATCCATCGATGACGGGCGCTCTGAAAGCCTATCTCTCGAAAAAGAGCAAGAAATAAGAATGTTCACACTGGGGAAAAAAGAACGAATCAAGCATCTCAGCGCCATCAGGTCTCTCTTTGATGGCGGAAAGAGCATCGTTGCCTTCCCCGTGAGAGCTATCTACCATATACGCAAACAGGAGGAGAACCAGCCGGTGGCAAGCATCTTGGTGAGCGTGCCGAAACGACACTTCAAGCATGCCGTCGACCGCAACCGTGTGAAGCGGCAGCTGCGCGAAGCCTTTCGGCTGAACAAACAGATGCTCTCGCTGCCCGAAAAGACTCATGCCGACATCGCCTTCGTGTGGCTCGACGACAAGCACTACGACACACGGCAGGTGGAGAAGCGGGTCAGGAAACTGCTCGTCCGCATCAATGAGTCGTCTGTTCAGGAAGAGGCAAGAGCGATGCTTTCCGAGGAAACATGAATAGCGGAGCAGCAATCAACGAAGCCTGGAAGAAAGTAAGGCACACCGTAGGCCAGTTGCTCACATGGCTGCTCGTCGTGCCCATCGTCTTTTATCAACGGTGTATATCGCCTTTCACACCTCCCTCGTGCCGCTTTACACCCACCTGTTCGGAATATGCCAAGGAGGCACTGCGCAAACATGGACCTCTGAAAGGGCTCTACCTCGCCGTCCGTCGCATCCTGCGTTGCCATCCCTGGGGCGGCTCTGGCTACGATCCCGTGCCCTGATGCTCAACGTTCAGATCATTCCCGAATCTAAAGAATCACAATCAATCCCAGAAAACAAATAAATCAACAGATATGAAGAATTTTGTAGAAGAACTGCGCTGGCGCGGAATGTTGGCACAGATGATGCCAGGAACAGAAGAACTCTTACAGAAAGAAATGGTAACGGCCTATCTCGGCACAGACCCGACGGCCGATTCTCTGCACATAGGCCATCTCTGCGGCATCATGATGCTGCGCCACCTGCAGCGTTGCGGCCATAAGCCCATCATCCTCGTTGGCGGAGCCACGGGCATGATTGGCGACCCGTCGGGTAAAAGCCAGGAACGCAACCTGCTCAACGACGAGACGCTCCGCCACAACCAGGAGTGCATCAAGGCACAGGTAGCCAAGTTTCTCGATTTCGAGTCGAAGGAGCCTAATGCTGCCGAGATGGTGAACAACTACGACTGGATGAAAGACTTCACCTTCCTCGACTTCGCCCGCGAGGTGGGCAAGCACATCACCGTCAACTATATGATGGCGAAGGACAGCGTGCAGCAGCGTCTCAACGGTACGGCTCGCGACGGACTGTCGTTCACCGAGTTCACCTATCAGCTGCTGCAGGGCTACGACTTCCTCTGGCTCTACCAGCACAAAGGTGTGAAGCTGCAGCTCGGCGGCAACGACCAGTGGGGCAACATGACCACCGGTACGGAGCTCATCCGTCGCACCCTGGGCAGCGAGGTGGAGACCTTCGCCCTGACTTGTCCGCTCATCACCAAGGCCGACGGCAAGAAGTTCGGCAAGACGGAGCAGGGCAACATTTGGCTCGACCCGAAGCGCACCACGCCCTACCGCTTCTATCAGTTCTGGCTCAACGTCAGCGACGAGGATGCCGAGCGCTACATCAAGATCTTCACCTCGTTGGACAAGGAGACCATCGATGCGCTCGTCGAGG
>Ga0310695_10004943_pt1 | contig 23900 bp, 23 predicted proteins | sample RumenRJG_04DNA_FD_203882 | JGI IMG/M metagenome (GOLD analysis project Ga0310695, IMG submission 203882) | Bovine rumen microbial communities from Lethbridge, Alberta, Canada - RJG_04 (v2) (version 2) | ecosystem: Host-associated > Mammals > Digestive system > Stomach > Rumen | place: Canada...
GATGACGAAGTCAGGTTATCCGCTAATCATTTATTCCCAGTGTGGGAATCTTTTCTTCCCAGCCTGGGAATAATTTTTTCCCAGGCTGGGAATTTTTTTTCCCTTGCCTGGGATCTTTTTTCCTCCGAGAGTAATTTTTGTTACTCCGAAAGTAATTCTATTTTCTCCGAAAGAAAATATTTTTTCTCCGAAAGTATCAGAAGATACGGCGCGTGATGCGGAAGTTGAGTACGGGATAAGCCTTAACACCCTTGACGAAATCAATGTATTTGGCGTTCTGGATAACTAAGTTATCAATATCCTTCGCCAAATCAATGCCTTCGTGGGTGATGATGCTGGGCGTACCACCCCAGAACATGACACCTGCATCAAAACCAACGTGATAGTTGTCGTTGCCCTTAATTAAGCGCCCCTCGTAGCCAAAGCCCAGATAGGGCTTAAAGCTGTTGGTTCGTGCATCCACATATACCATGCTGTTTTCGTTGGGAAGCATGAAGTACATATCACCCTCCTGATGTAGGTTGCCATTGACATCCACCACGTCACGTGTAAATGTACCAACAGGAATACCCATTTGTCCCATTTCTATCAGTTTCTGTTCAATGATAGGGGTTAAATAGATGGGGCCTGTGGTTTCTGTTGTGATAATGGGAGTGGGAATGTCCAGCACCCAATCCTTGTAGGCCACGTCGTACAGGTGGTTATACATACCTACGGCAAACAGCGAGGGGGAATCCTCTATGGCATTCACTGCTTCAGCAATCTTGGAAGGTCCCCAATGGAAACCTGCCGTTACGTGCCAATGCTTATTCTTGAAAGGATAGACATCCACCATGAACTTGAAGTTCCACATAGTTGGCTTGCATTCCATGATTCCCGTCTGGTCTACTTTAAATCCGGTCAGGTTATATAGGAGTTCAGACATCTTGCTGATCTGGTTGTCGCTAACCATAGCCTGTTCTTCAGGTGCATCGGGATCGTATGACTCTACAAAGAAATGCATGTTGTAGTTGAAACGAGGCATTACCTCAAAGCCTGCACGCAGCTTTACGACGTTGCTGATGGGCATGGCAGCATCAAGGCCGATACCTGTTGTTCCTAATGTGAGGCCTAAATCCAGGTGATTAAACAACTTGTTGTTTTCCTGAGCTTTAATGCCAATGAATGCAGCCATGAAGGCTATAGATAAAACGATTCTTTTCATTATTACCTTATTATATATATTAAAACGATACAAAGGTAAGACAAAAAAACGAAATAACTAGTAAAATGCTTTGTTTTTCTGATTTATTTGTTTATTTTTGCAGTCACATATGATATAATAAGGTAAGAAAAAACGATGAGAAAGCATATTCTGGCAGGCTTGATGCTATGCCTTTCGCTGAATCTGGTGGCTCAGGACAGCCAATGGTTTGCACAGGCAAACTTTACGTGGAACGCTTGGTACGGAGTGGGGGAGAAGTCGCTCGTGGCTCCTTTCCATAAATTTCCTGGCGGAGGTGGCGATGGTCATACAGGTTGGGGAATCTCTTTGGCTGGTGGACGTTGGATGACCTCAGTGATAGGTCTGCGTACCAAATTGAACCTGTGGCAGATGGGTACGGAGAGCGAAGATGGCGTGAAGGCAGATAAATACTGGACGTTGAACGAACAGGTGATGTTTAACATCAGCAGTCTGTTGTTGGGACACAATCCCTATCGTCTCTGGAACTGCATTCCTTATATCGGAGCAGGTCTCTCGCGCAATATGTCAGCGGCCCATTACACCAGTGACCTCAACTTTGGCATTCTGAACACTTTCCGCCTGACGCCTAAGCTGGCTGCTAACTTCGAGATTGGCTGGAACAGTTACGAAGGAAATAGGGGCATTGCCCTGAAAGACCGCTTGCAGCAGATAACCTTCGAGTTTGGTCTTACTTGGTGCTTTGGCACTTCCAAGGCCAAAAAGAAGGCAGAGGCTGAAGCCCTTGAATCGCTGTCAGAGGGTGAGATTGATGCGCTGAATGCCCAGTTGGCTGACTTGGAAGCCGAGAATGAACAGCTTCGCAAGGAGTTAGAAGAGGCGAAAAAGCAGAAATAATAAAAAAAGTGGTGCAAAAGTTTGGTGGTTTCAAAAAAACTGCGTACCTTTGCACTCGCTTTTAAAAAGTAAGGGCGCTTAGCTCAGCTGGTTTAGAGCATCTGCCTTACAAGCAGAGGGTCGGGGGTTCGAATCCCTCAGCGCCCACCCAAGAGTTTCAACGAAACACGTTGGAACTCTTTTTTTTTCTAAAAATGAAAATTTCTCATTCCTCATTTCTCATTTCTCATTTAAAATTTGTAATTTTGCAGTCAACACAACAACTAATAGGAAATTTAAGAAAAAGAAAGAACAATGATTTGGAATGAAACTGTGGAGTGCATGGATCGCGAACAACTGCGCGAAATCCAGAGCATCCGACTGAAGAAAATGGCGGAGTATGTGTATCACAATACCCCGTTCTATCGTAAAAAGTTCCAGGAAATGGGACTCGAACCAGGTGATATCAAGTCGATTGACGATATCACCAAGTTGCCGTTTACCAACAAGCTCGACTTGCGCGACAATTATCCTTTTGGACTGGCTGCTGTGCCCATGTCGCAGATTGTTCGCATCCATGCTTCGAGTGGAACAACAGGTAAACCCGTTGTTGTGTTGTACACCCGCAAAGACCTTGCTATGTGGGCCGAGGCCATCTCGCGAGCCTTTACTTCTTATGGTGCTACGAAGGATGATATCTTCCAGATAGCTTATGGTTATGGCTTGTTTACTGGAGGTCTGGGCGCTCACGATGGTGCCACGAATATTGGTGCCAGCGTAATCCCTATCTCAAGCGGTAATACCCAGAAGCAGATGACACTGATGCACGATTTTGGTACCACGGTGCTTTGCTGTACCCCCAGCTACGGACTCTTCTTGGGAGAGGCTATGCATGAGTGCGAATGGAAAAGAGACGAGTTCAAACTGAAGATTGGTGCCTTTGGTGCAGAACCTTGGACGGAGGAGATGCGCAAGAAGTTGGAATCATCGCTGGGCATCAAGGCTTACGATATCTATGGATTGTCAGAGATTGCAGGTCCTGGTGTGGGCTATGAGTGTGAACACCAGTGCGGAACCCACCTCAACGAAGACTATTTCTATCCTGAGATACTGAATCCAGAGACAGGCGAGCCAATGCCTGAGGGACAACTGGGAGAGTTGACCTTTACCCATCTTACCAAAGAGGGAATGCCTCTGTTGCGCTATCGTACCCACGACTTGACAGCCCTGCACTATGAAAAATGTAAGTGTGGACGCACGCTGGTTCGTATGGATAGAATCCTGGGTCGTTGCGACGATATGCTGATCATCCGTGGTGTCAACGTATTCCCATCGCAGATTGAGGATGTCATCCTGAAGCAAGAGGAGTTTGAACCACACTTCTTCCTGACCGTTGATCGTGTGAACAATACTGATACCTCAGAGTTGAAGGTAGAGGTGAAGGAAGAATACTTCACCGATGATATGGCTACGATGGTAGGTCTGCAGAAGAAGTTGGAAGGCGAATTGCGTAGTGTGATTGGTCTTGGATTCAAGGTAAAACTGGTAGAACCCAAGGCTATTGAGCGCTCGGAAGGCAAAGCCAAGCGTGTGAATGATAAGCGTAAATTGTAAATGCCTCAATAAATAGTAAATTGTCAAATAGTAAATTATAAATATTATTATGTTAGCAAAACAATTATCTGTATTTCTGGAGAATAAGTCAGGTCGCCTCACTGAGGTAACTGATGTGTTGGGCGATGCAGGTGTTAACCTCTCAGCCATGAGTATTGCCGATAACTCGGATTTCGGAATCCTCCGTTGCATTGTCAGTGACCCTGATAAAGCCTATCAGGTGCTGAAAGCAGCCCACTTTGCAGTGAAAATCACTGATGTCATCGGTTTCGTATGTCCTAATACCAGCGGTTCGCTGGCTAAGGTGATGAGGTATCTGTCGGAGGCAGGTGTCTTTATCGAGTATATGTATTCGTTTGCCAATGGCAATGTGGCTCATGTCATCATTCGTCCTACCGACTTGGAAAGCTGCGAGCGTATCTTGGCTGAAAAGAAGGTAGAGCTGATGGCTGCCAGCGATTTATACCGCTTATAGCAAATTTTTATTAAAAAGTGGTGCAAAAGTTTGGCGGTTTCAGAAATTTGCCGTACCTTTGCACCGCTTTTGAAAAGCAAGGGCGTTTAGCTCAGCTGGTTTAGAGCATCTGCCTTACAAGCAGAGGGTCGGCGGTTCGAATCCGTCAACGCCCACAACTAACGCTAATATGACAAAATCGTCATATTAGCGTTTTTTCTATTCAAATCATTTGGTTTTATAGATTTTTATGGCTATCTTTGCCACAAAATGTGAAATAACTATAATTACAATGATATGAAAAGACTAACACTCCTAACATTATCAGCTCTTTTAGCCATATGCTTGAACGCACAGAATATCAAGGTTCTTAAGTTCGAAAAGCTGGAGAAAGACATGACTGCCAATACACATGGCACTCAAAAACTGGACCAGAACGGTGAGAAAGCTGCGTTGATTAAGATTCAAGCTCCTGAAGGTGGATTCACCTTTGATGGTGGTTCGCTGGGTATTGTTGCCAGTGAGGATCACGATGGCGAAATCTGGCTTTATGTGCCTCGTCGCTCGAAAAAACTCACTATTCGTCACAGAAACTATGGTTCTCTGCGTGAATATTACTATCCTGTAACGATTGACGGTGCGCGAACCTATGAGATGTATCTGGATATCGGTATTGGTCGCTATGTCACCATCAACTCACAGATGGCCAATTCAACCATCTACATTGACGGTGAGAATGTTGGTCAGTCGCCTATTAACCACAAGTATTTGAACTATGGTCGCCACACCGTTCGTGCTTTGAAGGACCGTTTTGAGGGTGAGACCTCATTCATCATTACTACTGACGACGATGCCAGTCTTCGTTTGGTTAATGTTGAACAGCGCGATATGTCCGATCACTTTGGAGATGTGACGGTGACGGTTGATAACCGTGCTGAAATCTGGTTCGAGGGCAAGAACGTGGGCAATGGCTCTTGGCAGACCCAGTTGCGCGAAGGTTCTTACGTAGTAGAGACCCGCAAGGCCGACTGCGACCCTGAAAAGACTTCATTTACGGTAGTTGCACAGAAGCAGAACAATGTGCAGGCAGCACAACCAACGCCCCATACCGGTCGTCTGAGCCTTTATACCCGTCCTCGCAATGCGGTGGCAACGATTAACGGTGACACTCCCATTGACCTGACGGAGTCACATACCCTGCCCGTTGGTACTTATCAGATTAACCTGACTCGCAAGGGTTATGTTGCCAAGAGCGGACTGGAATATACCGTGCGCCATAACGAGACAACACGCGACACCATTTCGATGGAGCGCGTTAAGTACATCAAGCCAATGGCTTTCTATTTCGGTGCAGGTTATAGCATCCGTTCGTTAGGTGGTGTTACTGGCCTGGTGGGTGTTACTTACAAAAAATTTGACTTGCAGGCAAGCTATACCTTCGGTTTCGGCAAGTCAGAGGACGTGCCCTGGTATTCTGTTGATGGAACAGATACCTATCTGAGTACGATGACCTATAAGCGTTCTACGTTGGCCTTTAAGTTGGGTTATCAGTTTGAACTAACCGATCGCTTGGGCATTACTCCACAGTTAGGCTATGAGATGGAACGCCTCTCTGGAACTGTTGCCGACGGCACCAATTCTTATGGCGACGGTGCTATCGCCAACTGTGTGTCAGTGGGTGCCAAACTGCTTTTCGCCCCATTGGAGCGCATCTACCTCTTTGCAAATCCCGCCTATTCCATAGGTGTCAACAAGGATAAGAACTTTGAGCGTATCGCTGACAATAGCGACATCTCGGCTGGTGGCTTTATGGTAACTATAGGTGCCATCTTCAATTTCAATTTCTAATCTATACCTTATTATATATAAAGACTGAAAGATATGAAGACAAGAAATATCATAGCCATACTGGCTGCATTACCCATCGTGGCAGGACTGACAGGTTGTAAGTCGGACGAAGAGCTGACAGCCAAGCCTGCAAAGGAAATATTGCTGGTGGAAGAAGGTCGTAGCATTGAGCTCCGTTCGGGTGACGAGGAAAAAACGGTAACGGTTACTGCTAACTGTGCATGGACCATGAATGTGATTCCTGATCTCAACAATCCCTGGTCCTCACTGACCGTACAGCCACAGCGTGGCACGGGCAATGGAACGCTGGTGATTCTGTCCGACCAGAATACCTCGATATTCGATCGTTTGGATACCATCTTGCTGACTTCCGATGGTGGTCTTCATCAGAAGATAGCGCTCCGTCAGAAGAGTGGCGACCCTACCATCAATATCTCTTCCAAGACCATCTCTTTCGCGCCAAATCCTGCAGGTGCACACTTGATGTCTATTAACAGTAACGCAGGATGGAACATCCAGACCCCTGCCGGCATCAACTGGCTCCACTTGGATAAGACCACAGGTGCTACGGGTGCAACGACTATCAACGTAACAGCTGACCGTGTTACCTCGGATGCAGCCCGTGCTACCACTTTCACTATCCTCTATGGTTCAAGCAGTGCCGAGGTTCAGGTGATACAGGCTGGTATGAACAGTGACGATATCTATCTGTCTGTTCCCATCGACCAGACTGGCTTCGATGCGCAAGGTGGCGAACAGATGATTCGTGTGGAGAGTAATGCGGAGTGGAATGCCTATATTCCTTCTTCCGTCGACTGGCTGCATTTTGAACCTATGTATGACTATGACCAGCACGAGCATGAGAACTATGGTGGTTCAACCGGTGTCGGCAATGGCGAGATTCGCATCTTCTGCGAACCAAACAACAGTACAATGGATCGTCTGACAGCGGTTGTATTCATCTCTGGAACGAAAAATCCCAAGCAGTGTATCGTATTGGTTGAGCAGGCTGGCGTAGGTACTCCAGAGCCTCAGACCACTGTGAGCGACCTGACTTCGATGTATGTAGGCAATACGAGTGCAGAGTTCCGCTATAGCTTCATTTCTGACGAAGAGGTGATTGACTACGGACTGGTTTACAGTAGGACGAACCGTACGCCAACCCGTCAGGATGGTGAGGTTGTGACCGTTGGTCGTGGTGGTTACACGAAGAACGTGCTGGCTACACTTGAGCGCTTAGAGCCCAACACCACCTATTATGTTCGTGCATACGTGCTCTCCAAGACAGGACAGGACAACTTCGTCTATAGTCCTAATACGGTTACTATTACCACTTCATCGTCAGCTACAGAGCCAGGCGAGAGCGACAATCCTGATCCACGTCTGGCTCCGAGACGTTAACCGATAATAAGGAAGAATGAATAAAATCAGATTTATCAATATGTGCATTGTAGAGTTTGGCAAACTCTTCGGAATGCAGCCTGCTTTGGCCTTTAACTATCTGAAGGAGTATGGCGGACTGTCTTTCCTCGACAAGTGTTATGAGGCTGAACACCAATTGTCACTTGATGATGTCATGTCTGATTTAACTATTTACTGTCAACGACACGGAGGAACATTAGGATGAAGTTGTATCACGGCACAAATATGGACTTCTGTGAAATCTTATTGGAACGGTGTAAGCCGAACAAGGATTTCGGGCGCGGATTCTATCTGACAGATATACGCCGGCAAGCTCAGGAAATGGCTATAAGGAAATGTGAGTTTGAAGAGCTTGGTAGTCCTGTTGTGCAGGTTTATGAATTCAATCCGAAGGTGCTTAAAGACTCAAATTTTCGAGTGAAAGTCTTTGAACGTGTTAGTACAGAATGGGCAGAATTTATTTTGCTTAATCGTAAGTCTCATGGAAGGCAGGTTCATGATTATGACATTGTCATCGGCCCTGTTGCCGACGATGGTGTTGTCTATCAGTTGAATCTGTATATGCAACGCTTTATAACCCTTGAACAGTTGGTGAAAGAACTGACCTTCAAGCGGTTGAATAGGCAGTATTTCTTTGGAACAGAAAAAGCTATTAGTAAACTAAGAAGATTATGAAATTGAATAAGAATCAATTACAGTTTATTATCAATTGCACGGTTGAACAAGTTGTCGAATATGTACAGGAAGACTATAACCTTTCACTGCTTAACGCTTTTGATCGGGTGTATAATTCCAAGATATACCAGAAACTGATTAACACTTCCAATGGACTTTATTTGAAAAGCCCAGATTACGTTTATGACTATCTGAAAAAAGAAATACAGCAATAATTAGAAACTAAATAGATTAGACAATATGAAAAAGAGTCTATTAACGATATTGTGTACCCTGATGTCTGTGTTCTCATGGGCACAGGGCACGACAGCTGGTGACGGATTGACAGGACCCTTTGACGTTAAGGTAACGGTATATGGAAATGGTGAGGTAAGTGTAGGTAATTTGCCCGATGTTGTCGTTGACGGTATGACAGCTGTGACAAGTGTTGACGCAGGTAGTTCACTAGAGCTGTTCTTCTTCCCTTTGGATGGTTTCCAGATTGGTTCCGTCATGCTAGACACACTCAATGTGACTGCTGATGTGACGCCTGCTACGGATTACTCTGCAGCATCGTACATCCTTAATAACATCAATGCTGCTCACGATATAAAGGTGACCTTTACTGCGAAAGATGGAAGTGGAGTTACTGCTCCTGAGTTCCGTTTCGAGGGTGACTACCTCACGATGACGACTGCAACTCAGAATGCCAGCATATTCTATAAGGTGGCAGAACTGCCCTTGATGGACCAAGCAGTAGTAGATAGCGTCGTAAATAGTCTGGTTGTAACGCCTGACGTTCAGCAGTCTATGTACTACCAGCAACCCTTCGAGTTGAAGATGAATGCTGTCGTGAAGGCCATTGCTGTTGCAGATGATGTCAGTGGAACAATTGTTTCCGAAGTCACTACGATGGTCTATGACTATGAGGCATGGATGAACCTGAAGGCTGCGGTAGAAAGTGGTGTTGACCTCTACGGCCGTGCTAAGGATAATCCCAATGTGGATCCACAATTGTTAGAGGATTTGCGGTGGGCTTTGGATGAAGGTGACATGATTTATAACAACCGTGCAGAGATGGACAGCTTCGAGGCTACCCACTTTACACAACGCATCAATGAACTTTGTGCCCAGATTGAAGCTCAGATGACACCTACAGGTACCGTTGCTACTCCGAATTTCTCATGGCAGAACGACGAGCTGACTATCAGCACAACGACAGAGGGTGCTGATATCTACTACTGGTTGTCTGATGTCGATGTAAATGGTGATGGTGTTATTACTGATGCCGACTATGCCCACTATAATAATCCGTTGACTATTCAGCGCGACGTTACCATCAAGGCTTATGCTGCCAAGCAAGCTATGGATAACTCTGAAATACGGACCTTAGATTATCCTTACACCTCATGGCAGACACTTCGCGAAGTGATATCCTATGCTTCAAGTGTTGCTGAAAGAGCAAGACATAGTACAAAGGTTCCCGATCAGGAAGTGACATCATTCGAAGAAGACATTGCGGCATCTTATGACATGTACGAGCGCCGTACGGAGACTAAGGACAGGGTGGAAGAAGTGGCTAGTTATCTCTCAGAGCGTGCTTATGAGATTGAAAGGATGATGGAGGTGGAAGCTACGTTCGTTGATGGCGTGCTCACGATTGAAGGTACTACTACGGTAGCTGAGGCTCTGGAGAGTTTCGGTGTCAGCGCGGTGACTGAGTCGATTGCCGCTATCGTCTATAACAGTAGCGTACCAATGGCCAACAGCGACTTGCAGCCTATTACTAATCCGAACCTGCTTATTTATGTCAAATCTGATTCGCTGGCTCCTGCAGACCGCAACAATATCATTGTCAATGGTTTTGCGAAAAATATCGTACTGACCGATGTGGCACAGGGCAATAATAACTTCTATTGTCCGCAGAGCTTTACAGCTGAGACTATCAGCTATACCCGTGAGTTCAAGCAGAAGACACAGATTGGTGTCAGCCGTGGTTGGGAGACCATCGCCTTGCCATTCAACGTTCAGACTATTATGCATGAGACTCGTGGCCTGATTACTCCGTTTGGCAATAATAGAAGTAATACTCACTTCTGGTTGCGCCGCCTGACTCGCGATGGATTGCAGAGCGATTCAATCATGGAGGCCAATACGGCTTATCTCATCAGTATGCCTAACTCTGAGGAATACAGTGCTGAGTACAATCTGCCAGGATATATCACCTTCTCTGCAGCTAATGTCACTGTTCCTGTGACAGAGATTGTGATGGATGAGAGCGCTAATTACATGATAGCTCCTGTATTCCAGCGTCTTGCAGCTCAGAACAACCTGTACGTCCTGAATGTTGGTGAAGAGCGTAATGGTTATCCTGAAGGCAGTATCTTTGAGAGCAATTATCGTGCAGTACTTCCCTTCCAGGCTTACACTGAGCATAAGGGCTCTAACCCAGCTCCTCCATATTTCATCATTGGCGACCTGGGCGGCGACACAACGGGAATTGACGCTACGCTAGTGAATAGTGAAAGAGTGAACAGTGAAGCATGGTACACCCTCGATGGCCGCAAGTTGCAAGGCAAGCCAGCTCAGAAGGGCGTATACATTTCAAATGGTAAGAAGGTAATTATAAAATAAGGAATGAAAAGAAGACTGATATTCGTATTATTCGTATTCGTTGCTCTGACTGCTTCCGCACAGACTTGGGAGCAGGTCAGGGACAGCGAAGACTATATCTATGGTGAAGGCTCGGGCTCCACGGTGACAGAGGCTGACAAGCAGGCATTGGCCAACCTTATCAGTAAGATTGCGTCCAACGTCCAAGGTGAGTCGCACAGCTCATTGAAGACACAGAACAGCAATGGCCAGTTGAATGAGGAGTCGCAGTTCTCACAGACGGTAAGCACTTATTCGCAGGCCACGCTGACCAACACCCAACAGAAGGTGCTGAAGAACGAGCCTGATGCCTATGTGGTGCGCTGGATCAAGAAGTCGGAAATTGAAAAGATTTTTGAGTCTCGTAAGCGTAAGGCGCTCGACTTGATTGAGACTGCTGTGCGTGCTGAGAAGAAAGGTAAGGTAGATGATGTGTTACGCAATTACTACTGGGCCCTGACGCTGTTGAAGTCACTACAGTATCCCAACGAGGTGACCTATACCGACGAGGACGGAAAAGAACACGTATGTACCAACTGGTGTAAAGAAAAAATCGACGATACCTTCTACGAGTTGAAGACCATCTACGATAGTCGTGAGGGCAACGATATCCGTCTGGCCATCACCTATAAGGGAAAACCCGTAAATAGTGTCGATTATAAGTTCTGGGACGGGCAGACGTGGAGTGCTGTCTATAGTGCCAAGGATGGCTGGGGCGTCTTGGAACTGGCTCCTGGCTTTGATGGCACGCAGGTGCAGATGAAGTATGAGTACGAATATGCCGGTGAGGCTAAGATTGACAATGAAGTCGAGATGGTGCTCAATGCCGTGAAGGGTACTCCCATGCCGAAGGCTTACACCAATGTCATGCTGAAGAGCAATGAGAAGAAGAAGGAGCGCGAGGCCCGTATGGAGATGATGCAGAGCCAGTCGTTCACCACCAATGAGGTGTCGATAGCTCCTCCTAAGCCTATCGAGAAGAATGTCAATGCCTATAAGAATGCTATCGAGAAGATGGTAGCTGCCGTAAAGCAGAAGAACTACGACTCCGCACGCGACCTCTTTACCAGTGTTGGCTGGAACATGTTCACCAAACTGATGAAATATGGTAAAGCCAAGGTGCTCGACTCACAGAACATCCGTTTCCTGGAGTCGGAAGATGGTATTGTGGAGCGAGGACTGCGCATGTCGTTTTCGTTCAATTCTGGTGGTCGTGCCACGTTTGTCGAGGATATCGTGTTGACCTTTGATAAGGAACAGAAGATTGACAACATTTCCTTTGGACTGGGCAAGACCGCTGAGGACGACATTCTGAACAAGGGCGTTTGGGATGAGAAGTCGCGTCTGGCTATCATGAACTTCCTCGAGAACTACAAGACGGCATACGCCCTGAAGCGCTTGGATTACATCCGCTCTATCTTCGACGATGATGCCGTTATCATCACGGGTTCGATAGTTAGCAAGGCCAATAGTGTAACAAATAGGGAGAATCAATCGTCTATTAGTCAAGAGGGTAATCATATTATCAAGATGAACCGTCAGACGAAGGATCAATATCTGGCCTCCCTGAAGCGCTGTTTCGAGCGCAACGAGTTTGTAAACATCCGCTTCTCTGACAATGATGTCAAGAAGATGGGTGCTGGTGGCGAGTCGTATGGTATCCAGATTCAGCAGGACTACTATTCTTCAACCTACGGCGATAAAGGCTATCTGATGCTGATGGTCGATATCAACGATCCTAAGAAACCGCTCATCAAGCTGAGAACATGGCAACCGGAAAAAGATCCGAATTTCGGACTTTATGAACCAGGAGACTTTTAAGCGCATTCGCTAGTGAACAGTGAATAGTGAACAGTGAATATTATAAACTAATTAAAATGATATAATTATGAAGACAATGAAATTTTTGGCAGTGCTGGTAATGCTTTCATTATCAATGGGAGTATCAGCTCAGAATGCTTTACAGAGGAAGTTAAAGGAAAACAAGGCCGCCTTGAAGGAGAAAGCTTCTAAGGATGCCAAGAAGGAAGCAAAGCGCTATCAGAAGGAAGGCTGGGAAGTAATGCCTGGTGGACTGCCCATGGAGAAGCAGTGTGACCGTTTGTTCATGTTCCTCGATGATTTTGATGATGACATGAATCCCCTCTATATTGATGGTACGGGTAGCTCAGTAGCAGAGAATATGTCTGCTGCTCAGATTCAGGCTACAGAACTGGCTCGTATGGAGTTGGCCAGTAAGATTGGATCTGAGGTAACGGGTATTGTTGACAACATGGTGGCCAACAAGATGCTGGCTGACGACCAGGCAGCCTCTATTACTACGACGCTGACGGAGAGCAAGAGTATCTTCTCGCAGAAGTTGGGACGTGTTCAGACGCCTCTTGTGCTTCAACGTGTATTGAAGAACAAGAATAAGGAGGTGCTGGTGCGTATGGTTGCCAAGAAATCTGCTATCGATGAGATTGCCAAGGAGGCAATCCGTGCTGAGTTGGAGAAAGACGGCAAGGAGCTGAGTGAAGAGTTAAAGGCTTTTTTCGGTAAGGATTAATGGATAAACTCTGGAGATACTTCGCTGTTACGTGTCTCGCGTTTTCTATCGTGGGAATCTATGTGCTGGCGGCTTTCAACCTGAAAGTCTTCAACCCTGTGGCTGAGATTCTGGAGGACTATTCGTTCACCGACTTCTATTATAAGTTGCTCGACACAGGCGAACGGGAAACCAGTCGTATCGTAACCATTGTCGATATGACGGAGCTGAGAAAGCGCCGTGACTTTGCCCAGTTGTTCATGGAGGTGGATGCACTTCACCCCAAGGCAGTGGGTGTCGATGTGGTGTTTGAAGGTTACAAGGAAGAAGACCTTGAGGGCGATACGTTGTTGGCAAATACCGTTAAACAGCTTCATAACTTCGTGTTCTCCTATAAGATTATCGATGCCGAGAGCATGGAGGGTGAGACGGTACATTCCTTCTTTACTCCCAGCGATAGTGTCACTGAGGGCTTTACCAATATGCCCCGCCAACTATATGGTGGCATGAAGCGTGCGGTCAGCGTCGGACGCGAGGTCGGTGGCAAGGTAGTTCCCTCGTTCATCAAGAAAGTAGTCGATCTCTATGCCGAGACTGAGGTAGTGCCCTTGTCTGAGAAGGACATCAACATCAACTTCTCACCTAAGTATTATCATGTGGTGCCTTACGATTCCATTCTCGAGAATCGTGAACTGATAGAGGATCATCTGGTACTCATCGGTGCCATGACCGAGGAAGGCGACATGCACTATACCCCACAAGGCAAGATAGCGGGTGTCGAACTGCTAGCATACGCAGCAGAAACGATGCTCCGTCAGTCTGAGATTAAGCTCGCGTCTACGGGTGTTACAATGGTGGTTTCGTTTATCATTGTGTTCCTGTCCGTGATCCTGCTTTCTTATTATAAGACATTCACTACCAAGAAGAAGACGTTGTTCCGAGTTATTTTCGGAGCCTCACTGATACGTGGTTTATTGATTGCGGCTTGGTTGTCGTTAATGGTTTGGGTGACCTTCATCCTCTTCTGTAGTTACAACTACAGTATCAGTCTGGCCCTTGCCATGTCGGCAATTGCGCTTATCTATATGGCAGAGAATCTGTATGACGTTATTAAGACCTTAAGTGTATTTAATAAGGAAAAGAAAAATGAATCATAAGAAATTAATTGCGTTTTGCTTGCTACTATTCATCCCTATGCTGGCAATAGCCAAGGGTGAGGCAGCCAAATATGTGGTTTCCAAGGTGAGCGGTCGTGTTGAGGTGATTGACACGAAAGGAAAACGCCAAGTGGAGAAAGGCGATATTCTAACAGGCGATGTCACGCTGAATGTGTCTTTCACAGGTTCCATTACGCTGTTGGCTGAAGATGGTGACAAGCAGTATGTCATCAATTCCCCAGGTAAGGCCAAGTTGGATTCGTTTCTGGCTGACAAGCGCAACACGGTACTGACGCTGACCAAGGACTACGTCAAGTCTGTTGTTGCCCAGTTGCGCAAAGACAAGACGGTGAAGTCGCGTCGCCATAGCGATCCTGCCACTGTTACCCGTGAGATTATTGTCAAGGACTCTACATTGTTGGAGGTGGAGGTTGATTCCGTACCTTGTGAAAAAGAACATTAAAACATCAGAACTATGAAAAAGTTGATAGTCATTATCCAACTGCTGATGCTTGTGATGGTTGTTCCTGCACAGGCACAGAATCAGAAGAAAGACTTCCGTAAGGACTTTGAGGCTTTCAAGAAGAAGGCTAAGAAGGAGTATGCCGACTTCCGTAAACAGGCACTTGCTGAGTATACCAAGTTTGTCCGCGAGGCCTGGGAGGAGTTTGGCGCAGAGCCTCCCGTTGCCATTCCTGAGGAAGAAAAGGTAGAGCCGATGGTGGTGCCTGGCTATGAAGAAGAAACAGCTGGTTTCTTCAGTAAGCTGTTTGGTGGTGGCGACAAGAAGGATAAGAAGGAAAAAGAAAAGAAAAAAGAGAAGGTAAAGCGTGTGAAGTCAAATGAGACGTTGCCTGTACAGGCTGTTGTTGATGCGCCCTCTCCTGCAAAAAAGCAGCCCCAGCCCTTGTCTAAGGTTGAACAGACCAGTGATCCGAATCCTTACTATAAGTTTGATGTTTTCGGCACAGAGTGTAAGGTCCGCATGGGTAACAATTGTCGTTTCACCCTTCCTGGTGTTTCTGGCGATGAGGTGGCAGATGCCATCAATCAGTTTACCAAGCCTCAGTTCGACAATATGCTCTACGACTGCTTGGAGGAGCGCAAGGCTCATAACTTCTCTGACTGGGCATACTATCAGATGCTGCTTGCGCTGACCAACAAGTTCTATGGCAATCATACCAACGAGGCTACCTTGACACTTGCTTTCCTTTATTCGCAGTCTGGCTATAAGATGCGTATGGCTCACGATGGAAAGACACTCTACATGATTGTGGCTAGCCAATATAATATGTTTGGTAAGTCCTACTTCTATGTGGATGGAGAGTGGTATTATCTGTTGGAAAATATCAAGGATGGCGACAAACTGAATATTTGCAAGGCTAAGTTCCCCAAGGAGAGTGCTATGTCACTGCAGATATTTGCACGTCAGGAGTTTTCTGAAAAACCTGTTAACGAGCGTACTATTACGTCATTGAAGAATCCAGACTTCAGCTTTACCATTCATTCCAATAAGAACTACATCGATTTCTTCGATACTTACCCAGCTTCTTATACTAACGGTAACTTCATGACTCGTTGGGCTATGTATGCCAACACACCGTTGGAGAAGGGTATTACATCACAACTCTATCCCCAGATGCGTGCTAAGTTGCAAGGTATGACTCCCTTGGAGCAGGTGCAGCAGTTGCTTTGGTGGGTTGAGGGTAAGACCGACATCAAGAAGACCAATCCCAATCAGGGCTGTTTCCTCTATGCCTACGATGATGATGTTTGGGGGAGCGACCGTGCTTTCTTTGGCGAGGAGACCTTCTTCTATCCCTATTGCGACTGTGAGGACCGCGCCATTCTGTTGTCCCACTTGGTTCGCGACCTCGTAGGACTGGATGTCGTGTTGGTTTACTATCCTGGTCACTTGGCGATGGCTGTCGAGTTCAAGGAACCTGTGCAAGGCGCAGGCTATATGGTCAACGGACGCAAGTTCATCGTTTGCGACCCCACCTACATCGGAGCCGATGTGGGCGAGGAGATGCCTAACGTGAAAGGCAAGGGTGCCAACGTCATCCTGCTGAAACGTGAAGGATAAGCAATAACAATCTATTAAATGGAACTGCCAAATTTCTGGCAGTTCTATTTTTTTTTGTGTGTGTATGTCAACAACATGATTGTATTTTTCTCGTTTATAACGCCAATTCGTCACTTGTCAGGGAGAATACAATATTCAAAATGGGCGCAAAATAACCCCAAAGGCTCCCGTTTTATCACTTTTCCGACTTTTTTCCCTAAAAAAACTTTTGTTTTTCCATAAAAAGTGTTTATCTTTGCAACATCGCTTGTTATTATATATGCAATCGACCTGAGGGTTGAGTGAGCCTAGAAGTGTGCTAAGCAGGCGTTCTTGTATACGAGAAAGACGTTTTCTTTGTTTTAAAAGAACAGCACCTACGGCTTTTTTGTGTATCAAAGAAAATTACTACTAATAAATAATTGCTAAACTTAGGGTGTTGGTGTAGCGATGAAACGAGTATATGCTTAGAAATAAATGCATTAATACGTTCTGCGACAAAGTTGTAATTATCATAGTTTGCTTCATTTCTATGATATTCATCAGTACACTTAGCGCAAATGCGCGTACGGGTGACCCATTGGAAAAGGAAAGTAAGAAAGCTGCAAAAATGATGAAAGCCGACGGATGGCAAGTATTTGGCAATAAGAGTATCAAAGAAGCTCTTGATGCTCACTACAAGGCATTGGGCGATGGCAAAGGTAATTTGATGCCTATTGAGGGAAATGCCAAAGCGAGTGATATTAATGTAGCAATCAGAAAATCACACAACAATGCAGTACGTCAGTATGCATCAATGGTTGAAACTAAGGTCGAAGGGAGTACCCATACTCAAATTAATCAGTCATCAGATGATGGGGCTTCGAATGAGATAAAATTGAGCGCCGATTACCAGTCATCTACTGCACAGACGGTTAAGTCATTGAAACCTACCGTAATATTCTATAGAACAATGAGCAACGGATGGGTAGAGGTTAGAGCGTTTTATTTAGTTAACACATTAAAATGACATGAGGAATCTAGTTTTAATTATATTGGCCCTGACTTTTATACAAACAGCTCAGGCACAACGCGAAGAGGAAGTAAGCGGGACATATACCTATGTTGTATCCGAGAATGATGACATATCGCTGAAGGAAGCCAAGCATAAATGTATTGAATTGGCTAAGGCTACTGCTATCAGGGAAAAGTTTGGCGAGTTGATAACATCAGACGTAATAGATTCTAATGTGGAGACTAATGGAGAATCAACAAATTCATATTACTGGGAAAACACTGTCGCTATGGCCAAAGGTGACTGGTTGGGCGATACCGAAAAGCCACGATTAGATATTAAATATGAAGACGACAAGTTGATTTTCATTGCTGAAGTAAAAGGAAGAGCAAGAGAAATCATCCAGTCAAAGATTGATTTGAAATGGGAGATTATGAAGGATGGTCTTACTATGAGAAAGAAAACCTCTGTCTTCGAAAGCGGAGAACGAATATTTGTGAATTTCCGATCGCCTTCTGATGGCTACGTGGCCATCTACTTGATAGTTGGCGATGACGATACCTCCTGTTTATTACCATACAAACAGGATGTTGACGGACGTTTTGAAGTGAAGGGTGGTCGTGACTATATGTTTTTTGACAAAGAAGAGAATCCCCAAGCATACCCCAAATATTATACATTGACAACCAAACGCCGTCTTGAGAATAATCAATTGGTGATCATCTATTCGCCAAATCCGTTTACTAAATGTAATGATAAATCTGGTGACAAATTGCGTCCTAACGCTTTGAATACTCACGATTTTCAGAGATGGCTACTGAAATGTCAGCGTGAAGACCGTGATATGGTTGTCAATAAGAAGTGGGTGAAAATCTATCAGAAGAAACAATAACATATTCATCATTTAAAACTTATAAGTATTATGAAAAAGAAACTAATGCTTTCTCTAGCCTGTCTCTTTGCTGTTAGTGCATTTGGACAGGATGTCAACGAGCAAAACATGCCGATGACTTTTAATTGGCAAGAAGACACAACAGAGGTCACTACCATTAACGACATCATTAGGATGCAACAGGATGTAACTAATAAGAAGTACGCGGAAAGCCATTATCGGGATGTGTGGTCGAGGAAAGGCTACTTCAACATCAGTTATAACTCTGCGACACTGACACCAGACGAGAGCATTCCTACTGGCGTGGGTGGTGATATTGTTCCTGAATTTAAAAGCGATTGGGGCGTTTCACTCCAATTGGGTCGCAGTTATGCTTTGCATAAGATGCCTATTGCAAACATGTTGCAGTTTAGTATCGACTATAGTTACATTGATTTGAACGTCAACCACTTTAAGCAAGAAGGTGATGGTAACCTATATGACAGCAGATCCATACTGAATTATGATGGAAAAGAATACTATTACACGCCATGGAATCTGGAAAAGTATGACTTGAACTATGGCATGTCTGTTGGTCCATCTATCTCTATAGCACCTTTTACTTCAACAAACGTTTCTGCTCTGCACCATATCAAGTTGAATGCGTTTTTCCACGTTGGCTATCATGTTTCTTTGCTCTACATGACAAACGACGAAAAGGCTGATATCAACCCAACCAAAAAGAGAGAAGATGTCCAAACAGAAACACAAGCAAAAGAGTATGAGCGGTATGAGAAAATGTCAAAGGGACTGAAATTTGACTTAGGACATGGACTTATCACCAGTTTTGGCTTCAGTATAACTTGGAAATTCATTGGCTTAGGCTATGAGCGTCGTTCTGGCAGCTTAAAATACCAGTCTCTTTCTACCGACGATTACAGTAAACAGAAATATGAGTTTAAATCTTCAACTAATCGTGTATTCATTCAGTTCAGAATGTAATGCGTTTCCATCATAACAAATCTAATTATTAAAATAAAATATCAGTAACTATGAAAAGATATATTTTAATTCTGACTATGGCAATCCTTTGTATGCCAGAAGTCTTTGCCCAGTACAGCTACAGAACAGAAGGCACGTGTGGAGAAGATATAAAATGGAGCCATGACGGTTTTACACTTGTTATAACCAACGTTCATAAGAAAGGTATGCCAGTATACATGGACAACTATAATATCGACCAGAACGTGGCACCCTGGATAAAAAAGAAACTGAATATTAGGAAAGTGGAGATACAGAAGGGCATCAAAAATGTCGGTTCTTGTGCTTTTGCCAATTGCCAAACCCTTCAAGAGGTTGTCTTTGAGGGGAACGACCTTGAGAGCATTGGTTGGGGCGCGTTCCTGAATTGTGGCCATCTGCGTAATATATCTCTTCCTGTCATGCTACGCAATATTGAGACAATCGCTTTTGCTAATTGTATATCGCTGCCATCTGCATCCATTCCTGATCAATGCCGAGTGGGTGATCAAGCATACGCATCATGTACAAACCTGAAAAGTATAGACATCTCACCCACAGCTATTCTTGGTCATCTCGTGTTTGCCAACGAAGAAAACTTCAACAACAAGACACGTCACAGAATGTATAATGGTGAACTTCGAAGATTGCCCGCCTACGTAAATGTAGCTAATTGTAAGGAGTTTGGTCTTTCGAAAGAGTCTGTTGATAAGATTACTAGCATGAAAAAGACAGAAGTTGACTACGATTATAAGACATCAACTGTTGACAAAGATATTCCCGTTACAACTAGGGCTCGTTATGATACTTATGCACTCATTATCGGAAACCAGAACTATCGTTTCACAACCAACGTACCTTATGCTATCCACGATGCAAGAGTATTCGCAGAATATTGCAAGAAGACACTGGGTATTCCTACAGAGAACATTCACCTTACAGAGGATGCTACTAAGCAGATGATTCTTGAGGAAGAAATGAGCGATTGGGTAGCTCGTATTCCTGAGCGAGAGAACAAACAACTTATCGTTTACTATGCTGGTCATGGCGTGCCTGATATAAAGGACAAAAACAAGGCTTACATTCTACCAACTGACGTACGTGGTACCAATCCAAGAAGGGGTATTGCACTCGATTCATTTTATGCTCAACTTGGTGAACTTGCCTTTGCACGTACATCTGTATTCTTGGATGCTTGCTTTAGCGGCGCAAACCGCAATAATGAGGGTGTGACAGAAGGACTTCGCGAAGTTGAAATTGAGGCAGAAGAAGCTACTTTCAGTGAAGGTAATGTTTTCGTACTTTCTGCTGCTCAGGGCAATGAGACGGCACAGGGATACCCAGAGGAAGGACACGGTCTATTCACCTATTACTTATTAAAAGAACTGAAGGAAACTAGTGGTTCTATCAATTACGGCGATTTATCTGATCGCATCATTACAAATGTATCACGACAGGCGCCTCAGTTGAAGCTTAAAAAGAAACAAACTCCAGCTGTTAATATCTCAGATAACATGTCAGCTGATTGGCGTGATTTGGATTTCTAGTTCTTATGTGAAAGGCAAGGGTGCCAATGTCATCCTGCTGAAACGCGAATCGTAATTATGAACATATGTTCGTGGACCTACGAACATATGTTCATCTAGAGTAGTTACCTATGTTATTTGGCTCACGAACATATGTTCATGAAAATGGACCATAATTCACAATATTATCATGATTTATAATCTTCAACTAAATTGCAGAAGAACCATTTTGATTTATTTTGAATTGTTTTTTCACTCTTTTTCTTTGCTCTTTCTATGACTTTGTATGGCAAAATCTGCTAGTACACGTAGGAGCAAAAATCCCAGTTTTAAGCGTTTACTTCCACATGCAAAGGTACGAATAGGCGGTCGAAATCCAAAAATAAATCGGTATTTATTTTGCATTTCGCTCAATTTGCACTACCTCTGAGACTTCGTCTAGTATCGTAAGGTTTTGCAGAGTTTCTATTCTGTGTTGAAATCATGCGACAAATATCTGCGCTTTGCTTTCCTGACAGGAGTCACTAAGATGGGTAGCTTGAATATATTCAGCGGTCTGAATAATCTTCAGGATATCTCGATGCATCCTGCTTATGTGGATATCTGTGGTATTACTGAGTCAGAAGTTCATGCAGAGTTTGATGATGATATTCGTGCAATCGCAGAAGAAAAAAAACTTTCTGTTGATCAGGTTTATCAAGATCTGAAGAACCGGTATGATGGCTATCATTTCTGTGAGGACTCTGTGGGAATTTATAATCCCTTTAGTCTGCTGAATGCTTTAGAAGCACAGAGAATGCGCAATTATTGGTTTTCCACTGGAACTCCAACCTATTTAGTGACGCTGTTGAAAAGAAATCATTATGACCTTAGTATGTTGGAGGGTGATGTTATAGCCAGTGCAGACACATTGAGCAATATAGGTTCTGACACGAACCCCATAGCGGTATTGTTCCAAAGTGGCTACCTAACTATCAAACGATATGATGCTGAGTCGGAAATGTATTTCCTCGGATTCCCTAACAAGGAGGTTTCGGATGGCTTTACTAATTTCCTGCTACCATATTATACTGGAATGACAAGCGCCAAATCTTTAAAGTAGGAGTCAACTTTGATGATAAGCTGAAGAATATCAGTGACTGGGAGATATGTGTGAGCTGTATCTGAACAACTCATTAAGACTATCCGGATACCATCTTCATCCTTGGCATATTTATGTTGCCAGTTTTTAATTGAGAACAAAATGTGAACCGCGGTAAAATGGAGCGTTTTTCTCGAAAACATTTGGAAGATTGTAACTTTTCTATTATCTTTGCAGACAAATATACAACGATATGACCGCAATAGAACTTAATGCACAGGTGCTTCGGGAGTTAAGTTATATCTCAGGTAATGAGAGCTACCTCCAGAAAACTCTCGACTTTATCAAGAAATTGACTAAGTCGAACGGTGCAAGCAATGTTAGGGGAGTCGTCTATACGGAAATGTTGGAACGGCTGTCCGATTATCAGGAATATGAGAAAGGTTGGGATGGAGAAGACGCTCTTCCTCTCCGCAAGCAAGTTGTTAAGAACTTCAAGTCTGTGCTTCAAAGAAGTAAGGATAGTGAATTGATAGGATGGACGATATACCCTGCAGCCAATGGTACACTGCTTCTCCAGAACAAAGAACGAAAATCGGGTATAAATATAGGTACTACTGGCTATTCGTATTATTCGATCGTTGATGGAAATGTAAGTGGTGAGAACAATCTAAAATTCTCTTCAAAATCGATTATTGAAATCATGAAGCGAATATGAATGCAGTGATTATTCCTGATTCAAGTGGAGAAAGATTGTTCTCAGAACGGTGTTGCCTCCCATGCAGGTATATTCATCACAATCAATAACGAAAGTTGGGTTGGTGGAAAAATCATAACCTCAATGGAACCAGGTATCGAGCAGGACTATATGATTCTTGCCATCCAAAGGGAATTGGTAGATATTGCCCAAAAAGGACTCTATTCTATTTAGTGTTCAAGATCATCAGGTTAGATGCCTGCCAATTCCTTTTTTATCCTTGGCATATTTAAACATCCCATCCTGTGCCTTTGCGTAGCAGAATATGCTAGTACACGTAGGAAAAGTTGTTGGTACGTGTACTAGCAATTTTTAGTACGCGTAGGAGCAAAATTTTCTATTTTCCACTCTTTTTCCTTTGTTTTTTCGATAATGATGCTTACCTATGCCTTCTCGTGGCGGAAAGGATAGAAGCGTTTTAGCTGATAGTATTGTAAATATTTCAGAAATAGATAGAAATCCAAGCAAGGGCTGAAAAACTTCACTCGAGTCAAATCATCGATTGACTCGAGTCAAATGATAAATTGACTCGAGTGAAATGATTTAGTGACTCTAGTCATCATCATGGTGGCTTATACGTGGTTTTAACCCTGTTATCGCGCTTTTTTTTCTTTGATTAACATTCTTTTAGATATAAACGTTTGTGGGGGCTTGTTACCGATACACTGCACGTTGGCAGGTATGCTGACATGACGATTTATGTATGCCGTGTGGACTATACGCCCAGATATTCTGTCATGCAGTTAAACATGTTGGCAGAAGAGAAGAAGTTGCCTAAACCGTATTTCGTGCTTAACGGAGTTCGTAGCTAACAATTTGCACTACCTCTGAGACTTCGTCTCGAAGGTACTTTCGTTCGAAAATAAAAATAAAAACAAGTTTTTCTTTTGTATTTTGCTCACTTATTCGTACCTTTGCACCAAATTCGCAGCACATTTGAGAGAATGTATAGCTATATATAATATAATAAGGTATAAAAGGAAACAATGGAATTGGACGCACTAACCGCCATATCGCCTATTGACGGACGTTACAGAAACAAGACAGAACAATTGGCAGGATATTTTTCGGAGTATGCTTTGATTCGCTACCGAGTACGTGTGGAGATCGAGTATTTCATCACGCTTTGTGAACTCCCATTGCCTCAATTGGAGGATTTTGACCATAACCTGTTTGAATCGCTTCGAGACATCTATCGT
>Ga0310695_10004944_pt1 | contig 23894 bp, 16 predicted proteins | sample RumenRJG_04DNA_FD_203882 | JGI IMG/M metagenome (GOLD analysis project Ga0310695, IMG submission 203882) | Bovine rumen microbial communities from Lethbridge, Alberta, Canada - RJG_04 (v2) (version 2) | ecosystem: Host-associated > Mammals > Digestive system > Stomach > Rumen | place: Canada...
TTGATTTAACACCAAATTCACTTGAGCCTCTTCATATGAAATTAAGATTTGGTAGAGAAGCAGAGTTTAGGGCTGACATGGGAAACGGTAATCAATAGAAAGAAAAAAATATTTTTCAAAATAAGCCTCATGAAAGTGGGGCTTTTCTTTTGTACAAAGTATTTATCAATAAATGATAATAGATAAAAAAGTCAAAAAGGTTATATAACTATGGCAATGAAAGTAATACACAAGCACAGTGGTGGTTATTCAAATAAAACCGCACAAGCACCAGAAGCATCATCAATAACAAAGGGCGAAATTGCAGTAAATACGAGTAATGTTGACCCTTCGTTATTTATTAAAAAACAAGACAACACTCTCGCGCAGTTCAGTGCAATCAAAAGAAGCGAAATTGAAGGAATACAAAGCAATATAACAAGTTTAGATGAACGTCTGGAGGAGTTGGACGCAAGCAAACTTGGGACTGGTGATACCGCAGCAGCAGCAAATAAACTTGCAGCAGCAAAAACAATTATTATAAGCGGTTCTGTTACTGGTAGTGCATCAACTGATTTTTCAAGTTCTGTTACTATCACAACAATTACCAATCACAGTCACAGTGAATATGCACCTAAAAATGGTAGCATATCAAATAACTTCAGTGCAAATACATTGACGGCAAACAAGGTCAGTGCATCAACCATTACAGGTGCAACTGCCGTGTATGGCGCGACAATCTATGAAGGTGGTACGGCTTTAAATGAAAAGTATGCTGCAAAGGGTAATTATGCAGATGTACACGGAAATAGTGCCAATACTTTTAGTGCAAGCACGTTCTATGAAGGAAACAACTCGTTAAGTGATAAATATGCGGCGCTCCATGGGGACACAGCCAATACTTTTAGTGGTTCAACGTTGTATGGTAACCTTCAGGGTGGTACAGTTAGAGGAACAAATGTAAGCGCATCAACAATTACAGGCACGAGCGCTGTTTACACACAAACACTTTCTGCCAGCACAGTTGCCAAAGCACCAACCGTGTGCGGAACAACAGCAGTATATGGTGCGACAATTTATGAGGCTGGACAAGCCCTTAACTTGAGATATCAAGAAAAAGGTGATTATGCTAATTTGCATGGAAATAGCGCTAATACATTTAGTGGAAGCACTTTCTATGAAGGTAATAAATCATTGTCAGAAAAGTATCAACCAAAAGGCAATTATGCCAATGTTAATGGTGACATTAATCAACCGTTTAGTGCAAGTTCACTAGATGTTAAAAATAGTGTAACGACATCTTCGTTAACAACAAATGATGCTACAGTACAAGACTTGACTGTAACAAATTCTGCTGAGTTTAAAGACCTAACAGCAACAACTTCGATTCATTCTGCCACAATTTATGAGGGTGGTACTGCTTTAAGCGAGAAATATGCAGCTAAAGGAAACTATGCTAATGTTAATGGTGATACAAGTAAACCTTTCAGTGCTAGTACATTTTATGGGAGTTTGCAAGGAGGTACTGTCAAGGGTACGTCAGTTAGTGCTACAACAATCACAGGTGCAACCCATGTAAGCGGTGGTACAATCATTGGTACAACAGTCAAAGGTAGCACTGTAAGCGCAGCAACCGTAACTGGTGCAACATCAGTGCAAGCACCTACCGTTAGCGCATCAACACTCGTTAAGGCTCCTACAGTTTGTGGTACTACAGCCGTATATGGTGCGACAATTTATGAAGGTGGCACTGCCTTAAGTGAAAAGTATGCTGCAAAAGGTAATTATGCAGATTTACATGGAAATAGTGCTAATACTTTTAGTGCAAGTACTTTCTATGAGGGTGATAAGAGTTTATCACAAAAATATCAACCAAAGGGCGATTATGCTGCATTACATGGTAACACAAGTAACACTTTCAGTGGTTCAACGTTGTATGGTAACCTTCAGGGTGGTACGGTTAGAGGAACAAACGTAAGCGCTTCAACAATCACAGGCGCAACCGCTGTATATGGTGCAACGTTATATCAAGGTGGAAGTCCATTAAATGATTTATATCAAGCAAAAGGTAACTACGCAAATGTACATGGAAACAGTGCCAATACTTTCAGTGCCAGTACGTTATATGAAGGCAGTAGTTCGTTAAGTAGCAAGTACGCTGCTCTACACGGAAATACAGGAAATACGTTCAGTGGTTCGACACTATATGGTAATCTTCAAGGTGGTACAGTTAGAGGTTCAAACGTTAGTGCTGCCACAATAACTGGTGCTACAAGCGTTGTTGCACCTAACATTACTGGTAGTACGGCTGTGTATGGCGCAACGATTTATGAAGGTGGCACTGCTTTAAGTGAGAAATATGCAGCTAAAGGAAACTATGCTAATGTTAATGGTGATACTGGAAAAACGTTCAGCGCAAGCACGTTCTACGGAAATATACAGGGTGGCACTATAAAAGGTTCTTCTGTGAGTGCCACAACAATCACTGGTGCAACCCATGTAAGCGGTGGTACAATCATTGGTACAACAGTCAAAGGTAGCACTGTAAGTGCAGCAACCGTAACTGGTGCTACATCAGTGCAAGCACCTACTGTTAGTGCGTCAACGCTCGTTAAAGCCCCTACCGTATGTGGAACCACAGCCGTATATGGTGCAACACTTTATGAGGGTGGCACAGCATTGAATCAAAAATATCAACCAAAGGGTGATTATGCAAATGTTAATGGTGATATAAACACTGCATTTAGTGCAAGTACATTCTATGAGGGTGATAGTTCATTGAGCGATAAATATCAACCAAAAGGGGATTATGCTGCTCTACACGGAAATACAGCCAACACATTTAGTGGTTCAACATTATACGGTAATATTCAAGGTGGCACAGTTAGAGGTACAAATGTTAGCGCAGCAACTATTACAGGGGCAACCGCTGTGTATGGTGCAACACTTTACGAGGGTGGCACTGCTTTAAGTGAAAAATACCAAGAAGCAGGTGAGTACGCCGCTTTACATGGTAATACTGGCGTTACTTTCAGTGGCTCAACATTATACGGAGATGTACAAGCTGGAGCCATCAAAGCAACATCGGTTAGTGCTACATCAATTACTGGTGCAACCCGCGTTAGTGGTGCTACCATTTATGGTTCAACATCCGTAAGGGGTGGCTATGTCAGTGGTAAAACACTTACTGGTAGTACGATAGTACAAGCCCCTACGGTATCTGGTACAACGACAGTTGCTGGTCCTACGGTTTGTGGTACTACAGCCGTATATGGTGCAACAATTTACGAAGGTGGTACGTCATTAGGCGACAAGTATCAACTAAAAGGTAGTTTTGCTAACGTTAATGGTGATACTGGAGAAACATTCAGCGCAAGTACGTTCTATGAGGGTGATAGTTCATTAAGTGATAAGTATGCTGCATTGCATGGAAATACAGGTAACACGTTCAGTGGTTCAACTTTCTATGGTGCATTTAACGGTAATTTAAATGGAACTACCGCAACGTTAAGTGGTGCAATCAAGGGTGGCTCAGTTAGTGCTGCTACAATTACTGGTGCAACTGCTGTATATGGTGCAACAATTTACGAGGGTGGTACAGCATTGAATCAGAAATATCAACCAAAAGGCAATTATGCTGATTTACATGGAAATACCTCCAATACATTCAGCGGTTCAACCTTCTATGGCAATCTTCAGGGTGGCACAGTTAGAGGCACAAATATTAGTGCAGCAACTATTACTGGGGCAACCCATGTCAGTGGTGGTACAATCATTGGTACAACTGTCAAAGGTAGCACTGTAAGTGCAGCAACCGTAACTGGAGCAACTATTGTTAAAGCCCCTACGGTATCTGGTACAACAACAGTTGCTGGCCCTACGGTTTGTGGTACTACAGCCGTATATGGTGCGACAATTTATGAAGGTGGCACTGCCTTAAGTGAAAAATACCAAGAAGCAGGTGAGTACGCTGCTTTACATGGTGATACTGGCGTTACATTTAGCGGTTCAACATTGTATGGCAATATCCAGGGTGGAACTGTTAAAGGTAGTTCTGTTAGCGCAACCACAATTACTGGTGCAACCCATGTCAGTGGTGCTACTATTATCGGTACAACAGTCAAGGGTAGTACTGTAAGTGCAGCAACTGTAACTGGTGCAACAGAGGTTAAGGCTCCTACCATTAGCGGTACAACTAAGATTGGTGCTCCGAATATTACAGCAACAACAGGGTTATATGGTGCAACGATTTACGAAAACGGAACATCACTCGCATCAAAATATGCGGCATTACATGGTAATGCAAGTAATACTTTCACAGCATCAACTTTCTACGGAAATATTGCATGGGGTAATATAACAGGCAAACCAGCATCGTTTAGTGATTATGGTTTGAAAGTGCAAGGAGATGGTAAATACACAAGCGCATCAACAAATGGTGCAAGTGCAATAACAGTAAGTGCAATCACAAAAGATGTTTCTGCTGCAACGTCAACTGCAACGGCATTGGCTGATGCTTACCAAACCAAAGCATATATCGAAAACTATGTTGCAAATGCTTTATCTTCATCCGTTTCCTACAAAGGAACAACGACAACGTATTCAGTTGCAGCCAAAGTTGGTGATATGTATATTGCAAGTAGTTCATTTACCATCCCTTCTGGTCAGTCAGCAAATGGTGCTGCTGCTACTGTTGAAAATGGTGACTACATCATTTGTAGAACGAGTGGCACTACCACTACAAGTAAATGGGATGTCGTACAAAAGAACTTAACTAACGCAGTCACATATTCACAGTCAATGACGAATGGACAGGTTGTCATTGCAAGTGGTACTGGTACTATTAAATCACAATCATTGGCTTCAACAACAGTCGGTAATTCTGATAAAGTTGATGGCTACCATGTGGCTGTTGTTACATCAACATCAGCAATGACAGATGCCAATACCATTTATATCTTAAGGGGAACAGCAACAGACCCAGAATCACAGTTGTCACAAATTTAATAATTGGAATAGATTAGGAAAAAAAATGAGTTTAGAGTCGGAAATCACTAGAATATCAAATGCTAAGGCAGACATTAAAACCGCTATTGAACAAAAGGGTGTAGATGTTAGCGATGAAGCAAGAATAGATGATTATGCAGATTATGTAAATCAAATCGGTGCAGATGAAGAAGAGTTTACCGTCAGATTCTATGATTTTGACGGTACAATTGTTGCACAATATACACGTTCCACATTTATTAATCTAAGTGCAATGCCAGCAAACCCAACACACGCTGGTTTGACATCACAAGGTTGGAACTGGAGCCTTGCTGATGCAAAAGCATATGTTGCAGAGTTCGGCGGTTTGGATATTGGTCAGATGTATTGCCCAACGGATGGTAAAACAAAACTTTATATTTCAATACCAGATAAAGGGTTGTTAACTTTACCTTTTTATTGAACACAAACAGTTTCCAGTGGTATAACAATTAACTGAGGTGACGGTAGTGCCGCACAATCTTTTAGTGGTACTAGCAATCACAATACAACACACACATACTCTGCTGTGGGTGATTATGTTATCACTATCACAGTCAATTCGGGCGTGTTTAGTTTGGGTAATGGCGCTAGTGGTACAACTGTTTTCAAAGGAGCAAATGCAACATTAGGTACAAGAAATATGCTGAAAAGAGTAGAGTTTGGAACAGGCATTACTGCCATTAATGCATATTGCTTTTATCAATACTATAGTCTTGAATCAGTTACATTTCCCAATAATATAAAAACATTTAATAATTGTAGTTTTTATCATTGCTATAATTTGAAGCAAGTAACCATACCAAGTGGTACGACAGCAATTAATGCGGCAACATGCTTTTCAAGTTGCTATCGTTTGGTTTCTATTTCTATACCAAATACTGTAACAACGATTGGCTATTTAAGTTTCCAAAGTGATTATGCATTAAAATCCTTATCAATACCGACCAGCGTTACAAGTCTTGGTGGCTCTGTCATTGGATGAAGTTACAGAATTAAAGATTTTCGAACTCCTATTGTTACCGCAAACACTAATTATTTGTACATAGGTAAACCATGTGACCTAGAAACCGTAGATATACCAAATGGTGTTACAACTATTGCCGCCTATGGTTTTCAGGGTTGTGTGTCTCTTAAATCTGTTACAATACCAGCTTCAGTCACGACTATCGGTAGTAGCGCCTTCCAATATTGTTATAACCTTAAATCAATTACAGTTCCAAATGGTGTAAAGGTGTTACCAGCAAACTTTGTTATGTATTGTTATTCGTTAACCGAAGTTAATCTACCAAATACAATAACAGCAACAACCGCAAACTACTCACTTGCGTATTGTTATAGTTTAGATACAGTAGTTTTACCAGATAGTTTGAAAACTATTGGTGCATATTGTTTCTACAATGATACAGCGTTGTCACATATTACAATCCCTAGCGGTGTTACAGCAATAAACAGTTATGCATTTAGATATTGTTACAGCCTTAAGTCAATCTACATGATGTCTTCCACGCCACCTTCTTTAAATGCAAACGCTTTTAATGATATCGGTACGGAATATAAAATTTACGTTCCAGCAGCATCAGTTGACACGTATAAAGCAGCAACAAACTGAAGCACACACGCATCCCATATAGAAGCAATGTCATAAAATATAGGAAATATGGTAATAGAAAACAATCACATTATTGCGGACGAAGGCAAGGTTTTTCGCCGCAAATCCTCTGGAGAGATATTTGGAGAGGAGATTTATTTGGGTTATTCACACTATATCGGTGGAGTATTGCAAGTACCACCACACCTTGATGTTCCAGAAGACTTCGAAGAGGTTGAATATGAGGAAGAAGAGGTAATAGGTGAGTAGTAAACAGGTTAATTTTTAGTTAAAAACCCAGTGCAAAATCTGGGTTTTTTCTTTATTAAAAGAGGTAATAAACTATATTAATGTAGTATTTATTAAAAAATAGTCTATAAATATGTCAAAGAAGGATGTTATTGAAACCAACAAACTCTATGTTGGTACTGGTGGTACGATTGACGGTCTATACATCGGTTCTCCAACAGATGAATCAAGATACGCTGTTTTAACAGATGATAACGCACAAAAGACAGTTATTTACGACAAAGTAGAATATGAATTTGTTGTTGATGATATTGCAAACACAGTACCAGCAAACGGTGGTACGTATAATGTAACCGCAAGTATATCAAAGAAAACACATGGTGATGGAACGGTTGAAAGTCCGCTTCCATTTTCACCTACTTCTTTCACTATACCAGCAAATACAGGTGCATCGTATTCAAGTTCTGTAACAATTACCCAATCTGGTAGTGTTTTGGTTGATGTTTGTGATTTTACTGTTGAAGCAGATTACGTTACAAGTTTGTCTTTGACACTCAACACACCAGCCGTAATTCCTGCGTCTGGTGGTAGTGTAAACAGTACGACTTATACATTGGTAGCAAACTATAAAAGTGGTAGGGTTGTTAGTAACGTCAGTACCGCTACATTAGAATGAACTGGTGTAACTGCTGGCTCAAAAGGAACAACAATCAGTAACCAAACTGATGCTGGTACTTTGAGAGCGCAAGCCACATTTGGCGGTAAAACAACAACGGCTACTGTAACCGTAAAACAACAAGCCAACTATGTGACGGCTGTTGTTGCTTCTGGTAGTAGTTCCACAACACACTTTAAATACTCTAACATTGGTCCTGCTGCTACATCTGCAAACATAACAGGACAAGGTGGTGGTGAATATACCTTTACAAGCGGTTCAAAATTGAAAGATTCTTCAGGCTCACCGTCATTTGGTGGTACAGCAACTTATACAAGAAACGGATTTACGCTTGCGTCCTCACAAAACGGATTTACGGCTGTTAATGCAACCTCAGGTAAATTAACTGCCACATCACTTGGAACAACAATCAGTAATGCAAGAACTTCCGCTAACGTGTCTGGTAAATTGACTATTACGTACACTCACGCATCTGCATATAGTGCTGGTGGCACAGTAACAAGTCCTGCTTTTACATCAACAGCCACATGTACACAAACAGGTAACTATGTAACAGCAATAACAGTTTCAACAAGCCCAGCGGTTTCTTATAGTGAGTTCCACGCCAGTGGTGGAACAAAAAATGATGCTGGTACAGATGGTGTAATAACATATAAGTTTACAACAGCACAGGAAACAACAACAGCCCCTGCTGGCGGTACATTAACAACCACACCTTCATATGCTATGACAAATGGTGGAGGTTTCTATTTGACAAACACAACCGCTGGTACTATTAGTGCAGATACAAGAGGCACTACAAGTGGTACTACAAGAACCTCTAACACAATCACAAAAACAGTCAATTATTCTTTTGCACACTCATCAACATACAGTGCTGGAGGAACAAAAACCGCAAGTGCAACTGCAACTGGAACAGCGACACAAGGTGAAAATGTTAGGACAAGCACCAACTATTCAGCTAATACATATACAGGCAGTGTGACAATTGGAAGTGGATTGCATGCTTCTGGTGGTAGCGCAACCGTAACATACAACGCTTGGCACACAGCATATGACCTATATACTTCAGGTGCATATAACAATAGCCACACAGTTTATGACCCTTGTAAGGTCACGATTACAACAAACGGAAACTCAAGGTTTAGTGGTAGTGGAACAAAGAGTACAGCAAGTTCTACGAACTCGACTTTTACATTGTCACACTCAACTATGGGTACTACTGCAACTACGGACAATGTTACGGTAACTCTTTATAATACAACATATAGTTCAACAAGCGGTGTCAAGACTGCAAGTACGTCAGTAACAAATGCAATCACAAATACCAATTACTCTGCCAACACATACACTGGTAGTGTTACAATTGGCAGTGGTTTACATGCTTCTGGTGGTAGTGCAACTGTAACTTACAATGCATGGCATAGTGCTTATGATTTATATACGTCTGGTGATTATAACAATAGCCATACTGTGTATGACCCTTGTAAGGTTACAATTACAACAAATGGTAATTCAAGGTTTAGTGGTAGTGGTACAAAATCTACTGCAAGTTCAACTAATTCAACATTTACGTTAAGTCACACAACAATGGGTAGTGCTGTGACAACAGATAATGTTACACTTACACTCTATAATACAACATATAGTGCAACAAGTGGAGTTAAAACAGCAAGTTCATCAGTAACTAATACTTTAACGTACAAATATCCTGCTATCACGAGCATTTCATATCCAGCACACGATGCAACAAGTGGTACTGTAACACCTACAATTAAAGGTAGTTGTTATCCTACATACACATCAACTGTTACTGGTGCACAAGTAACTAATATAACATTAACGGTTACAAGCGCGTCAATGACTGCTGGAAATGGCGCAACAATTAACACATCTACTGGTGTTATCACATGGGCAGCAAATACAACAACAAGCCTTGACAGCCCAGCACCAGCCAGAACATCTAATACAGCAACACTAAACGTAAGTTTTGGTTCAACATATAGCAACTTAACTGCAAGCGGTACTGCAACGGCAACACAAAATGCAGATGCAATATCAAGTACAGTTATTTCAAATCTTTCCGCTAATACCTATACTGCTTCAACATCACCAGCACCTGCTGGACAGAGCACATTTACTTTAAGTGGCGGTAAGGCAACCGTTACTTATGTTTCTGGCGCTAAATTCTATCCTACTGCAACGTTGTCATCATCATATCGTACTAGTTCAAGTTCTAGAAAAGTTACATTCAGTTCAACTAATATGACGAGCGCGACAACAAGCGTAACATGCACAGTCCCAAGTTTGACTTATTCACATATAGCAGCAGGTTCCTATACCGTAACTTCAACATATGGTGGTGTTTCAAAAACTATTACAATATATCAAGCAGCAAATGGTGTAACTGGTATAACAGCGAATAACACAATATCTTATGCTCAGATACCAGCATCAGGTGGTACGGTTAATCCTACGGTGTCAACAGCGTACACATTGCATTATGCTTCAACATATACAACACAGGGTTCGTCAGTTACAACATATGGTACAGTAAGTTCAACTACAAGTTATGCGATGACTGATGGAAACGGTTTCTCATTGAAATCAACATCAACTGGCCAGGTAAGTGCTACAACAAAAGGTACAACCGTTACGGGTGCTACAACTTCAAACACTGTGACAATGACAGTAAATTATACTTGGACACCAGCAGCATCTTATACATTTGGTTTTACAGAACAAACATGTACTGGCACTGAAACAACTAATGTAACGCAAGCGGCAAACGCTGTCACGGCAACAGAATACTCAACACCAACGATTACAAGCCCTACTGCTGGCGCATCAATTGGTACAATCCCTGCTGCTGGAGGTACGGTTACACCTACAAAGACTGCAAGCCAGACGATTACATATACATTTACATCTACTGCCACAAGTTCAAAGACGAATTCAACGTTCACTTGAACATCAGTGATGACTAATGGTAATGGTTTCTATCTAACAAATGCAACCAATGGTACGGTTAGTGCAGCAACAAAAGGTACAACTGTTACGGGTGCTACAACGTCAAATACAGCCACATTATACGCATGGGCTAACGGAAAAACAGGTTCAACTACATATAAAGCAGTACAAGCAAAGAATGAAATAACTGGTTATACTGCTTATGAAACACCTTATGGCGGTACTTTCAGTGCAAGTTTAATACCTGCAAGTGGTGGTACTTCAAATGTTACGTCAAATACAAGCTCTGTTAAACAAAAAAGAAAAGCTGTATATAGTTCAACAGCAACAGCTGCAACCGCAACAGAATTCACACCAACATCAATTACAACTGGTGTTACAGGTAATGGTTCCGTTGCAAGCAAAGGTACAACCGTCTCAAACGAAACAACCGCAAAAACATTGACATGTTGGTACGCTGCAAATGGTGTTACTGCTTCATCAACGGTTTATGCGTTACAACAGGCAAACTACGTAACTGTTGTACAGGCATCTGGTAGAACATCTGGTTCATATTCACACTTCTCTTATGCCAATATTGCAGCAAAAACCACTACGGCCAGCCCAGCAGTATCTGGAACAGCCGTATATACCTTCACAAGTGGTTCAAAAGAGACAAGTAATTCAACAACACCTTTTGGTGGTACTGCAACATACACGAGAAGTAATTACACGCTTGCAGCCTCACAAAACGGATTTACAGCAGTAAATGCTTCTACTGGTGTATTAACCGCTACTGCTCGTGGCACTACAATTGGTAATGCCAGAACATCAGCGAATGTAAGTGGTGACTTAGTAGTAACATACACACACGGTGCTTCATACAGCAATGGTGGTACTGTGACAAGTTCAGCATATACATCAACCGCTACTTGTACACAAACAGGTAACTATGTGACTGCTATTACTTTGACAACAAATCCTGCCGTTACTTATGCTGTAATCCCTGCTGCTGGCGGAAGCGCAACAGATAGTGGTTCGAATGGGGTTTTAAGATATACATTCACGTCAGGTAGTTATACTGCAACTAAACCTTCAACAACATATGGAGCATTAACTTCTGCTGCAACATACACAATGGAAAGTGGAAATGGTTTCTCTTTGACAAATGCAACAAATGGTACGGTAAGTGCAACAACGAAAGGCACAACGGTATCTAATGTTACTTCATCTGAAACTGTTACAAAATCTATTACTTACACTTGGACACCTACCACATCATATAATGCTGCTGGAACGATAACAAAAACAGGTAGTGCTACTGGAAAAGCAACACAAGCAGCGAACAATGTTGCTAGTTATGTCGGTTACACAACACCAAGTGGTTACACATTCAGTGGAACACAAGTACCAGCGGCTGGTGGTACTTCAACAATTACATCAACTGGTACTTTGTCACAAAAGGCTTATCCAGTATATAATTCAACAGCAACTGGTTCATCGTTAGTGAACGTTACTGGCACAGTTACAACGGGTGTTACTGGAAATGGTGCAATTGCATCAAAAGGTACAACTGTTTCAAATGTAACAACAAACGCAAAAACCGTTACTTGTTGGTACGCAGCAAATGGTGTTACTGCAACATCATCTTTCAATATTTCACAAGCAGCAAACTATGTTGTGACAGTTCAGGCTTCAGGTACAACCTCTGGCTCACATTCACACTTCTCTTATGCTAATATTGCAGCCAAAGCAACATCAGCCAGCCCTACTTTGGCTGGAACCGCAGTATATACTTTCAGCAGTGGTTCAAAAGAGACAAGTAATTCAACAACACCATTTGGTGGTACAGCAACATATACAAGAAGTAATTATACACTTGCATCCTCACAGAACGGATTTACGGCGGTAAACGCATCAACTGGTGCACTAACTGCTACGGCTCGTGGTACTACAATTGGTAATGCTAGAACCTCTGCAAACGTAAGTGGTAACTTAGTTGTTTCTTATACACATGGTTCAAGTTATAGTGCTGGTGGTACTGTAACAAGTTCTGCATACACTTCAACCGCAACCTGTACACAAACAGGTAACTATGTGACTGCGATAACGGTTTCAACAAATCCTGCTGTTACCTATGCAGCTATTCCAGCAGGTGGTGGCAGTGCAACTGATAGTGGTACTAATGGTGCTGTAACTTATACATTTAGCAGTACAAGCACGTCAACAAGCGCTCCAGCATCAACATATGGTTCTTTATCCATAACCAAAACTTATTCAATGACGAATGGTAATGGTTTTACATTGAAGGATACAAGTACTGGTCAGGTAAGTGCAACAACAAAAGGTACTACTGTAACTGGCGCAACTAATTCGAACACGATTACAAAAGCAGTTACTTACACATGGACACCTACTACATCATACAATGCTGCTGGAACAAAAACAGCAACAAAGAATGCAACTGGTACTGCATCACAGTCAGCTAATGCTATTACAAGTACAACGTGGGGTAATGTAACAATTACTTCACCTACTGGTGCTTCCCTTGGTGAAATTCCAGCAGGTGGTGGTAGCAAGACACCAACTAAAACTGCAACACAAAGTGGTACAAATCACTACACATCTGGCGCAGAAGCCGCAACCTCCAATAACTCCTTTACTTGGTCTGTTGCTTTTACAAACTCTGGTAATTACACGTTAAAGAGTTCAACAACAGGCGAAATTAGTGCAAGTACAAGAGGAACAACGACTGGCAATGCAACAACTTCCAACACAGCAACAATAACTTGTACTGGTGCTGGAAGCAAAACCGCTACCGCAACCTATTATGTAACACAACAGGCAAATGCTGTAACAAGTACAACATGGGGTAATGTAACAATTACTTCGCCCACTGGTGCTTCCCTTGGTGAAATTCCAGCAGGTGGTGGTAGTAAAACACCTACCAAAACCGCAACACAGAGTGGTACAAACTATTACACATCAGGTGCAAATGCGGCAACATCAAACAACTCGTTCACTTGGTCTGTTGCGTTCACAAACTCTGGTAACTACACACTGAAGAGTTCAAGTACTGGTGAGATTAGCGCAAGTACAAGAGGCACAACAAGCGGTGCTACAACAACATCTAATACCGCTACAATAACTTGCACAGGTGCTGGAAGTAAGACAGCAACCGCAACCTATTACGTAACACAACAAGCAAATAGTTATACGGATACTTGGAACAATCCTGTGATTTCCTCACCAACCGCTGGTGCTTCACTTGGTGAAATCCCCGCTGCTGGCGGTAGCAAGACACCTACGCTTACGGCCACACAAAGTGGTACGAGAACGTGGACTTCAACATCAACGTCTGCAATTACGAATACGAACTTTACATGGACTGTTACATTTACAAACTCTGGAAACTATACGTTAAAGAGTTCAACCACTGGCCAAATCAGCGCCTCCACAAGAGGTACTACAAGTGGTGCTACAACGACTTCAAATACAGCCACTGCCAAATGTACTGGTAGCGGTAGTAAATCAGCATCTACAACCTACTATGTAACACAAGCAGCAAATACTTACACGGATTCTTGGAACAATCCTGTGATTACATCTCCAAATGGTGCTTCAATTGGTGAAATCCCAGCAGGTGGTGGTAGTAAAACACCTACACTCACAGCCACACAAAGTGGTACGAGAACATACGCATCAACTGCAACATCGGCGATTACCAATACGAACTTTACATGGTCTGTTGCATTCACAGCTTCTGGTAATTTCACATTGAAGAGCGCAACTACTGGACAAATCAGCGCCGCAACAAAAAGCACAACTGTTTCTAACACAACAACCTCAAATACTGCCACCGCAACATGTACTGGCTCTGGAAGTAAGACAGCAACTGCGACCTATTATGTAACACAACAGGCTAACTATATCGTGACTGTTACACCGAAAGCCACCGCTTCTGGAAATGGAAAACACTTCTTTTATAACAATATTGCTGCATCTGCAACAAGCGCAGCTGTTACAAAGTCTGGTGATTGTGATTTGACATATACAAGTGGTGCAGTAAACTCAAGTGTTGGTTCATATGCTACAAGTTCATATACTAGAACTTACACACTTGCAGCATCACAAAACGGTTTCACAAAAGTTAACGCATCTACTGGTGCATTAACAGCTACGGCACGTGGTACGACAATCGGCAATGCTAGAACCTCTGCAAACGTAACAAGCGTTCTAACCGTTACTATCACACATAATAGCACGTATAGCGCTGGTGGTACGGTTACAGGTTCAATGACTTCTGTCACTACCTGTACACAAGAAGGAAACTATGTTACTGGCTTAACAGTTGTAACAGCCCCTAGTGTTGGATATCCTCTTATTCCAGCCTCTGGTGGTACTGTATCAGAAACTGGCAATAACGGTACAGTAAGATTCGCCTATAGTAGTAATAGCACTGGTACAACAATACCAAGTTCAACATATGGTACTTTGACTACACCTAAAACATATGCCATGACTAATGGTAATGGTTTCTATTTGACAAATACAACAAATGGTACGGTAAGTGCAACAACGAGAGGAGCAACTACGGGTACAAGTCGCACCTCATCTTCAATCACAAAGACTGTTACCTATACTTGAACACCTACCACATCATACAATGCTGCTGGAACAAAAACTGTTACAGGAACAGGTACTGGTACTGCTGCACAACAAGCAAATACTTACACAGATATATGGAATTATCCATCCTTGAACCTCGTAAACTTAAAACTTGGTTCAACACTTGCCGCTAGTGGTGGTAGCCAAACATTATCAATTAGTACCGTGAAGAATAAGTTTACACAAACTGGAAGAAGAAGATATACATCTGGTTCTGAAGAAAATATTAGTAATAGTGGTAGTGGAAGTGATGTTTCTGTAAGGGGTACAATGGATAATGGTAATGGTTTTGTATTATTAACATCTGATACAATTACAGTTAGTGCAATTACGAAGGGCACAACAGTAACTGGCCAAACAACTTCAAACACAATCACAATTATTGCTGTTGGTAAAGATAACAAGGCTTGCACAGGCTCTTGTTATTCTGTACAGGCTGCTAATGCTGTAACAAATACCACATATGGTAATATCACCGTGTCACAACCATCAAGTGGTAGTTCGATTGGCGAAATTCCTGCATCTGGCGGTACTATAACGCCTTCAATAAAGGCTGCAAGTCAGACGATTACATATACATTTACATCTACTGCCACAAGTTCAAAGACGAATTCAACGTTTACTTGAACGGCTACGATGACAAATGCGCGTGGTTTCTATCTAACGAATGCCACCAATGGTACTGTTAGCGCTGTAACAAAAGGTACAACTATAACTGGTGTAACCACTTCAAATACTGTTACATACAAGGCTGTTAATGGTGGTAAAACTGGTACAACAACATATTATGTGACACAACAAGCAAATGCAGTTGTTGGATACTTTGATTACCAAGCACCATCTGGTGTTACGTTTGCTGCTGCAACAGTTCCAGCATCTGGTGGAAAACCCAATATTACACCAAATACATCAAACGCAACAACAAAAGCAAAAGCAATTTATACAAGTAAAGCATCAGGAACATCATATACAACATTAAATAACGTTACTGGCATCACAACAGGTACTACGACAGCACTGCCAACCGTTGCAAGTAAAGGTCTTGCATATAATAGTGCTGTGACGAATAACGTTGCATCTGTAACGTGTTGGTATGCGGTTGGTGGAAAGACTGGTGCTACTGTGAACCTGGCTATTAGTCAGGCTGCGAATAACTTTACCAGTGCTAGACTTGCACAAATTGATGATACAAAGCCATTGTATTATTTTACAAATGATGCTCCAGCATCTGGTGGTACGGTAACATACAATGGTGTCTCAAACAGCCGCGTTCTATATACAATGGATAGTGGGTCTGAAGGTACAAAATCACAAATAACAAATACTTCATTTTATTCTTGAACAGAAGAAAAGTCTTACTATTATAAAATCTATAATACTTATGATTACAATGGCCCTAGTCATACGATTTCTGTTGACTCTAAAGATAGGTATATTTCTAATAGGACTGCTGTGAGGAATGTATGGGAAGAAGTACATGTATACATTCGTCCAACGTCAGCAATTTCAAGTTTAATAAATCAAACGTATACTGCTGAAACATCCGAATATCAAGATGGAAATTATGTAACGGGCATGACAAACAACGGCTCAGGTAGTTTTACATGCAAGTTTGTATGAGATAGGACAAATGAGGTTAAGGCGATTCCTGCGTCTGGTGGAACAGCCACAGATGCACGTAGTGGTGCAACACCAGAACTTGGTATATACTACCATTATTCAAGCGGTGCGCGTGATTACCGAAACCCTGGTACACAGTATAAAACATTACAATCAGGATTCACCTATGCAATGGAAAATGGTAATGGCTTTTATTTCAACCCAGACACAAAAATCGTGTCTGCGGAAACAAAGGGTACTGTAGTTTCACAAGAAACCAGTTCAAACACAATAACCAAGAGTCTTGTAGCAACATGAGTACCAACAGCTAATTATACACCAACAAATCTACCAAATAGTGGGGTGTGTCAAAGTGTTTTATCTAGTGTGACTGACAAGGCAACACAGGGTCTAAATAGAGCAACTTCTACTTCTGGTGAAACTATATATGCTACAGGTACATCTGGTTATAACTATTCGATGGCTGTTACAGCAAACACGGCTACTGGCACGACAACGGCAAGGCCATCTGCTGGTACAAACACCACAGCTGTAAAATTTACTGTAGGGTTTAGAGGGTCATATACATGAAGAAATTGAGAGCAAAAAAATATTTGGGTAAAATATACATCAACAGCAACTGGATATACGTTACAGCCTATAACTTATAAAACTGGTGATAGTAATAGCGGAACCACATGAGATTCTTATATGTCCGTACCTAGTACAGTAAGATTATACGGTGGGTCGCCAGCATCAACACCATTACATGCACCAAGCGCTACGTGGGTAAGAACTAATTTTGAATGCAAGACAAACCCTACAACATCCCAGAGAACACATTCATTTGTTGGATATATATTGGATTTGAATGATAGCACGGTGACCGCTTACACACACACTCCATTATTGATTTATCAAAAGGCTGGTACTGGTAGTACAAGCTGTGCACCACAATGTACATCAAATGCTTCAAGCGCAACATATTCTGGTGGACCTTGTACTTGTAACTCAGTTACTTGTATACAATGTACATCTGATTATTATGGACCATGTGGGAGTCAATGTACATGTAATGCAGAAGATTGTGACACACAATGTCAATGCAATGCGGTTGTTTGTTCACAATGCTTATCTAAAGAAGCTTGCACATGTGATGACGTGTCTTGCAACCAATGTACGTGTAACACGGAAAGTTGCGGTGGATATTGTACCTGTGATGCTGTAACGGATAGCAGTTGTACATGCAACGCTGTTGGTTGTACACAATGTACTTGTGACACTGTTGCTTGTGTACAATGTACTTGCGATGGACAAACTTGTGCTGTGTGTACGGCTGATGGCGGCTGCAAACCATATTGCTCTTGCGATACCGTATGTACTGAAACTTGGAAGAGCACTTATTGTAACGCACATCAGACACATGGGTGTAACATGTACAATTGTAGTGTGTATGATGGGACAGGAACTTGTTCTTGCAACTCCGTATGCCCAACTAATAATTAAATTATAAACATATAACATAAAAAGAAATGGCAAAAATTATAGATGAATACGACATCAATGATGGTATTTTGTTAGGTGCGGATGGCTGTTGTGAGGGTATTGATATGTGCGATAAATGTGCAGACGATACATGTCTTGATTGTGACACCGATTGTTCTTGTGATAGTCAATGTACACATTGTCAGGGCGAGGGGTGCGACTGTAATGACCCAACTGGCCCAATGGGTGAATGTGACCGTGATAATAGCTGCGCTTGTGATGGATATTGTGCTTGTGATGTTTATTGCTCAAAATGTACAGTACACACAATATGTGACTGTGATGGCGGTGTTTGCAGTTGCGATTCCGTTTGCTCTCCACAAAACGCGACCACATCTGGATATTGTACTTGTAATGGCCAATGTACATGCAATGCAGTTTCATGCGCTCAATGTGCCTGTAATGCACAAAGCTGTACAGCACAATGTACTTGTGACGCTGTTTCGTGTACGGCTTTCTGTGATTGCGATGCTGTTTCATGTGCAGGATATTGTACATGTAATGCTAAAAGTTGTGGCCCAAAATGCACGTGTGATAGTGTTAGTTGCAGCAAATGTACAAGTCATGGTGCATGTTCCTGTGATGCTGACCCTTGTCCACATTGTTTGTGTAATATTCACGTTTGTGCACAATGTACTGCAACTGAATGTACTTCACAAGCCATATGTGATTGCAACTCTGTAGGTTGTGTACAATGTACTAGTGACGGTGCATGTCCAAGCGTATGTCCAACACAGGTTATGTGTATGTGTCACGAGCAAGATACTTGCACGTGTGATGTACAATGTACTTGCCACGCTAAAACATGTGCTGTGTGTAACTGTAATGCAGAAGAATAGTACTTTACTTTCAAATAATTTTGTTTTATATTATATAAAAAATAGAATATGGATGTATTTTCACAACCAGTTGGATATGCTATTAATTTTTTAGGTGGCCAACAGAAAAGAGACGATAGTATAAAGTATCGTAGATTAAAATATTTAGTAGATGTTGATTTAGAAGATAACAGAAAAGCAATCTACAATTTGTTAACCAGTTGTGGTGTTGTTTTGAATCAAGACGAGTTGAAACAGATAGAGGATTTTAAGAAAGACTCAATTTGTGTTAACTATTTGATTGAGAATTATTTCTTCGTACCAGAGGATTATGACGAGAAGGCTGTGGTAGATAGATACAGAGAAGAATCTGTTATCAAAAAGAAAACATTCTTGGTCACACCAACTGAATTTACTATTTTACCAACAACGGATTGTAATGCCAGATGTTTTTATTGTTTTGAGAGGGGCAAAAAAATAACCGTCATGACAATGGATATGGCAAATAAAGTTGCTGATTATATTATAGATTGTTGGAATAAGACAAAAGAGACGATAGTTCTAAGATGGTTTGGTGGTGAGCCACTATACAACATGAAAGCAATTGATGTCATTTGTAAGCGGTTAACAGAGAATGGTGTTGATTTCAAATCAAGTATCATATCCAATGGTTATCTGTTTAGTGAGGATGTAGCAATAAAGGCTGTCAACGATTGGAAAATGACACACGCACAAATAACGTTGGATGGTACAAAAGATGTTTACAATAAAACAAAGAGTTACATTTATGATGATGAGAATCCGTTTGAGGTTATTATGCGTAACATGGAATCCATGTTGAAAGCTGGTTTCGGTATAAGCATCAGAATGAATGTTGGTACACATAACGGTGATGATTTGAAAGAGTTGGTATCATATCTTAATGAAAGGTTCAAGAATGATATGAATCGAAAATTCTCTGTATATGCTCATCCAATATTTGAAACTGGTATGGATGATGAAACCAAGAGAACGCCAGAGGAACGTGCATTGGTTTATCAGAAACTGGAAGAATTGGAACAACACATGAAGAGTATTGGCATTTCATTAGGTATAGGAAGGTTAGGCGGTTTAAGAACAAGACACTGTATGGTGGATGGTGGAAAAGCCATACTTATTCTACCAGATGGAAAACTTGGACTATGTGAACATTATACCGATTCTGAATATTTTGGACAACTTGGAGACGATAGAGAATCCTGGGATTGGGGAGAGATTAAATCCTTGGTAGAACAGACAGATATGTTACCAGAATGTGGTGATTGTGTTCTTTATCCTACCTGTTATAGATTGAAGAAATGCTTGGATGAAATTTTCTGTGACAAGTATGTTGTTGATTGGACAATGAGGCGTACAATAGAGAATATCAAAGCAAAAATAAACTCATTCTATAAAAATGCGAATAACAATTGTTCTTGTGGGAACAACCAAACACCAAGATATGATTTATATGCTGGCAAGATAGAGTTCAACAACCTTATTTCTTTTGTTATGCTCCAAGAAGCAAAAATCAAAAGAATTAGTGAGAAATTAGGCATTGATTTTAGCGATTTAGACACGGAATATAATGAAAAACAAAAGAATGTTCCGAAACAAGGAACACAAAGTCAAGAATAAATTAGTTTACTGTACATTAAATGGGAGTGAAGAAATTCACTCCCTTTTTTGTTTTTATAGAAAAAATCACTATTTTTAAACATAAAATGGAAGGAAAAAAACATAGCATATCTATAGGAGAAAATCTTTATAAGGATTTGAAAGAATATTGCGAACTTAATTCGTTGAAAATGAATGAGTTTGTAGAATCTTTGTTGAAAGATGCGTTTATGGTTGAGAAATATGGTGATGCACCGTTCTTTACAAAACCAAACATTAGTGAGTCAGAAGTAAAACGGGAAACAATTGTTTCTGTTCCACTTAAATCGGATGTTGTTGACAGCAACGGTAGAATATATACGGAACAAGCAATTTCGGAAGCCCTTAAAAACTTTAAACAAGAAACACAAATTACAGTTAACGAAAACACAGGGGAAGTGTTTTTAGACACAAACCATACATCAGTACAAGAGGTGACGATTCCAGAGAAACAAGTTACAGAAAACAAACCAAAAAGGAAAGTAACCAAATTAAAATAAAATATGGCTAAAAAACAGCAAATAGTAATAGGAAAAAATGCTCAGGTACGTATTCAATGGAACGTATCTTCGGTAGATTACACCGATGAAAAGAAAGATGCGATAAGGGAATTATTCGCCAAAAAATACAATTTACCAGTTTCCAAGGTGAAAGTGGAGCCTAATTTTATGACTGGTATTTGTGGTGAGGAAATATCACTTAACAAGGACACCATACAGAACATCAATGACCCGAAATTCCATCAGCAATTGTATGTGCAGTATTTGGAAGATAAGAAAGCAAAGGGTGAGATTGAGGATTATGATTTGGATGAAATTTTAAAAATTGACAGCCAGATTAATACCCTTATTGATTTCAGTACTTATGATAAAGGTAGGAGATATACTTTAAAGTGGCTTGATTGGGATAATTTTTTGGCTTTCGGTGAGGGCAACCATGTTGATTTCACGGACTTTAAAGGTTTGATTTTACTGAACAGTATTCCAGACAATCAAGGTGGTAAATCAACATTTGCTTATGACATATTACATTTCCTTTTCTTTGGTAGAACCAATTCTGGTAAGATGAAAGTGCTTGATAGGGCATTTAATCGTCATCTTCCAGAGGCTAGAAAATGTAAGGTAGAGGGGTGTATAGAAATTGATGGACTTAACTATATTATTAGGAGAACATTAACACGTAGTGCTTATAACGGTAAGAACGCTACAAGGACGGTAACGCAAAAGGTGGAGTACTTTAGAGTGCTTGATAATGGCGACTTGGAAGAATTGGAAGATGTTGATAACCTCAATGAGCAAACCAGTGTAAAGACCACGCAAGCCATTAAAGAAGCAATTGGTAATGAAAGGGACTTCGACCTTGTTATTTCTGCTAATTCAGATAACTTGAAGGAACTTATTTCTCTTAAAGATACTGAGAGAGGCAGATTGTTAAGTCGCTGGATTGGTTTGCTTCCATTGGAGGATAAAGACATTAAAGCCCGTGAGAAATGGAATAAGGAAATCAATGTAAATCGTTATTGCACAAGATATAATAGTGAGGTTGTAAAACAGGAGATTGAAAACCTTACTGCTCAGAACGAGGATAACGAAAAACAAATCAAGAAATATGAGAAGATTGTTAGTGATTGTGAAGAAAAGATTAAGAAAGAAAATGTAACAAAAGATGCGCTTCTTTCATCAAAGAAAACAATTGATAATAATTTGATGAAGGTTGATGTGCATACATTGGAAACGAGAATTGCTGACATCACACAACAAGGATTGAAAAAGACGGCAGAAAAAAAAGCACATGAGTCTGTTATTGAACAGATGAAAGATGTTAAAATTGTTGATGAAACCGTTTATGGTGAATTGAATAAGAAACATCAGAAATGTGTTGAGTATATCGCTTCTTTGAAATCTGATATTAAAAACTTGAGAGATACAAACAAAAAACTTACAGAAAGTGAATATTGTCCTACTTGTAAGAGAAAATTTGAAAATGTAGATAATAGTGCTATCGTTAAGCAAAATGAAAAACTTATATATGACAAGATTCAAGAAGGAATTATGATAAGTGAAGAAAAAAAGAATCTTGAGGCAGAGTTAGCAAAACTTGACGAAGCCAGAAAACTTTATTATGAGAAGAACAAACATGAATTAGCCGTTTCGCAGTGCAATGTTGAAATTGAGCGTCTTCGGAATGAACTTAAAGACTGTAACGCAACGAAGAAGGAGATAATAGCAAATAAGTCTGCTATTGAAGAAAACAACAAGATTGACAACGCTCTCAATATTGCAAACGCCAATATCAAAAATGAAGAAAACATTAGAACAAGTGCAAAAGAAACAATAGTTGCTTTTAAGAAAGATATTGAACGGAATAACACAGCCATCACAGAACGACAGATTGTGATAACCAAGATAGAGGAGGAAACAAAAATCGAAAAGAATTGGAAGATATACCTTATGCTTGTTGGTAAAGATGGCGTTGGTAAGATGGTACTCAGACACACATTACCTATTATCAATAGCGAACTTCACAGAATTCTTGAAGATGTTTGCGATTTTGATGTTGAGGTTACTATGAATGAGAAAAATGATGTCGATTTCATTTTAATCTGTAAAGATGATGGTGTAAGGCAAGAATTGTGTGCTGGTTCTGGTTTCGAGCAAACCGCAGCAGCACTTGCATTGCGTGTTGTATTAGGCAACATGAGTGCTTTGTCAAAGCCTCCGTTCCTCGTCCTTGATGAAATTTTAGGTGGTGTTGCGAAGGTAAATTATGATAATATGAGAAAACTTTACGAGAAAATTTCCCAATATTATAAATTTATAATGCAAATAACCCATTTAAGCGACATTGCTGATTGGCACGATAGAACCATCACAATAGTCAAGAAGAATCATGTTTCCAGGGTTGAGTTGTAAAAATAAAAGAGGAAAGAATATGGAAAAATGCCTATTAAAAAGAGAATTGTGGTCGATGATTATGATTCACAACAAAAAAGATATTTTGATGAAATTTCAAAGACAAAACCACTAACAAAAGAAGAAGAGTTTTTACTTTGGAAAGATTATAAAGAAAACAAAAACATAGAAGCAAGAAACAAATTAGTAGAAGCAAACCTTAAGTTTGT
>Ga0310695_10004945_pt1 | contig 23893 bp, 34 predicted proteins | sample RumenRJG_04DNA_FD_203882 | JGI IMG/M metagenome (GOLD analysis project Ga0310695, IMG submission 203882) | Bovine rumen microbial communities from Lethbridge, Alberta, Canada - RJG_04 (v2) (version 2) | ecosystem: Host-associated > Mammals > Digestive system > Stomach > Rumen | place: Canada...
CTCATTGATATTTCTATTGCCCTTCAGTTTTCCAAACTGTTCATAATCTGTTGTTTCATATACGACTATCTGAGTAATCTTTGCATTCATTCCATCCATCTTTCATCCCTCCTGATCACGCAGATCTCACAGCATCCCCGCGTTCCACATTGCTTCCGCTCTTTTCTTGTAGTTGTAGAAACTGGCTACGCTGATGCCGAAGTGTTCCGCGATCTCCTTCGGCTTCTTGCCGGCCTTCACCAGCTCCCGCAGCTCTCTCAGATTTACGAACTGCTTTGGCGGCGGATTGTCTGCCAGGCGTCCCTCCGGTTTCTCCTGGTCCTGTTCAACCACTTTTGTTTCTTCCGCGCCTGTTTTATCTTCATCAGAACCAATTTCCTCCTCTTCTGGTTCTTCAGGTTCCGGCGCAGAAAGATTTTCCTTCACTGCATCCACGAACTTTCTTGCCAGCTCTTCCGGCGTTTCCGGAGTTTTCGCTTTGATCACGCTGATGTCCGTTTTGATTGTGCAGATGTTGTCTATCACTTCCACGATGTCATGCATGCACTGCTCACAGAAGTCATATCCTTCATAAGGATTCTCATACATGAGGGATTCATCCGAAGGCGCCCGCCAGTTCACAGCCACATATCCGATTTTTGAAGTCAGCGGGATCTCCGCGCCGCATCTGTCACATAAGATCTTCCTCATCGCTTAATGAATACCTCCGCTCTCTTTACTCCAAATCGGTTCGCCGCGGCATGGCTTTCGTGGAGGATATCCACATGATGCCCATGCACGCCGCGATCCTCTACCACATAGGTCTGTCCGTTTATCATCAGTTCCGTTCCGAACGGCAGGCCTCCGACGGCTACGGTCCTGCCCACCACCATGGGAGCGCCGGACGCCGTTTTCCAGGCGCGTCCCCGGCCGTTGCACTTCTCACAAGGACAGTACGCTGTCAGCTTCCAGATGCCCATGGACTCCCAGCGCTCCTCCGGGAGCGCTTCGGCAGTGGTTATTTCCCCTTTGGAAACAACCACAATCGCCTCCGGCGGTTCCCCCGGATCCGGCGCCTCCGCCGGCAGTGATTCCACCATGTACGGATCTTCTGCCTGCAGGCCAGCATTCGGAGAATGCGGATACTGCGCTGTGATGTTCTGGCTGGTGATCCTGTGCCTCCGAAGGACCGCAGCCTGTGCCTCCTCCGCCGCCCGGATCTCCGCAGCGCCCACCATGATCAGCAGTCCCAGGATCACCGCGCAGACCGTCATGATCGCGGCGAATACCTTCCGCGCCACAGATCTCCGTTCCTTCCGCGCCTGGATCTCCCTGTTCAACTGCCGGATCATGCGCCGCTGCCGCATGCTGATCAGATTCCTGTTCTCGTTCATCCTGCTCATGTCCTTTCCATTCCTTTCACCTGTGCGTCGATCTGGCGCGTGAGCCATTCCGCGAATCCCGCCGTGTCCAGCAGGAGCGGAGAATTCCGCTTTGCCGGATTGATCTTCATGGCAAACTTTTGGTTTCTGTCACCGTATGCCCTCGTGATCAGCTCCGACGGGATCCCCATCTCGATCAGTTCGCTGGCGCGCATAAAAGGTTTCGGAAACTTAATCATGCCGCTCCTCCATCAATTTCCACGGTCCTTTGATACCGCGCTCCGTCTTCCACATACCGTATTCGTCTACTCTATAGATCTCCATGGCATCATCCAGATCCGGCGCGTCCGCTATGTAGTGCTTCCCTCTCACAAAGATCACATATCCTTGCTTTGCGCCCTGCTCCGGACCGTCTGCAGGAGTATCCTGCTTATTTACTATCCGGTCTTTCATCTCTATGACCGCAACGCACAGAATGATCTCCACCGCGAAGATGCCCACCGCTGCCAGGAACCTGAATATCCACTCTCCCATCAGTATTTCCCCGTGGCGCGTTTGATGATCTCGTTCAGTGTAAGATTTACGATGATTCCCTCCTGGATTCCTTCCAGCAGATAACTCGTGACATTCTTCAGTGCTTCCGCATAATCCGCGATCAGCTCCAGATCCTTCCGCATTGCATCCATCTCTTTTTCTTTCTCGTCCATCATTCCGCTGCCTCCGCGATCTCATAGTGCCAGCCTTCTCTGTCCTTGATCTCAAACGAGGTCAATATTCCCCTCAGCATCTTCTTTCTTCCGCTCTTGATCACCCACAGGCGCCCGCGGCTTCCTGTCTTATCATTGACCAGGATCACATCCGTCCCCGGTTCAAGGCTCTTTACTTTCGCCGCCGTCAATGTCTTCATTTCGCTGCCTCCTGCTCTTCCGGATACTCCTTGATCTCCATCAAGAAGATTGGATATTCGTATTCACCCGGCTTCAATACGCCGAAGAAATTCAGGTCCACCAGCCTTGTCTGCAGCTCCCCTTCTCTGTATGCTCCGATGACGCAGATAGGATCATCATCCTTATAATTGGCCAGATATTCCTTCAGGTCCTTTACCGTCGCGCCATCCACCTTCACGCCCTTCACCGGCAGTGCTTCATTCATGCTGGCTGTTCCTCCTTCTCTCTGGCGGCCTTCTTCTCATCGTCCGCCTTGTCCGCCATGGCCTCCGTGTAGCCAAGCAGATACCCCCGGCGCTCCGCGCTCATGCGCGGGAAAGCCTCGTTGATCGCCTTGATCACTCTCTTCTTCTCTTCGCTCATTGTTCCCTCCTTTAAAGTGCATCCTTTGCCATGTATGTGCCTTCTCTGTATTGCCAGCGCAGATTTTGCTCCAGCTTCATGGTGCTGACTTCGTAGTCGACCACGCCCAGGTTATGGACCCATGAATTCAGAAGGACTGCCTGCGGATCCTCTGTCACGATCTCCCGGATCAGTTCCCGGTCCTCATCACTGAGGATCAGGCTGCATGATTCTTCTATGTAATCCGGCCATACTGCCGTACCGTTCCAGCTCTTGCCTTCCTTCCAGATCACTATCCAGCCGATGCCGTCCTCTGCCACACCCTTCAGCTGTTCCGCTATAGTTCTGAGCCTTGCCATCTTTTCCCTCCGCCGCCGCGTCATATTATGTTTACCGCGTACGTTCTACGTACATCATAGTACGCACCACGTTTCTTGTCAACTCGAAAGTTCACTGCACGTACTTTTTTTCTTGTTTCTCTGTTTCTGATGTGCTATGATTCATTCAGGAGGTGATCGTATGAGAACGGAAAACGATAGAATTAAAGAGGTCCGTAAGGCTCTTGAACTTACGCAGGAAAGATTTGGCGAAAAGATTGGAATGAAGAAAAGCTCTCTCAGCACCGTTGAAAACGGAGTGAATGCTGTTTCCAACCAGCTCCGGACTGCCGTATGCCGTGAATTTCACGTTAATGAGATATGGCTGCGAACCGGCGAAGGAGAAATGTTTGAGGAGAGGACGCCGGACCAGGCTATTGTCGATTTCGCCGCGGATCTGGTGAACGTGGATGATGATGCCTTCAAGAAACGGCTGATCTCCGCGCTGGCACGGATGGATGCTCAGACATGGGAATGTTTTGAGAAATGGTTTAATGTATTTATCGAAGAATTTCAAAACAAAAAAGAGTAATCTTTGCGGGATTACTCTTTTTCCTGTTCCTATTTGATGACTCTTTCGATAAATCTTTTGATTAATTCCAGCTTTTTTTCGTCCTGAATCTGTGATAGCAATTGAATTATTACTTCTTTTTTCTGTTCCATCACATCCCCCTTTACTGAAATAATGATAGAACATTAGTTCGGTGCAGTCAATCAGCATTTTGTGGTTTCGGTTTCAAAGTCCGATTTTTTGGACACAATATAAATACAGGAGGCACATTATGAAAAAATTAGGACTTGTTACATTATCTCTCGCAATTATGGCGGCCACGCCTGTCACGCCATACGCCGCGCACTGGTTCAGCGATTCAAGCGGCACATGGTATTATCAGGAGGATAACGGAAACCTCAGATGCAACGCCTGGATAGAATCAAACGGCGCATGGTACTATGTTGGATCTGATGGAAAAATGCTGACAAATACCACCACGCCGGACGGTTACACCGTCGGAGCTGATGGCCGCTGGATCACTGAACAGCAGGCCGCTGCCGCCGCGTCTTCCTATACTGCGCCGGCCACCGTCACCCTCGGCATGAAAAACGCCGTTGGAAAAGCCCAGCAGTATCTGAAATACACCAGCTTCTCAAAAAATGGATTGATCGAACAGCTGAAATATGAAGGCTTCACCACCGAAGAGGCCGCCTATGCCGTCGAAACGATTCAAGTCGACTGGAATGATCAGTGTGCTAAGAAGGCCCAACAGTATCTGAAATACACCAGCTTTTCCAGAAAAGGACTTGCCGATCAGCTTGAATATGAAGGTTTCACGTCTTCACAGATCGCTTACGGTCTCGCCGCAGTAGGTTATTAAAAATACATGGCAAAAGCAAAATACTCACAAGGGAAAGATGGATACTTTGCCGCCCGCGTCTGGGATGGATCCAGAGATGAGAACGGGCGAAAACATTATGTGATGCTCCGGACGCGGAAATCGTCGAAGGAGCTGGAAAAGATGGTCAGCGAATATAATTCCCGTGTTGCCGCCGGGCAGTTCGTGAAATCATCAGACGCGCTGTTCCTGGATTACTGCCGGGAATGGCTCCGGACATATAAGGCCGTCCGGGAACGGAACACTCAGGCCATGTATGAGAACGTGATCCGGAAGCACTTCGCTCCGCTGGATGGTGTCCGCGTGGCGGATCTTCGGAAGACGCATCTGCAGATGCTTATCAATTCCGCCCTGGACAAACCCCGGACCTGTCAGCTGATCAAGCTGACATTTAAACAGATCGTCAATGCTGCCGTGGATGATCATCTGCTCCCGGAATCGTCCGTCCGGAGCATCTGCAGCGTGGCACTTCCGAAATACCTCCCCACGGAAAAGCGCGCGCTCACGGATCTGGAGAAACGCGCCATTGCCGCGGCGGACTTCACGCCCATGCAGAAGGCCTTCGTGCTGATCATCTACGGATGCGGCCTCCGGCGTGGGGAGGCGCTGGCGCTCACAAAGGCGGACATTCTCCTGGCGCGCTCAGAACTCCGCGTCTGCAGATCTCTGGAATTTGTTTCCAATACTCCTGCAATCAAGGGAACGAAGAGCGCGAACGGGATCCGGACCGTTCCCATGCCCACCTTTCTGACGGACTACCTCCGGGAATACCTCCCCACCCTTGAAGGCGAATATCTTTTCCATACTCGATATGGACAGATGATCACCGCCACCGGATACAGGCGCATGTGGGAGGCGATCCTGAAGGCCATGAACACGGCCGCCGGCGGCACCGACCAGATCCGCGTGATCACCGGTCTGACGGCCCACGTCTTCCGGCACAATTACTGTACACAGCTTTGTTATAATCGCACGCTCTCCACGAAGAAGATTGCCCAGCTCCTGGGAGATACTGAAAAGATGGTCATTGATGTTTACTCCCATCTGCTGGAGGAAAAAGAGAACGCGCCCGCTGCCGTGGCCGCTGCCATTGCTCTCTAACGTGCATATCTTTTGAAATCATGCACGTTTTCAAAAGATAAACGCACGATTAACGCACGATTAACGCAACTCAACGCGTTAATAACTCAATTACTTATTAAATTAATTGATTTACTTGACTAAATAGTTGACTTAACAACTGTTTTAGTCAACTAAAAAGGACCGGGATCTCTCCCGGTCCTTTGCTATGTCAATGCTATAAAATTGCTATAAAGTTGCTATAGAATTGCAGTGTTTACCGTGAAACCAAAATGAAACCATGCCCCTGAAAAAGGCATCTGAAACCATGGTGAAACATTTACAATCGGTTACAATCGGTTACAATAGCCTACATTGGAAACAACGAAAAAATGGCGGAAACCCGCGCATTTGCAGGATTTCCGCCATTTTCTTACCCATGAGCCACGCGGGACTCGAACCCGCGACAACTTGATTAAAAGTCATCGAATCAAACCGCTGTATTATGCGGTATTCCGGCAGTATTTGAAACTGCCGCTGAAACATTTACTCAATACGCCAGATCTCCAGCGCGCCTGTTTCATCCGCCTGGTGATACAGTGCTCCCTCAAACTGGGCGCCTGCCGTCGGGTGGAAATAGTACCATTTCCCGCCGATCTGCTGCCAGTCTTTCAACATCACGCCCTTCTGGTCAAAATAATATCTGTGATGATTGATATTTTTCCATCCGTGCGCGTTCTGCCCCGGAGCTTCCCTGTAATACCATTTACCCCCGTCATAGATCCAACGCGGGAATATTTCCGGTTCCCATGCATTCGGCATTTCATAGATGCTTTCCACATGTCCGATCTGGAGAGGCCTGTCCGGATCGTTTCCGACGAAGAGCAGCTGATCCATTACCTTCAGGATCTCCGGATTTTTCACATGTCCATTTTCGATTATCACAGGGACGTCTTCAAACTTTGATGACTGATATATCCCGGCCGTGTTCAGGAGGCCGCCGGTCTGGAATCCGGCCAGCTGAAGCGTTGCCATCTGGCTGGAACTGCAGTCCGAATAGTAAATACCATTTGAATACGGATGATACACATATTCCCGCAGATCCTGATTGTAAAAATTCCTGCCCAGAATCGTGCGATAGAGATCATGCGCTGCGGTCCTGCCCGTGTCCGTCAGCGTCTTCAAGCGCCGAACCGCCACCAGCTGCTTCCGCTTTCCGTTCTTCTTCGCAATCGTGTTGTATCTGGTTGTCAGATACTCCCGCATGTTCTTCGTCGAAGGTTTGTTTGATCCGTGTCCGCAGAGGATGATATCCTGTTCTGTCATTGGTCCCTCCTTCAGCTTTTCAGCTCTCCGGTCATGTCTTTCAGGAACTTCTCCATTTTCTGCTTCATCCATCGCGGCATAGGGATGCCCAGCTTATACATGTTTTTCATAATACTGATCGACTCATATGCGAAATAAAGCGCAGAAAAGAATTCCCCGGTTCCGATCTTCGGACAGTTCCAGATCGCACGGTACTGCTCCGGGATGAATTTCAGAATGTTAAATCCACATAATGCGTCGAACGACATGAGGAAAACCAGGCTGATCAGCATGCCGGCCTTGCGGATCCCGCCATTGATTCCAAAACTGGAATTAAATTCATGCTGATATGCCGCCCGGCAGCATCCCATAATTGTGTCGAAGACTACCCAGAGCGCGGCCGCCTGGAGCCAGACGTTATTTCTCAGTTCCGACAGAAACAAATCCCACATTTTTCATTTTCTCCTTTGAAAAAAGGGGCGGCCTACCCGCTCCCGTTGTCAGTCTGTGTTAGCCTCCAACCATGCCGCCGTTGCCGCCCGGAACAGTTTCGGAACATCTTCAATCGTCCACGCCATGCCAGTCTTAGGATTAATCTCTCCCTTTTTGATTTTCAGTCCGTAAAATTTCGCCATATCATCACCCCTCTGCCATGTCGGAAAGAACCGCGCCGATGTCTTCGATAGCCCCGTCCTGTACGGTCTGCCCTTCTTCCAGGGCATCCAGACGAAGTTCTACATCCGTTTTCTCCCGGAAATGCATCCGCACGATGACTGCACCCTCATCGCCGTCCTCGCGTGTCGTGGGAGCGGCAATGATGACATTCTGATAGTCACCCGTCACCGCTTCCCCGTGAAGAAACTGCAACGTGCTGACATTCTCAGCCGTGACCTTTCCGCAAACATACATTGCGTTTGCTTCATTGTTTGCGATGTGCGTGACCTCTGCAAGTGTCGCACCGCCCTCGATGTCGATGATAGTTCCGTCAGTGAATTTCAGTTTATCCATGATTAACCACCTTTCTTTTATGCTATCGGAATACAGAATGTAGTCCTGTAGAATGTGCCACCTGCCAGACCTAAACCGCCATAAATAAATATGTCTCCTGACGGTCCAACCTGTACCATCATTTGTTTGTTTGCAACGCTCTGAGCCGGGACATTTCCCTGAACTCCAGTTACGGCATTCCAACCATTTATCTTTGCAACTTGCACAACATCAGATGTCGTACCACCGTTAGTCAGCTGTAAGTTAAAGTTGAGGAAAAGCATATTTCCAACTTTCCAAGCGCCTAAACGAGAAACTTGCACATCCGTACAATACGTGTTTTGAACATAACTTATGGATAACTGCGTTTTACTGTTAAATTCATCATGCAAGACTTTTCCCTGTCGCGCATCCAGAGCATACCCGGAAGATGTCGTGGTCAGATTGTTGACCACGTTCGCCGCATCAAATTTCGATGCCACAAGTGCCGCCATATCGGAAAACCATTTAACAACTTTGCCCCACAGCACTTTACCAGTTTCACCGACTGCGGGAAGTGGAAACTCTACCGCAGATGTCGTAATGGAGTTCAGAACCAAGTTGTCCATTTCCGTGACTTGCTGTCCCGGCCGTCCCTGGGGAATAGTGAAATCAAAAACAGCCTCCTGTTCTGTCCCGCTGTTAACCACGTTCGCAGTCTGCCCATAGGGGACTGTTGTTACAGTTCCGACCTGTATGGTTGCCGCATCACCAGTGTCACCTTTTGCGCCAGTGTCACCTTTTGCCCCTGGATCTCCTTTGATATATCCTATCCTTGTATATACATCAGCCATTATTGTTTCCTCCGTCATCTGTTACAAAGTAAAGCACGCCTGTTGCCTCATCATAGTGGAACATATCAGATACATCATCCTGTGAAACTGCCCACAGATATCCATCAGCATCAACATACATTGTAAAAAATCCGCTAATTGGTGCAGAGACGCCGCCCTCATCGCCTTTTTCTCCTCTCGGAATGCCGAATGTAAAGCGTTTGTTCGTCGCGTCGTATGTCACCGTTGCAGACGCACCCGCCGGAAGCGTGTTTGCATCTGCCGTTATGTTCGTCAGCAGAGACGCGGCATTGTTGGCATTTGCCGCCGCACTGTTCGCCGCAGTTTTCGCGGCGTTGATGCTGTCGTACATATCATAGATGTTCTGTGCATCTACTGCGGCTTGTGATGCTGCCGTTGCCGCATTTGTCGCGCTGTTCGCCGCGTTTGTCGCGCTGGCGCTTGCCGCGCTTGCCGCGTCTATGGTCTGCTGGATATATTCGGCCAGGTTGGCCGCGATGTCCACGGCCTGCTCGATCAGCGGGATGTCTGTCTCTGAGAGGACAGAATCATCATGCAGCGGCGCCGGCTCCACGCGCAGTATAAAATTCAGTGTTCCGATGATCTGCGACTCTGTCCGGACTCTCAGCTCACACTCAACATCTCCGGCCACGGCCGTCATCTGCTGAGTCACGCTGAATGTCGCGCTGTTCCCGCTTGTGGCCGTCGCGGCATAAGAAAATCCAGTGTTGTCCGGCTTCAGGCCGTTGATCAGGACCGCGGCTCCGGAAGGGATCTGGAACGCCGTATCATCTTTGTATAGCAGAAATCGCAGCGCCTGCGTCTGATTGTCGTACTGTGACAAATAGATCACAGGCCGCACGCCTGAAGGAATGACATTAATGTCTTGTGTCTGTGTATACATTTATTTTCCCCCCGCGATCTCCTGGATCGCCGCCACGATCAAGGCGATCAGGTTGGTATAATTCAGGGACAGCATCCCGTTCTCGTTTTCTTTGATGAGCGGATAGCTGACATGTAACTCTTTCATTGTTTTCTTGATATCCTGGGCGATGAATCCCAGAGCATCACGGCCGTCTTTTCGGAATGTGTAGCTTTTCGGATCCAGTGCCAGGATAAACTTCATCGCATTCTTTCCGTCTATGTCTTCTATGTTTTTCTTCAGGCGTTCGTCTGAATCGTCATAGATGGATGTCCAAGGCGGATTCGCGCAGTAAATCGTTCCGCAGTCCACCGTGCTGGCAGAAACATAGCTTGCCTGTACATCCCCGGCGTAGACCGTGCCGCCGTTCATATGCAGATCGCCCTCAATGACGGCGGTCCCGGCGCGGAGATTCTCGCAATTCATGACTGAGCAGCCAATAGTGGCAGCATTTCCGACGCCATCCAGCTCAAAATTCCGCATGGTGACCTTGCCGTCAGCTCCTACCGCGAAAATAGGAACTGACGCCGTGCCGCCGATGGCAATGCTTCCGCCCTTGATCTGTCCGCTGAAACTGCCTGTTGCCGCCTGCAGTTCCCCGGCAAAAGTGCCGGACGCCGCATTCAGCCGGCCGGATATCACCATTTCCCCGGTCTCCAGGTTCCACCAGTTTTTCCCGTTCAGATCTCTCAGGATCCCGGCGCGGATCAGGTTCGCCGTCAGCGTTCCGACCGTGATGTAATCCGCCACGATGGCACCGTCCTGCGTCATTGCCAGGCCATAAGGACCGTTATATCCTTTTGACGAATATCCCAGGCCGCCGATGTTCCAGCGCCAGATGTTTTTCGCCATCTGCAGATCCAGATTATCCGTGATCAGCAGCTCCACCGGCATGCCCTGGTCATTCATCCGCGTGACGATGTTTCCGCCCTTCGCTCCGACAATTTGGTCCGTCGCGCTTTCGATGGCCTCATTCATGACGCCCTGGAACGTGACCAGCGCCTCGCTGATCTGTGAGGATACCTGGTTTTTGTTGCTCGCGACCGCTGCCGCAGTCTCCTCTGTCTGTGTGGCAAGGCCCACGACATAAGATGCGAAGTCCTGCCGCGCGTCTCCCAGCTCTATGGAGCTGTATCGTTCGTTCAGGACGTCGTAAACGGTTTTTACAACTTTCGCCTTCGCCGTGATGCCCAGCTTTTCAAAGATGATCGTGACATAGTCGCACAGCTTCACCTCCTGGAGAGGCGCCACATCTTTGTATTCCTCTGTCTGCCAGAGTGCCACGAAACTCACTTTGATACTGACGTTAGGAATTCCGATCTGATTTCGGATCACATACCTTTCAGCGCGCGCCTTCAGCTGCTGCGCTGTCGGTTTTTCCGTGAAATCTGATGAAAAATCATGAACTACCGTCCGCCTGTATGGGAAATTCTGCACCGTGTCCGCTTCTACGATGCCGTTATAATATACGACCTCATCCTCTCCGCCGGCCCAGAACGGGACGATCCCCGTGATGGTGTTCTCAATGTTCTCCTCCTGGCGTACGTCCGTGATGTTCTTCCCGTACATCAGCGTTACGGCCCGGTCCTGCCCGCGGTTATTCCAGAGGCGCACGGTCCAGTTATCCCATTCATATTCTCCGCCGAAGACATCCAGGACACTGCCCTCCTGGCCGCCCAGGCGCGCCCGGACGGACTCCGGTTTCGTCTGGTTATATGCTGCCACCGTCGATTTGTCGGTCCTGAATGTGAACGGATTCGTCTGCATGGAGTTGTTTTTCAGCCCCGCCAGAGCGGCGCCGACATTTGCCGCAGTGAACGGCCGGACCGGGATGTTGGACAGCTGGCCGCTGATGTGCCTGGCCTTGATCGTCACGATGCCATTGATCGGCCGCGTGATCTTGTAGATCCGGAATCCCTGGACCGTCCCGCCATCACACGGGACCGCGCCGATGATGGCGCTGTGCGTGATTTCGCTGTAGTGCCTGGCCTCAATGCTGATCTGTGCCTCCAGCTCATAGATGCCATTCCGTTCCTCAGTCACCTCGCAGCTGATCAGCTCCGTAAGGCTTCCGATCCCGTTCGTGGTGAATGATGTCGCTGATGGCGCGAATAATTTTGGAATCATATCGTCCACCACCTCGGAGTTATCACCACGGAAGTGAATCCCGTAAATGTGACGGCATTGTCGCCCGGTGCCAGGACCGGGAATTTGCCGTTATTCAGCGTCGTGGTTCCGTTTCTGCTGGTGCTTCCTTCATATGCTTCCATCAGATCACAGTCCAGATCTACATACGCAGAAAGGCCGGTCACGGAGATCTTCACGCCGTTGATCGTGACGGTCCCGCTTTCCCCGTAGCACCTGACCAGCGGCCGCGCTTCGTACAGCGTTCGATTCCGGATGGTCCCGGCCGCCGTGAATGTCACCGGATGCGCTCCTTTTTTCAGGAACCGCTGTGGTTTACAGTCAAATGCCAGGTCAAACCTCCCCGCGGCATTGTATGCCGTCGGCGTCACGTTCAGGCCGCTCTTATAGATGGCCAGCCTGTATTCGTCCGGATGATAGGTATCTTCCAGGCGGCAGTATCCCTTTCTGGAGCAGATCCATGCGCGAAAATCGTCCACGCGCGGCTGGAACCGTCTGGAGATAAATGCGGGATATGTCACCGTGATGTTCTGGAATCTTCCGTTGTCAAACGTCAGATCCCCGTTTCGGCCCGGAACGGACACCATTGACACATCCCGCGCCGGCGCGTTGAATGTTCCGGATCCTGAGATCCAGACGCCGAATTCTCCGCTGCTCTTATCATCGAATGTCAGAAAATGAAATGGCGTCACGCCCATACGGCCCCCTTACTCTGCACGTCTCCATTGATGAGATCCGCCACGGTCTCCGCCAGCTCCCGGACATCCTGTCCCGGCGCCCCGTAGACGTTGATCACGTTCCCGCCATAGTGATATGCGTTTGATGTAGTCGACCCGCCTGACGATATCATTGCGCTCCCCACGCCCAGGATTGTGCCGGTCTGTTCAAACAGATCCAGCGCGCGGCCGCGCTTTGATGCGGAGAGCGGGATTACCACCTCCGCGCCGTCTTCGGCCAACCAGGACAGCTGTCTGCTCTGAACGAATCCACCGTCTGCATGTCCGCCAATGGCTCCGCCGGTCACGGTCTGCACCACCTTCGCGATGATTGGATGGTTGTCCAGAAACTGCTGCATGACGCTGCGCGCATCCTGCGCGGCTGCCTCTGCGCCGTCCACGCGGTCCACTTTGCCCTGCATTGGAACCTCAATGATCTTCGTCATCTGTCCCGCGGCATTCATGGCCGCCTGGTCTCCGCCCGTGACTTCCTTCACCTGGCCTGTGAACTGATTCTGATCGAAAGTGTTCTGCATGGTCTGCGTCGTGGCCGTTGCTTTCGCTGCTGCGTCTTCCTGGTCAAATGAAGGCGCCTGGATCACGCTGGCCTGAATTCCCTGAAACGACGTCAGCGTCTTCTGTGTGGCCTCTTCGGCCTTCTGGCCCGCAGTCTCCGCATTTGTGGAGATGTTGGCATAGGCTTCCGCCGCTTTGTTGATGTTCTCAGCGCCACCCTGTGCCATGGTCTCCATGGTAGTGTTCAGACCGCTCACTGCGGAATCTGCCGCTGCCGCGTCTGCTGCCGCCGTCGTAAGGCTTCCGCCGGCCTGTTCCAGCGCCGCCCGGTACTCATTGCACTTTTTCGTTGCCTCAGAGAGACGCGCGACTGCCTGCGGATCAGCGACGCCGCCCGTGGCGGACGTCTTCGACGCTTCCGCCTGTGCCTGGTTAAATTCCTGCACCGCCCGCTTCGCGCCGTCCACGGTCTGCTGATACTGCAGATTCGCCTCATTCAGGCGCTTGTGCGCTTCCACCTGGTTCCGGATCGCTTCCGTGTACTCGCCTTCAAAAGCTGCCTGCAGCGCCTGTTCTTTCATCTTTGCGATGTTCTGATCAATGGCTGCGTTGATTTCTCCCAGCGCCGCGGCGCTGTCCTTCGCCTGGGCGATGAATTCCGTGCTGTAATCGGTACCCATGGCCTGATTCAGCTGATTCAGCGCGAACTCCGCCACGTTCTGCATTCCGTCCTTCAGGTTCCCGGTTTCGTCGTAGCACTTATTTAACTGATCGCGCCAATGCTCCAGCTTTTTGTCTGAGAGCTGAATATCTTCAGCGCTTTTCTTCGTCGTTTCCAGCCAGTTCCGGATGGCCGTGTCGTTCTGCTCGATCGCTCCGCCGGTCTCATCCAGGCGGTCCTTCAGGTTGATCAGATTGCTGTCCAGACCCGTGATCTTATTGTTCGCGTTTACAAATGCCGCCGCCAGGATCACCAGAGGCGCCGCCACCAGTCCGATCTGCGCCGCCGTGCTTCCCAGCACCGCATTTGCCGCGGAAGCGATCCCGCCCATATCCTGGACCTTTGCCGCCAGATCTCCGACGTTTTTCACCACCTTGCCCGTGGTCTCCACGCCGGCGCCCAGGATCTTGAAAAACGGTCCCGCTGCCGCCGCCGCAATACCGGCATTGATCGCGTACTGCTTCTGTTCGTCGTTCAGATTGTTGAACCAGTTCGTGAAATCCTGGACCACGCTCACGCCCTTGCGGATCCGCGGCACAAGCGCATCACCGACGGAGATCGCCGCCTCTTCCGCCGCTGATTTCAGGATGGTCAGCTGGCCGTTCAGGTTGTCCTGCATGGTCTCAGCCATCTTTTCGGCGGTTCCGTTTGCCGAATCGACCGCTTTCTCTAGTTTTTCGATGTCGCTGTCCGCGGCGTTCATGATTGCCAGGAGACCGGACATTCCGTTCTGTCCCGCCAGCATTGCCGCATACTGCGCCTTTTCCGCCTCGTTCAGCGTGTCGAACTGTCTTTTGGTATAGTGCAGGATCTCGGACAGGCTTTTCATGGATCCGTCCGCGTTCTGGATCTCAATGTCCAGGAAGTCCATCGCCGTCGCGGATTCTTTCGTCGGTTTCGCCAGCCTTGTCAGGAATCCGCGCATTGCCGTGCCTGCCTGGGATCCCTTGATTCCGGCGTTGGCCATGAGTCCCGTGGCAACTGCCACGTCCTCGATTGAGAACCCTAAAGCGCCCGCCACAGGCGCGGCGTATTTGAAGGTCTCGCCCATCATGGACACATTCGTGTTGGCGTTCGTGGATGCTGCCGCCAGGACGTCCGCAAAATGCCCGGAATCCTTCGCCGTCAGGTTGAACGCGGACAGCGAATCCGTGACGATGTCGGAAGTCGTCGCCAGATCCAGGCCGTCCGCCGCGGACAGGGACATGATGCCGGATATACCTTCCAGCATGTCCTCCGTCTTCCATCCGGCCATTGCCATATACTGGAACGCGTCCGCCGCCTCTGAGGCGCTGAATTTGGTCTCCGCGCCCATCTCCCTGGCCTTTGCCCGGAGATCATCGAAATCCTTCCCCGTGGCGCCGGAGATCGCCGCGACCTTGCTCATGGAGCTGTCGAAGTCCGCCGTGGTCTTCACTGCCGCCACGCCTACCGCTGCCGCTGCCGCACTGATCGGCATCAGCGCGTCTCCGACTGCGCTTATCTTCTGCCCGGCGGCCTCCATGTCCGCGCCCATCTGCTGGAGTCCGCTGGGAATGTTTTTCAGTTCAGTCTCCAGGCGGTTCAGCTCTGTGGCCGCTTCATTCACCGCCTGCTTCCACTTCAGCGTCTCTGTGGAGTTTTCGCCGTACTTCTCGGCGGACTTCTCCATCATGTTCTCCAGCTCCGCCAGGCGGTCCTTCTGTGCCTGGATCTGTTTGCTGAGATTGTCGCGCTGCTGTGCGTTCTTTTTCTGCTGTGCCGTGTCCTTGTCCCAGGCGGAGGACATGGCCTGCATCTCAGATTTCAGGGTCTTCTGCTGCTGGATAATGTTCTGTATTGTCCGCCTGTATTCAGCTTCTCCCTCTATTCCGATCCGTGGCCCAATGTTTACCGGCATTTCATCACCTCAATTTCATTGCCTCATCGAATGTAAAGTGCTTTTTCTCCGCCTTCGGCTGCTGCACTCCGTTGAATATGGCGTCGCATGCGATCAGATCCATCATTTCCCCATAACGCATATTTACGGCCTCCGTGATGGTTAACCCAAAGCGGAGGCCGTAATATTTAAACCATGCCAGATTCAGCCGGATGCTCCGGCCTCCTCTTCTTCTGTTTTTTTTTCTGTTTTCGGCTCCGGATCCGGTTCCACCGTGCGCTTTCCTCCGTCGAACCATTCGGCAATGGCCTCGTTATAAAGCGCGTTGAATTCCGGATATTTTAAACTCATGACCTCCTCCTCAGTCAGAGGCCGCGGTCTGTATTTCGGATCCGCCGCGTGCTGCGCGATTTCATACCCTTCAGAGAGAGCTGTCATGATCACCGCCGCAGCGCGCTGAGATACAGAGTAACTGCCCCCCAGCAGCTGCTCGTTCCAAAATCTCTTAATGTCTCCGTCAGGCGCGGCGTCTGCCACCTTGCAGTTCGCCAGCACACTCCGGAAAAATCTCACATCTCTCCCGTTTATTTCCATGTCTGCCTCTCTTACGGATTAGCCGCCCAGGAGCTCGACCAGCGCGGCCTCTGCCGCTGCCTCTGTGCTGTACCCTTCAGCGCCTTCCAGCTTCCAGCGATGATTTGCGGAATCGTCACGCATGAGGTTTGCCGTCAGGCTCTGCGTCTGCCAGTCAATTTCGGACTCCTGCGTGGCCGCCTCAGTGTTCCCCACCTGAAACATTGCTTTTCTGAGGACATACGGCACCCATGTGGTGACGCCCTCAGACATGAATCTGCGGAGGAATCCGATCCCCACATACGGAGGATTCGCATCATCACCGTATGCCACCACGGACACACCGTTCACCTCTTCCGCCTCCGGAAGTCCCCAGATAAAGCGTGCCGCTGCCGTATGAAGACCGTCCACGGTCAGCTCCACGGTCCCGCCGTTGAAGATGCCCGGCGCGTTCTCCGCTTCGACATTGTCCGCATAAAATGCATTATCGGATCCTGTTTCCGGGCTGATGTTCACATCCACGCCGCGGGCCAGGGCCATGCAGCCGGTGTATGTGATCGTTCCGGCCGTGTTCACGTATTTCGCCACATAAGGTTTAGAGAAACCTGTTCCCACTCTGCCACTTGCAGCCATTTCTTTCTCCTTTCAAACAAAAAAGGACCTTCCGGCCCTTTATTTCATTACCTTCTTGATTTCATCGTCCAGCTTTTCGGCTATTGCCTTTTCTGCCGCGCCCTTTGTCCGGTTCACCGTCGGCCCAATGAACGGCCGTTTCGGCGCGAATGATGATCCGCTTTCCAGAGATCTGGCAATCAGTGCATTCGGCTGGCCTTTCGGATACTTCTTTGATGTTTCGCTGTTGTACCCATCCATGCCCACCTTAACATTGATGAATGTTCCGTCCTGCCGGAATCCTGCAATGCCCAGGCCTTCCAACAGTCCGGCTTTCTGTGCCTGTGTCACCTTGCCCTCACGCGGCGGCCCCACCGGCAGCGCCTGGATGCTGGTGCGGATCGCGTCCGTCACGATCTTCGCGCCTTCATAGACTGCTCTTTTTGCCATCTCTTCGGAACCGAATTCCAGATTCTGCAGATCCTGAATGTACTTGTCGATGCCTTTTCCAACTGTCCACTTTGCCATATCACGCCGCCCAGAACTCCCATTCGTAATGGATCAGGTTCGTTTCGTCTTCATACTGGACCGAATTCAGGCGGAAACCGATACCGGCGTCGTTCAGCGCCTCCTGGATCATGTCCACCTTTTCATCGAATTCATAAAAGGCGTAATAATCAATGGTGCCATGGAGCTGCTGTTCACCTTTCCGGTCCTCCGCTTCAAAGGAATCCACTTCACCATCTTCGGCCCATACCACATAACTCTTTTTCGGACGCGGCGGCCGTCTGTAGTGATAGCATTCATCCGTCACCGTCAGGAGCGCGGTCCGCACTCCTTTGAGAATATTATTCAGTGATTTCATAAAGATCATCCATCCTCTGCAGCGTCAGATCCGTGACTTTCAGGCCATCTTCGTCCAGCATCTGCTGGACGTTTGTGATCCTGTACTGTCCATCATTCTCCGAATGACTCAGAACGGCATACATTCCGATACGCGCGGCCGTGGTCCTCCAGATCCGGATCAGCATGTCCACCTGTTCATTTACCCCCTGTGCCTGATAAAAGCGGTTATATCCGACGGTCCTCTCACCGAAGAGAGCGGACAGAACCGGGACCAGCGCCTCATTCGGCATTGATCCTGGTTCCGCCGTGTTCCAGAGAGTGCAAATCCTTACCATTCCAGCATCGAAGATCATGATGCGCTCACTTTCTGGGAAAACAGTCTGTTGTTCAGCGCATAGCGCAGCATGCGCGGCATAACAGGCGCATCGTCCGCGCGCTTGCGGTACAGATACGCGGCGTACATGACCACCAGCTGCCCGTCCTCGACGGTATCCGCCAGCGTGATCCCCTCCCTGGTGATCATCTGCTTCGCGGTCGTGATCAGGCTGTTCAGATATTCATCCTGCAGCGTATTCTCCGGCATGATCTGCAGATTCGCCTTCAGCATTGTCAGGATCGTTTCGTCCGTCATATCTGCACCCCCGCGTTAATCTCAGCTCTTAGCCACGGTTACTGTGTAGACCTTCGTGGCTGCGCCGTTCTTCACAGTCACAGTCAGCGTGTTGTTTCCGGATGCCCACTTGATTGCGGTTCCGTTCTTCACGGTATCAGCGCCCAGCTTCATGACCACCTGCGCGTTGTCGTTTGCCGGGATCGCGATCACGGTGTCAGACGTGTTCGTGGTTGCTGCGGTATAGGTCACCGTTCCCGCGTCAAAGCTCGGGGAAAGAGTGAGGCCGGAGAGGGATGCCAGGTTCGCGTCGTTGGCGGTGTCGGCCGCGAAGGTCATCACCGTGGTGACGGACTGGCCCTTGATATTGATGGCCACGAATGCACCCGGGATCACCGGCTCGCCGTCTGCTCTTCTCTTTGCCTTGAAAACGGTGTTGTCCTGAATGAACTGGACCTCTCTGGACGCCTCGATGGTCATGCCGGCGCGCTCTGCGACCAGGTACAGATCTCCATAACCTCCGACGATGTCACCGTCCGGCATGAATTCCAGGATGTCGATGTCTCCGTTGATGATCGGAAGGATGCCGAAGATGTTCGCAGCGATATTACCGTCTGCGGTGAAAGTGATCACCTTGCTCTTCAGGGTCGCGTAAGTCTTGCTGTTCATTGCCCAGAACTGGCGGCCTCTGCTGTACTTCGTGAACGTATTTCCAGCTGCCAGCGTAAGCGCTGACCAGAATGCTGTGCCGCTCAGATTGTCAGCGATCACCTGGATATTGCTGGTGTGAAGATCTACCCACGCCGGAGCAGATGCCGGATATCCTGCCGGCTGAGAAGTCTGTGCCAGTCTGGTCACGATACCCAGCGGCATCTTGGAGGCTGCGCCCTTACCGTACAGGATCGCTTTGTCCATCGCAAGGCCCAGAGATTCGGAAAGCATTTCCACGATCCAGGACGCCAGATTGACGTCGTTGTCCTCCAGGAGGGAATTGCAGACCGGGACAAAACCGGCAACTTTGTACCCGTCCAGAGTGACCTGGTTGAATTCAAAAGTCAGCTCGTTGATGGCCGCGCACATCTCCGTCCAGACCGCTTCCGGAACGGTTCCGGCAATCGTCTGTCTGGCCTGTCCGCCGACCTGTCTGATCCTCACGCGGTTCAGCAGTTTGCTGTATCTGTACATATTCTCAGAAATGAGATCCAGGAAGTAGACCGGGATGGTCAGTTCTCCGCCGGTGATCGCCCTTGTCTGGCCCTTCATGGCACGCAGTTCGGTCAGGAACTTCTTGACGGTCTCATCCGCCAGGATGATGTTTCTCTGCTCCATCGGCAGCGCATCAAATGCGCGCTGAGACATCGGCAGGCTTCTGATGTTGATCTTCTCCATAATGTTCACACCTCTTTCTTTCTTCTTTTCCGGAGTCTTCGGCTGCGGGATCCTCCGCTCCTCCTCCGCCAGCTGGTTTTCAAGGTCCTCGATCTCCTGCGTGAGACCGGCCTTTTTCTCTTCGTGTTCTGTCTTTTCAGTCTCAAAGGCTTCCACATCCGCCTCGACTGCGTCGCGCTGTTCATCGGTCTCGATCTCAGCGATCGCGGCCTCCAGCTCCGCCTCTCTGGTCTGGATCTCCGTGTCCTTTGCCCGGAGTGCTTCCAGATCACTCTTCAGTTTGTCAATCTTATGCCTCAGCATAATCACCTTAAGTGCCATATCATTCTCCTTTCAGTCTTTTCTTCAGCGCGTCGCGCCACTCCTGCACCTGGCGCTTCCGGATATCTTCCAGCTCCGCCTTTCTGGCCGTCACGCCCGTGTCCTCATAGGCCGGGAACGTGCAGATGCTTACTTCATACAGCTTCACCTTCCGGATCCGGAAGACTGTCGGCATGCCGTCCACATGTTCCACGTCCTGCGCCAGAATATCGAATCCGAAACTGCACTGTGAGACATCCCGGCGCTTCACGCGCTCATAGGCATTCACCGCGTCCTGATCCGCGTCATTGATCACGATGCTGCCCCACAGACCGCGTTCATCCACCCGGAGGGAAAGCGTTCCCGCCGTGGTGCGGCCCAGGACCAGAGTGGTGTCGTGATTCGTCAGCGCCCGGACGTCTGTGTCTGCGTCCAGATCAAACGCGCCCGGTTCAATGGTCTCATAGGCTCCGCCGTCATCTTCCCACAGCCAGTATTTGCCGCCGAATACGGCGAAATAGCCTTCGATATATCTCCGGCCGTCTTCCTCGCGTGTCTGGAAATCCGCATCCCGCAGCATTGCCGTTCTTTTACAGATCATTCGCCTCCACCTCCTTCCTGAATTAATTTTTTCTGATCTCCGATCCTGTCAATCGGCAGATAGTTTTCAAGGATCACCAGCTGGTCCAGGCTGTCCATCGGCGGAAGTCCCAGCCAGCTCCTGACTTCGTTTCCGGTCATGATTCCCCGGATATACTGTTCATCTGCCACGCTTGCAAGATCTTTGAGATCATAGTTATAAAGTGATCTCGCGTTGAATCTGAAATACAGATCCGGCGAATAAAGCAGCTTCTTCGTCAGCTCCTGCTGGATGTTCTGGGCCAGCGGCATGATGGTGCTGTTGATAAAGCTGTTCCAGGCGTCTCTCTGAAACTCTCCGACGCCCAGCACGAACGGCGGCACGCCCAGGATCGCCGCCACTGTCTGTTTGTCCAGCTTCACGAAGTCCGCCAGTGCCAGGTCTGACAGCGTCAGCGGTTTCACCTCCTTGACGTCGAAGGCCTCCGCCGGGATCAGCCACGGCTCTCCGGCTTCCCCGCTCATGGCATAGGATTCCAGGAGTTTCTGGCGCCCTTCCGGGCTGGCGAATTCATCCACCAATGCATCCACCTTCACGATCAGCGAAGGCTTCCACTTGCTGGACATGAACCCTTTCTCCGTGGCCGCTGCCTGTTTCAGATTGTTGGCCACATCCCAGAGCGCCATCCGGTACCCGTCACCCTTCCAGGGATAATAACTCCCCGGATTCAGCACGAAATGCAGGACGCGGTCCGGCTTGTACTCCTCCCCGGCAATGTACACGCGATATCCGTACATTCCGTCCGGAATGAACGACGTGAACGCGGCCGGTATAGGGATCAGCTCCCGGAGAAATCCCCTGGATGTTTTCGGATACACCACAGTATTGCCGGCGCCGTCAAGATAAAGCGTTTTCACGATCCACGCGATGAAGTTGGATCTGGTCATGTACTGATTCGGATTAATATCCACTGCTCTGGACAGCTCGTTCACCACGCGCACATCCCCGCGCTCCGTGTTCCTCATGAGATGGATGGACATAGCACCCACCAGGCGGGCGATGGTATCCACCGCCGTCATGACTTCCGGATTGTGTGCCAGGGATGTATACCCGCGGCATTCCAGTGTTTTGAATCCTTCCGAATCTGTCAGCCATACCAGGCTCCGCTTCTGCTTCGGCTCTTCGCGCGCCAGCGGCGCCGTCTTCCTTCGTTTCGTCATTTCTTAACCTCGCTTTTACCGCTGCCCCACCAGGCCGCGGCTTTCTTGCTCTTCGCCTGCGCTTCGCACATTCTCATGCACGCAAACACTGAGGCGTCAAACAGATCTATTCTGTGTTCCGGCTGAACTTTTTCGTACTGGACAGCATCGTCCGTTTTCTCCACCGCCCGGACATTTGAGACACAGTATTCATATGCCTCAGAATGCAGATAATACAGCTTTCCGTCCTTCGCGGCCTTCTCGATATGCCGGAATCCCTGGGACTTCACATAGTAATACTGCGGCGCGTCGATAATGTTGAAGCCCGCCGCCTTCATGGCCGGGAAATACTCCTCCCCGGCAAACTTCCGGTCATGGCCCACCTGTTTGATCTTGAATCCCATGCTCCGCATGGAGATGAACCAGTTCACGATATCCGAAATATTCACCGTCGGACTGTTGCAGATCGTCAGCCAGCCATCATCCTGCCATCCGAAAAGCGGGATGTTATCCTCATCTGCCTTTCTGGCCGCCTGTGTCACCGGGAAAAATCCGTGAGTGATCACGATATCCACGCCCTGATATTGGCCATACAGTGCCGCTGCCGTCAGGTCATACATGCGGGACAGATCCGCGCCGCCGAACCACTGCACCGGCAGCTTCGCCAGTTCCTGCAGCGTCCAGTCATATTTCTGATCAGACCGTTTGAATTCCTCAATATCGAACCAGGACTTTAAGGCGTTCGTGAATACGTTCAGAGACTTCGCGAAAAAGTCCTTTCTCTGCTGCGGATCGTTCAGCGCCTGGAGGGAATCGTTCAGAATCTCCTCCGGCCGGATGGTCACTCCATAGGCGGGATTCGCCATCTCATGCACTTTCGGATTTGTGAAATCAATGTCCCCGTTTTCGTCCGGATCCGCGCAGCAGATGAAAATGAAATACTGTTCGTCCTTCACGATCTGCTCCAGGACCTTCCGGCAGTATATGAGGCGCTTCCCCAGGAATCCCTGTTCATCATCTCCGGCCGTGCTGATGCCGATCAGTAATTTGTTCGTGTAAGCCTTCATGGCCTCCTTGAAAAGGTTATACTGCTTCGGTTTCTTGAAGGCGTGGATTTCGTCCACTATGGCAATGTTGCAGTTCAGTGAATCCTGTGTATCCGGATTCGCGGCCAGCGCGCGGATGAAAAATGATCCGTCCGCCAGCTGCGCGTCCATGGAATGCTCGTTGTTGTTGTCGATCACATGCACATGGCCGCCGTCCTTCTGGTTCTCTCCCATCCGGTCCACGTTGTAGGCCAGGAAGTTGAAGGATTCCAGAGACTGCATCAGCGCCGCGGCCGTGATGTACGTCTTCGCACCGGATCTGCGGTACCAGAGAGACAACGCCCAGGCCAGCGCTCCCGCGAATGATGTTTTGATGTTCTTTCGCGGGATATAGATCAGCGCTTCATGGAAGCGGACTATGTCGGTTCCCTTCAGCTTGAATCCGATCAGGTTGTAAACGATGAATTTATGGAACGGCTCCAGCAGGAACGGCTTCCCCCTGAGAGGCGTCCCGTCGATCTTTTCACCCTGTTGGTGACAGATCGTCTTTTCGATAATGCCGATCACAAATTCCGGCCCTTTGTGATCTATCTCATAGTCAGGATTCTCCAGATCCCGGAAGAACCTGGCCACACACAGCTTCAGATCTCTGCACGCGACTTTCCGCCCCTCCCTGATGCTGTTCGCGTACTCCATTGCCTCCGTCCAGTTTTTGTTTTTCATGCCATGGACGCCAGCGCCTTCTCCAGAGCGCTCTGCTCCTTTGCTCCGGCCATGGCCGATTCATTCAGACGCTTCAGTCCGCTGGGAGTAAGTCCCAGCTCCCGCCAGTATGCCAGCGCGTCCCGGTTCAGTTCCATCCAGAGAGTGAGGAGCGGATTCTTAGCGCTGTTCTTCGCGCCGCGGTCAGACACCCGTTCGACCACAGGCACGGCGCCGCCGTCCAGAAATTCCTGATACACGCGGTCCCGCTGGTCCAGGATCTTCGCCAGGGCATCAATCGGCGCGTCGAACGTTTTTTTGTACGTTCCCGCCGCTTTTGTGGCCCTTCTGATGGCCCTTTTCCATTCATCAGCGTTCATTTTTGCATCTCCCTGGGGAAAATAATTAAAAAAACGGTTCAGAGTTGGAAGTGTCCACCCTCGCCACAGGCCGGAAGGCGCGTCCAGATGACCAGGACCGGGCGGGGTTACCCACTTATCCACATTTTTCGACATTTGTTCATAACTTTGGCTTTCTCCGGATGCTGTGCGTTGTG
>Ga0310695_10004946_pt1 | contig 23888 bp, 23 predicted proteins | sample RumenRJG_04DNA_FD_203882 | JGI IMG/M metagenome (GOLD analysis project Ga0310695, IMG submission 203882) | Bovine rumen microbial communities from Lethbridge, Alberta, Canada - RJG_04 (v2) (version 2) | ecosystem: Host-associated > Mammals > Digestive system > Stomach > Rumen | place: Canada...
AGCGGTGTAGTTCGTTCTTTCCATCCAGCTGTTGTCGAAGAAGTCGTTGAAGATGTCAGGCAACCAGCTTTGATTCCTTCTAATCGTAGGTAACATAACAAAATCATTTTAAACATTCTTCGGTTTCGGGTCCTTACGTGGCCTTCCGTCCGGGTTCCTCATCGGAACGCCTAAGGATATTGCAAAGCTGGGACCAGCACCGGAAGAATGGACTTTTTGTCACCATAGAAGTGCCAAATAGTCCATTTTGTGGACAGATTGTCCAGGTTATAGGGGGATGAAGAGCCGGGCAGGCGGACTTGTCCGGCTGCGGGGCTCTGTGGGTGGCGCGACCCGGGGGCAGTCTGGCGGCAGCTTGCTGACGCCTGTCTGTCACCGGGTTGGTCTTTCGCGGCGGCTTGCCGACGTGAATGGCCAAAGCGCGGGAGGCTCCGACGGAGTGGACGGCTTGCCGGACGCTTGGTCGGAGCGTGGGTGAGCTTTGCCATGTGCCGGAAAATGTGTAAATTAGCGACATGGAACTAATTGATGCAATCAAGGCACGGCATTCCGTGCGGAAGTATTTGGACAAGCCCATTGAGGTGACTAAGGTAGCCGAATTTAAGGCAACTGTTGAACGGATTAATGCCGATACCGGCTTGAATATCCAGCTGGTGCTGGAAGAGCCCAAGGCCTTTGCCTCCGGGATGTGGAAGTATGGCCAGTTCTCCGGCGTGAAGAATTACTTTGTCATGGCCGGTCCTAAAGGCAAGGAGGCCGAAGAGAAGATTGGTTACTATGGCGAAGAGTTGGTACTGCTGGCACAAACGCTGGGACTGAATACCTGCTGGGTGGGCCTTACTTACAAGAAGATTCCCGGAACATTCACGCTGAGAGAGGATGACACCGTTCACTGCGTCATCGCCCTGGGCTATGGAACCAATCCGGGCGTGCAGCATCCGCAGAAGCCCATGGAAAACTTCTATGAATCCGACGGTGTTCCCCCTGAGTGGTTCCGGAGTGGCTTGGAGGCAGCCCTGCTGGCCCCCACGGCCGTAAACCAGCAGAAGTTCAAGTTCATCCTCCATCCCGGCAATGTGGTTGAGACCAAGACGCTGTTCTCAATGGCAGGCTATACGCATATAGACCTGGGAATCGTGAAGTATCATTTTGAGATTGGCGCCGGGAAGGAAAACTTCATCTGGCAGTAAAATACGACACGGCGGGACTTCTTTTGCTTAATGCCTTTATGGCTACGTTCCGCATGTGACACCGTTCAGGTGTGGCCGGGGTCCTATTCACGCGGGGCTCCGGTTTCGTTTTACCTTTTTTCGCGCTATATTTGTATTTGGCAACACATTGCCATGTATAATATAACCATGCAAGAAATTACTCCCGAATACCTGCGTCCGCGGCTTCTGGGCCGCCAAAACGACTCACATAAGCATGACTACGGCCGCCTTCTTATCATCGCAGGCTGTGAGACTATGCCCGGAGCGGCTCTCCTCTCGACAGGAGCAGCCCTTCGCTCCGGCTGCGGCCTGGTGATGCTCCACTCCACCCATAGGACCCTTTTCGCGGCAGCGGCCTCGTACCCGTCCGCCATGCTCTCCGAGGACCCGGGCAGTCACTTCAGCACGGTTCCGGAGAAGCTGGATCGCTATCGTGCACTGGCCATCGGACCGGGGCTTGGCTGGTCTCCCGGTACTATGAATGCTATGATGGATCTCCTTGGCGAAGCCTGTGAGCGGCGTATTCCGGCGGTCCTTGATGCCGACGCCCTCAATATCCTCTCCGTCATGGCCGAGTGGCATGAACTCATCCCGCCGGGGTCCGTCCTCACGCCTCACAAGGGAGAGTTGAAACGGCTCCTACCCTGCAAGGATGACCGAGAGCGGGAGGTCCTCGCATGGGAGCTCTGCGCAGAGACCGGCTGTCATATCGTGATGAAGGGCTACCACTCCCGTATCTTCTGCCCCGGCGGAGAATGCCTTGTGAACACGACCGGCAACCCCGGCATGGCCAAGGGTGGCAGCGGGGATGTCTTGACGGGTCTCATCGGTGGCCTCCTTGCAAGAGGCTACAAGGCGGAGGATGCCGCGGCGCTCGGCGTCTGGATCCACGGCCATGCCGGAGATGTCCTGACGGCCAGGCTCACGGCGGAGGCCTACAGCAGCCGCGACCTTATCGATGAACTCCCCAGCGGGTTCTACAAACTAGAACATGATGTTGAATTCAAATAATACACAATCAATGAATAATCTTCCCGCCATGCGCGCCGATTTTGTCGGCAGTTTCCTCCGCCCGGAGGCAGTCAAGAAAGCCAGGCTTCAGTTTACCGAAGGCTCCATCTCCAAGGAACAGCTCACCGTAGCCGAAGACGCGGCCATACGAGAGCTTGTCTCCAAGCAGGTGGAGCTCGGCTTCCAGGTCGTCACCGACGGCGAGTTCCGCCGCCAGGCATGGCACCTGGATTTCATGTGGGGCTTCGACGGTGTCGGGCACGCCCCCACCAAGACCGGCCTCCCCTTCCACGGTGAGCAGGCCATGATTGACGACACCTTCCTCACCGGGAAGGTCGCGTGGAGAGGCGACCACCCCTTCATCGGGCATTTCCGCTTCGTGAACGCCCTTGCCAAGGAGCACGGAGTCGAAGCCAAGCTCACCATCCCCGCCCCGGCGCAGTTCCTCGCGCAGATGGTGATGCCCTTCGCCCTCGAGAACACCAGGAAGTACTACGCCGACAATGATGCGGTCATCGAGGATATCGCCGAGGGATACCGGCAGTTCATCCTAGCCGCCCACGAGGCCGGATGCAGGAGGCTCCAGTTTGACGACTGCACCTGGGGCATGCTCGTTGACCCTGCCGCCCGCTGGATGTGGGGAACGGACGAAGAGGGCCTGAAGGCGGTTCAGGAAATGAACCTCCGCATCAATAACCTGGTGCTTGAAGGGAAGCCCCGGGACATGTTCATCAACACCCATGTGTGCCGCGGCAACTACCACTCCACCTATGCCAATGAGGGCGCTTACGACAAGGTAGCCGAAGTCCTCTTCGAGAAGGAGAAGGTGAACGCCTACTTCCTGGAGTTCGACGACGCCCGTTCCGGCGGCTTCGAACCCCTTGCGCATGTCTCCGGCGACAAGATGGTGGTCCTAGGGCTTGTCACCACCAAATCCCCTGCCCTTGAGTTCAAGTCCATCCTCCGGCAGCGCATCGAGAAGGCAGCACAGTACATTCCCCTGGACAGGCTCTGCCTGAGTCCCCAGTGCGGGTTTGCATCCTGTGAAATTGGCAACAAGCTCACGGAGGAGGAACAGTGGGCCAAGCTCCGGCTCGTCCAGGAGGTGGCCGGGGAAGTGTGGGGGTAGCGGCCATGAGAAAATCCATCCATGTAGGCCTTCTGGCCTTACTGCTTCTTCTTTTCTCCTGCGGCAAGGATAACCCGCCGGAGCCGGGAAGGCAACATACACCCGCAGTTACCGAACTCATCTCTCTCATGGAGTCCAACCCCGGCGTGAAAGCCCTTCTGGAAAAGTCCATCTCTCAGGCTGCTGCCGTCAATCCTGACCGGCGGTACAACCCCGCCCAGTCGCTGGATGAGTTCTACGAGTTCGTGGACTGGAACGTGCGACAGCTCCCTTGGGACGTGATGATTACGGCCTCTCCCACCGAGTACGGCCAGTCGCTCTACGGAAGAGCAGACCAGGGCATTGGGTATTTCTGGTTCATCGTGGACCAGCCTCTGGACGAACTGAAAGACAGAGGATACTACTACCCCACGGTCGAGTTCGTGGAGCCTTTCGCCTCGTGGCTCACCACCTACGCTTCCTCCTGGGGGGACTGGCTCTCTACCCCGGAGAGTTGGAATAGCAGCTACTACAAGATTGTCGCTTCCGACCCCGACTGGGGACTTTCGAAGGGCTGGTATGAGGACCCTTCGGCCTGGCACAGCTTCAATGACTTTTTCGCAAGGAGGCTGTCCTCCCCGTCGGTCCGTCCCGTTGCCGATACTGATGTCGTGGCCCCGGCGGACTCCTGGCCCAAGGAACTATGGACCATTGGAGAAGACAACCATCTGGTATACCCCTCCGACCTCCAAATCAAAACGGCGAAGCTCTCGGACATCGGCGCGCTTATCGGTGAGGGCTCTGCTTACCGCGACGCCTTTGCAGGAGGCACGCTCACCCACACCTTCCTGGACGTAAACGACTACCACCGATACCATTCCCCGGTAAGCGGGACGCTGCGGGAGCAGCGCACCATCCCCGGCATCGCCGCAGGCGGCGGTTACACCCTCTGGGATGATGAAAAGAAGCTGTATTATTACAACAACGACATGGGGTTCCAGATGGTCGAGACCCGGTCCTGTGCCATCATTGAGACCCAGGACCAAGGCCTTGTGGCCGTGATGCCCGTCGGGATGTCCCAAATCTGCTCCTGCAACTGGCTCCCGACCTTGAAGGTTGGGGAACACATTGAGCGGGGGCAGGAGATGGGATATTTCCTCTTCGGCGGGTCGGATATTGTCATGCTCTTCCAAAAGGGCGTTGATGTCGAGCTGCTTCACGACGGGAACCACCTTCTGATGGGGCAGGCTTACGCCCGTCTTGGTACGAAAAATGATAAATCTGAAACCATGGAAATACAAGTAAGCGACGGAACCCGGAGTGTCACATTTGAGCTCAACGACTCTCCGGTGGCAAAGTCCCTCTTCGACCAGCTTCCCATCACCGTTGCCGTGGAGAATTACGGCAGCAATGAAAAGATTTTCTATCCCGGGGATGCCCTTTCGGCCTCCGGCGGAATGGAAGGAGACTGTCCGGAAGGGACGCTGGCGTATTTTTCCCCCTGGGGCAATGTCGTGATGTATTACGGCGCCGCGAGCCGTTATCCGGGCCTTTATATTCTGGGTACGGCATCAGAAGGCAAGGACCAGATAAAGGACCTCAGTGGAACAATAACAGTAAGTAAACGATGATTCTCATTCTGGAATCCATAGCCGCGTGCGCCCTTTTCACCCTCTTCGTATTCCTGATATCCAGGGACCCGGTGAAGATTGTCTACAACTATCCCCCGGCCATCATCGACAGGTGCAGGAGCCTCGGGCTGCTGGACGATTTCAACAGGAGAGGCGGGACGGCCTTCTACGTGAAGAAGGTCACCGCCATGTCCTTTATCGGAGTGCTCCTGGGCCTCTTGCTCGGGTTATCACTGGGGGCGTCGGCCCAGACAGTCAGAAACGCCTCTTACCAGACCGTAGCCCACATCAAGTCGGACGGCACCGTGCAGGATGCATCGTACCGCACCATTGGCCATGCCGGAAACATCCAGCGCAAGTGGGCCGCTTTTTATTTCTTTTTCAGCAAATAATTATTCTGTCACATAACATGAGAAACATCCAAATCCTTCTTTGCGGCCTTGCCGCAGCCATCATCACGCTCTCCTGCGGGAGCCGCACCAGCAAGAAAACCACGTCTGAACCCGCCGCCGAAACCAAGGCGGCCCAGGAAACGGAGACCTGCATCACCGCCATCGACAAATACCTCTCCGAGGTCATCGGCAGCCAGTATGCCCCGGGCGAGGTCTGCATCCCGTCCCACAGGATTATTGCCGTGGACGAGAGCAATCCACAGGACATCCAGGTCTGGGGAGACTTCTGGGTGGACAACTTCAAGGTCGCCGGGGATACCCTCATGGCTGTATCCGGCGGCAGCCATCCCGGTAAGATGCTCGTCAAGCAGGACAGCGAAGGTCATTTTGCCGTGACCTCCTTTGAAGCTGTCGGTGACGGGAACACATTCCTTCCCACTGCCAAAAAGATATTCGGGGAACACTTCGAGCAGTTCCAGAAAGTCTATTCGGACCAGGATGGTCGGGAAGAGGCCCGGAAAAGCGCCATCGCCGCCCATGTGTTCAAGAACAACCTCCCCGTGAAGGTCTACAAGGACTACGGCTGGCCTGCCGTTGAGATTCCGAAAATGAATGCCAAAACAGAGAACTAGCTGCATGAGAATTTACTTGCGCAGCGGTTTGGCACAAACAAAGATTAACTTGCGGGCAAATTTTACAACATGAAACCATATCCGATTCACGACGGCGATTCCTTCCAGGCACTCCTCGGGTCCGTCAAGGCAGGGTTCCCCTCCCCTGCGGATGACTTCCGGGAGAAGCTGGACCTGGTGAAGCTCCTGGTGCGCCACAGCGCATCAACCTTCTTCTTTCAGATTGACGGCGTGTCGATGGTGGATGCCGACATGGACGAAGGGGATATCATCATTGTGGACCGCGCCGTGGAACCTTACAACGACTGCAAGGCGGTCTGCTTCATTGACGGGGAATACACCGTCAAGCGGGTGGAGATTCATGAGGACGGCGTCGTCCTTCTCCCCTGCAACGAGCATAACACCAAGTATCGGCCCATCCCGGTTGGGCCAGACAATGACTTCCTTATCTGGGGAGTGGTCACGTGGGTTATCAAGAAAGCGTAGCGCTTCCCTATGTACGCCCTGGCCGATTGCAACAACTTCTTCGCTTCGTGCGAAAGGGTCTTCCGTCCGGAACTGAACGGGAGGCCGGTCATCGTGCTATCGAACAACGACGGCTGCGCGGTAGCACGTTCCAATGAGGCGAAGGCGCTGGGCATCAAGATGGGAGACCCTTACTTCAAGCTGAGGCCCCTTATCGAGCAGCACGGCATCGCCGTTTTCAGTTCCAATTTCGCCCTGTACGGGGACATGTCCAGAAGGGTGCAGGAGGTGCTGAGGACCTACTCCCCTGCCGTGGATCCCTATTCCATAGACGAATGTTTCCTGGATCTCTCCGGCATGGAGCATCAGGACTTCGACGCCCTTGCAAAAACCATCTCCCGGGAGTGCTGGAAGCAGACCTCCATCCCCGTTTCCGTCGGCATTGCCCCGACAAAGACCCTTGCGAAGATTGCCTCCAAGCTTTGCAAGAAATACCCAAAGCTCCGGGGCGGGTGCTATATGTTTCGGCCCGAAGATATCGAGAAGGTGCTTCGGAAGTTCCCTGCGGAGGATGTGTGGGGCATCGGCCGTCGTTCCATGCGGAAGCTCTCTGAGATGGGCGTCCAGTCGGCCTGGGACTTCACGCAGCTCCCCGAGACCACGGTACGGCCCCTTTTCCATCTCCCGGGCTTCCGCACCTGGAAGGAGCTCCGGGGTATCCCCTGCGTGGAGTTTGAGGACATGATTGAGCCCAAACAGACTATCTGTGTTTCCCGCAGCTTCTCCCATGATGTGACGTCCCTGCAGGAGTTCACGGAGCAAATTACCACCTTTGCCGGGAAAGCCACGGAAAAGCTCCGTGCCCAGCATTCTTTTGCCCTGGAGATGGTGGTCTTCGCCATTACCAACCGCTTCAAGGAGTATCTTCCCCAGACCAGCGGAGGGCACTATGTCGTGTTCCCGGAAGGAACGCAGGACCACCGGAAGGTTGTGGTGGCTGCCGCCGATGCGGCGAGGTTTCTTTTCCGGGAGGGTTATGCCTACAAGAAAGGTGGTGTGGTCTTCACGAAGATTGAGCAGAACGGGGCGCATGTGTCTTCGCTCTTCGAGGACAGCAAGGCGCTGGAGAAGGATGAGCGTCTGTCTTGTTCCATCGACAGTATCAACAAGGTTTTCGGTCCCGGAGCGGTGCTCTTTGGGGTTCAGGGCGACGGACGGTTCCACATGACCCAGGAGCATAAGTCTCCCCGCTACACGACACGCTGGACGGAGCTGCCGAAGGTGTCGGTGAAGTAGGCAAATTGCTGGTTGAAGTTCTTCAAAATGTAGTGAGCAGAAAAGTGGGTTCTTCAAAATGTAGTGGGCTGTAGGGGCCTGTGGGGCTATTCGTAGGTAGGATGGCGTTTCGAGAGGCGGGAAAAACGGGCTGGATGACGGAAAGTTCTTCATTTTGTAGTGAGGCTGGGAAGAGTTCTTCAATTTGTAGTGATAAAGTTCTTCAAAATGTAGTTTGGTGTTCTTCAAAATGTAGTGAATCTGGGCGAAAATGTCTTCAAAATGTAGTGAAAACGGGAATGAGGAGGTACGGAAATGATTGGTTGTCAGTGTGTTGAAAGGACGGGGAATGGCCGTACTATATGAATCCTATTGATTAACTATATATATCTACTATGCAGATACTCTCGCTGCGCTCGGTATGACAAGGGGAGAAATGAAAAAAGAGATGCCCGGTCGGAGCCGGGCATGACGGTGGATGGAGCCGTGCATGACGGACGTTACTCGAGGTTTTGGTAACGGAGGCGCCAGTCGGAGAGCCAGGTTTCGAGGGCGGTACGGATGTAGGTGTTTACGTCCTTGATGCGCTGGGGAGATGAATGGGATTCTTTGATGTAGGACGTTAGGTCCATCATTTTGGAAAGAAAGGGTTTGAGATCCTCGTGCTCGATTTGCGGCAAGACCGGATCCAAGATGGTGGGGCTGGCGCCGACACTATGCAACAGATGCCAGCAGAGGTCCCTTACGGACTTGGTGTCCTGGGCTATTTGTTCGGGCGAGACGATTGTCTTGATTTTGAAAACGAGCACGCGGTCTTCCCCGCTACCGAAGGTTTTGAAAAGAAACCAGATGGGGAAACGGGACGCCAGTTCTTCGGAGGCCGGACGCAAGATACGGGCGGTAATGTTCTCGAAGCGCTCATAACCGGGACCCAGGGCAAGTATCTTGCGGAGGTTCTCCAGGGTGATGACAAAGCCTCCTTTTGCGCGCCAGGAACAAATGAGCCAATAAATGCGGACTGTGTATTTGTTGGTAATGGAGAACGCTGCCGCATGTGAATAGGAAGAATAGCCTTCCTCGGTAAGCAGCAAGCGCTGAACGAGCGGCTCCGGCAATGTAATTTCTACATCACGGCTGTACATGGGAAAGCTGTAATTGGAAATAAGCCCAGGAAAGGTGTGGACTAGTTCCGGGAAAATCATTCCTTCTTTTCTGTAGCCAGGGAATGCGATGGGGATATCAATGAGTTCCTCAAGGTATTGCCTTAGGCGTCCGCCGTTTCGGGGAGTCAGGCCGAATTCTGCAATTTTAACTTGAACCGTCCTGGTCTTGCCTCTTAGTGTGAGACTCCCCTGCTGTGGTAACAGCTTCTCAGGAATGACTATTCCCGCTTTCTTACGCGCGATTTTATACAGCAAAGGTTCCTGTAGATGACAAATGATTACTATGAGGATGCGGAGGTGAATGAGCTTCAGATTCCCTTCGATATAGGCAACACCATTAACTTGATACAAGTTATCGCCTGAATTACAGGACTTTGCATCTATTTTAAGGGCTGACTTTCCCATATTGCTACAAACCGACAATTAGTAATACTGCGCAAATTTAGGGCAATTATTTGGAAGTTACAAAAATTTATCTGTATCTTTGCGGTCAGTAATACTAATTGTAGAAAAGTGGCGCTAACTAATTATAAGGATAAACAAGATGATGAGTAAAGGTACAAAATATTGCATGATAATCGGCGCGATGCTGATGTTTTTCTCAATCCCGGCTTCAGCGCAACGGACCATTTCTGGCCAGTCTGCACTTGGGCTTTCTGCCCGCTACAATGGCACATCCGTGGGCGCTGAAGCCTTCTATTCTCAGTACACGTTAAACGGTTATTGGAATGCAGGGATTATAGGAGACTTATACGCCACTCCCCTGTCCACCGGTGACAAGATGAGCTATATGGATGTGGCCGCCGCAGGTGGCTACATGTTTCGGCTTGTAGGGACCAGGAACCGGGCGTTCAACCTATACGCCGGCGTTGGTGTGTTCGCTGGTGTGGAATGGATTGACCCGGCCAGCAGGTTACCGAAGCACATTGTGACAGGATTACCGACCGTCCAATTCTTATATGGTGTATATATGCGCATGGGCGTTGAATGCTTCTTGGGTACACGGGTGGCGCTGACTTTGAGCGGTGTTCTTCCAGTGAACTTTTCTTCGAAGATAACGATGCTGCACTATGGCGGCGAGGCAGGAATTAAAATACTATTGTAGCTATATGGAACCACTGATTAAATGGTATGGAGGACTTGAAGGCAAGACGGAACTTGTCAAGTCGATGATGCCGAGAAACTTTGAAAACTATTATGAGCCGTTCGTGGGCGGAGGTGCCGTGTTCTTCTCGATGGATGGAAGGACTTGCTTTGTGAATGATAAATGCAGGGACCTAATGCATATTTATCGGCTGGTGAAGAAAGAGGACAAGCAATTCTTGTCACAGTTCAAGATGATGTGCAAGGCCTGGAAGGACATGGAGGTGGCCTATCTGCCCATTCTGGAGGAACTGCAGGAGGTGGCCATCCGCAATGCAAATGGCGCCTATCATGAGTTTATCAAACTTGTAGAGGACGTAAATGCCCTGGTGGACCAGATTCGCTATGGGGATATTTTCCATTATGCGATACCGGACCCCGTTGACTTCAAAATGGAGAAGCGGCATCAGGTTATTCAGGAAATTGTAAGGATGGAGCGCCAGGTGGAGTTGGATGACGAGGATATCGAGTTCAACCTGAAGCTTGCGCTCAAGCAATCCGTGTTCGCGTTCTTGACTGAGGTGCTTAACCGGAAATCGGCGGATAGCGAGATACGCTCGGCAGCACTTACGTTTATCCTGAATACTTCGGCCGACGTGCCCTACAGGAAGGACCAGTTCCGGGAGATTCGCCTGCCATTTGGCGGAAAGAAGGTGTTTGATGTGAACCTGCGTGAAAAGGTAAGAATCCTGACATCGGCCAAACTTAAGAGGCACATGGAGCGTACGACGCTGTGCAACATGAATGCGTTGGAATTTCTAAAAAAATATGAGCCGACGGCCGATGATTTTGTGTTGCTGGATCCGCCGGACGAGGTGAAGAAATCAGTTGGAACTTGGTGCTATTCGACGGAGGAGTACAAGACCTTGGCCGACTATCTGATTCATGGGTGCGATGCAAAATGGATGCTGATTGTGAAGCCAAACAACTCTACTATTCCGGAATATAAGGCGGCTCACCTGCGTGTGCAACGTATTGAAGAACTGGATAAAGTAATTGTTAAAAACTATTAAATGACAGATTAATATGAAAAAGTTAGTTGTTTTGTTTTTCTTGTTCATAATGAGTGCGGCTGCTGCCATGGCCCAGACCTGGGCCGTAGCGGTGAACGCCGCCGATGCCATTGACCTGGGCACCATAAGTGTGGAGGGCTCGGCTGCTGTTTCACAGCATTGGAGCCTGCATGCCGGAGCCAAGGTGAACCCCTGGACCTTCAACAAGCACAATACCTGGAACGGGCTGTTCAGTGAGCCGGACCCGGACCAGAAGCAGAGCCGCAAGCAGGTGTATGCCGTGGGGGCCAGATGGTGGCCGTGGAATGTGTATTCCGGCTGGTGGGTTGGAGGCAAGGCGCAGTATCAGGAGTATAACCGGGGCGGTATCTTCACTAAGACTGCCGAGGAGGGAGATGCCTTTGGGGCGGCGCTTTCTGGAGGCTATTCCCTGATGCTGAAGGAGCACTGGAACCTGGATTTCGGCTTGGGCGTCTGGGGCGGATGGACCAAGTACCGGAAATACGAGTATCCGGAAAACGGAAAACTCATTGAGCAGGGGCATAAATGGTTTTTCCTACCCAATGAAGTGATACTCTCAGTCGTATACATCTTCTAAAACGTAAAATCATATGAGACAGTTATTTATAGCTGTGGCTATGGCCACGGCGGCGGTAGCCCTAAGCTCTTGTGACCCGCGGGTGCTGGATGTGACGGACAATAGTGAGCTGAAAAGTATCTCGATCGAGATAAACAATGACAGCCAGAAATGGGAGTATGGTGAGGAGCGAATTTTTACGATTGTCCCCTCTCCCAAGACGGCGATTTGTGAGCGGTTTGAACTGCGGTTCTCCAATCCGGAGATGGTGATGCTGAAAGCCGGTGAGTTGCCGAACCAGTTCAAGGTGACGGCAAACGGTGAAGGGAAACTGGTGGTGACGGCGGTTGCCTTTGGGCATGGGGAGATTGCCGGACAGGTCGGGAGTGACTGGCCCGTGGAGAAGACAGCTTCGGAAGAGTTTCAACTGGTGGATTCGCGGGTAAAGCCGCAGCGGCCTGTAGTGACGCTGCAAATGGCCCCTTCTACGGACATTGCCAGTAAGAAGGGGTTGGCCGAAGATACGCCCAGCGTGGTTGCGGACTCGGAGGAATTGCTGCTGACTGCATCCAGTGACAGTGAAAGGGCCACTTACTCCATGAAGAGCCTGGACAATGAAGTCTTCAATGTGGAGAGAACCGGCGCGCAGAGCTGGATGCTGAAAACGAAGAAGCCTGGAAGGGACTTCCTGAAGCTGACGGTGACGGATGCGCTTGGCAATGCCTTTGACTACTACTTTCTACTCTACTCATACGGCCACGTGACCATGACAGCGGAGTACGACCCGCTGATGGCGGAGGCTGGAATATCCATTTCCGAACACTCATATTCTAAACTCACCGGCCAGGTGTATATGGCCGGGACGCTTACCGGATGGCCTTGGAATGATGTGAATAACAAGGCCGTGAAGGATATCCCCGTGTACAACGGGCAGGTGGATTTCACATACCAGGAAGACCAGGCCCCTGTTGTGCTGGCCGATACGGAGGCCATCCAGAAGGAAATCTACGCAATGACCGCAGGCAGCGGGAACGACAAGGCCTGGTTTACTCCGCATGAGGCAAGACTGAACTATATCATTACGCTGAGCGACCCGTATGTCATTATTGACCAGCTGGTGGACGACCGCAATCGGGAGGAAACGCTGTGGTGGAACTTCTGGATTTATGGGGAGCTGCAGCAGGAAGGCGTGGCGTCGGTGGAGATGCCCGATCAGGTCGGGCATGACGGAGAGATTCTTCGCTCAGCTCAGAATGACAATGGCGGCTGGGAGAATGGAAATGAATACACAATACCCCTTTAGCCATGAGAGAAATCAATTACAAAGAGTTGTACCATGTGGTGGAGAAATATGGCAAGCCACTGGACGAAAAAGATAAGGCCAGCCGGGTGATGGACTTTGTCCGTCCCATTCCCGGACATCAGGAAATCCGGGGCATGAGGCTTCTGAACGTGGACGGGAAGAAGGCCCTGCTGGTGTTGAAGCATGACGGCGAGGGCGTCAATGCCAAGGACATTAAGGATGTTCGCCTTGCCCAGGAGCTTATTATTGCCGCCAAGGAGCGCGCTGCCATGCGGGAGGACCTTTTCAAGATCAGGAACCCCGGGATTGAGCAACTTCAAAAGGAACACGTGGTGACGGAGGTGAAGGAGGCCTGCCCCGGCTTCTACAGCGTACGCTACGATGACGGGAGCATGTCGCTGGTGAATTCCATCGGCGGGGTGATGCATTCACCCATGCACGGGTATGATGTGATTCAGGACTTCAAGTACCTGGGAAAACTGCAAGGCGTGGAGCACTTTGCCTACAAGGCGCAGGACTGGGCCACGCGTAACCGTGAAAGCACACTGGGCATATTCGATATTCAGGGCCATGAGAAATGGTTCCGGGACCCCAGGTTGCATCCCGACTCTATGGACGGCATCCAGAGGGAGTTCGACAAGTTGGTGAAGGCGTCGCTGGATCCGACGAACGCCCGCCGGAATGACCCGATGCTGGCTGACTTGGGCCTTGGCCGTGATGTAAAAAACCACATATAAGATGAAACAGGACGAATACACAAAAGAAGAAAAGATGGCCATTCTGCTGGGCTGCGGGATGATGATGCATATCCTGGAGTGGATACTGATTATCATTCTTCTGGTGAGCTGCTCCGGGCCGAGTAAGATTCAGAAGGTGCAGGCAAAACAGATGACTGCGGAAATCGGCCTGGTAGAGCAGTATGAAATGCTGGACCAGAGCCGGGAAGGTGACGTTGTGCGGCCGGACACGCTGGTGGTTCAGGATGCTCAGGGAAATGAGATGATTCTAATGAAGGCCATCAAGGATGAGAACGGGGACATGGTGGCGACGGATGTGATTAGCGCCGCTGTGGTGGAAGCCCGGTTCCGGAATGTGGCCGAGCGACACGGGAAGGTGGATATCGCTTTCCAGATTCGAGTGCCGAAGGAGATGCAGGATGAAGAGTGGCAGCTACGGTTCTACCCAGAGATGCACATTCTGGAGGATACTTTAAATCTGGACCGGGTTATCATCACCGGGGCCAAATATCGCAAGGCGCAGCTGCGCGGTTATCAGCAGTATGAGAAGTTTCTGGCCAGCATTGTCACGGACAGTACCCGTTTTATCAATATGCGCCTGCTGGAGCTGTTCATACAGCGCAATATACCGGACCTGTATGCTTTTAAGGTCGATTCCACCGAAGTGGCCGATGAGCATTTCAATTCCATCCTGGATACCCAGGTTGCAAGCAGCTTTGCTTCTGAATTCGGCGTTACCGGGCGTGAAGCCATCGAACACTACACCAACACGATATCCAAGCACCGCAATGCCCGTCGGTGGGGACGAAGAAACGAGATGTTCGAAAAGTATGTCCGCGTTCCCATCGTTCATGAGGGTTTGCGGCTGGACACCGTGATTACAGCCGAAAACGGTGATTTCGTATACAATTATGTGCAGACTATTGCCACAAGGCCAAAGCTTAGGAAGGTGGACGTGGTGCTTTCTGGCGACATCTACAAGCAGGATAAACGCCTGTACGAGATTCCCGCTACGGAGCCGTTGACTTACTATATCAGCAGCCTGTCTGCGTTTGTGGACGGGACACCTCGATACAAAAAGCAGATTATCAGCCGCCGGGTGCAGGCTAACACGGCTTGCTACATTGACTTTGAGCAGGGCTCAGCCGAGATTGTCGAGGGCTTGAGCCATAACCAGAGTGAGATGGGACGCATCAAGGAGAATCTTGCCAGCCTGATTGAGAACCGGGATTTTGATTTGGATTCCATCGTGGTGACGGCAAGCTGCTCTCCGGAAGGAACGATGCCGTTCAATACACGGCTGTCGCAACGGCGGTCTGAGGCCGTGAGCCGGTACTTTGATGACTTCATCCGGGAGTACCGGGAGGAACTGAGAAAGAAAGCGGAAACGGCTTATTACTTCGATAGTCTTGACGATGAGATTCTTCGCTCCGCTCAGAATGACAGCCCGGAGGTACGGTTTATCTCCAGGAGCAATCCGGAGAACTGGCGGATGCTGGATGTGCTGGTGGCGGAGGATACCTTGTTGACCGCGTTCCAGAAGCAGGAATACAAGGATTTGGCTGCTATTGCAGACGTGGACCAGCGGGAATGGGCGCTGGCTCATGCCGAGTACTATAGGCATTTGCGTGAGGACCTGTATCCGAGGCTGCGTACGGTGAAATTTGATTTCCACCTGCACCGGAAAGGAATGGTGAAGGATACCATCCAAACTACCGTGCTGGATGAGACCTATATGGCGGGTGTCCAGGCCATCCGTGATAGGGATTACGAAACGGCCATCACCCTTCTGAGGCCTTATCAGGATTACAATACGGCGGTAGCTTTTTGTGCTATGGATTACAATGCGTCAGCGCTGGCGATTCTGGAGGCATTAGATGCCCGGTCGGAGCCGGGCATGACGAAGGGAGAGCCGGGAATGAAGGCCCAGATTGACTATATGCTGGCTGTCATCTATAGCCGACAAGGCAAAAACAAGGAGGCTGTAGAACGGTATCTGAAAGCCTGCGAACTTACGCCATCCTATTGGCACCGAGGCAATCTGGACCCAGAAATCAGCGAACTAATCAAAAGGTATAACCTTTCTGATATTTATTCACAAACCCTTTAAATCTTTAAAATCTATGAAAAGAATTGCTTTTCTCGCGGCCGTGGCCGCAACGCTTTGCACCGTGGCGTGCAACAAGAACATCGAAGCTCCAATCAATCCTGAGATTGCCGGTCAGGCCGACAATGACGGGCAGTTGTGCGAACTGCGCGTGGGCATCAAGGGCGCATGGGAGACGAAGTCCACAACCATCACAGCGGCCGATGAGGTGAAGGTGAACAACCTGCAGGTGCTGGTGTTCCGCGGCGACGCCCTGGATGCGTACGGCAGCGTGGATGACGAGAGTGAAATCACCCTGAGCTGCACCGCCGGTGAACGTGAGGTGTACGCGGTGGTGAACGCCCCGAGCCTGGCGGAAATCAGTACCAAGACCGCCCTGCTGGCGACTACTTCCATGCTCTCCCAGAACAGCAGCGATTCCTTCCAGATGATTGGCAACAAGTCGGTAACCCTTCCGCAGGCCAACACTATTACGGTAGATGTAACCCGCATGGCAGCTCGCATTGTGATTAAGAAAATCACCCGCGCCTTCACTGTGTCTTCGCTGGCCGCCAAGAACTTCACGGTGGATGAGATTTTCATCACCAATGTGGCCGGTGACATCAACTTCGGCAAAACGGCAAGCCCCAGTGTGTGGTTTAACAAGCAGGCTTACGCCAGTGAGCAGGCGGCCTTTACCCATGACTCCCCTGCTGCATCTATTGCCAACAATGCCAACTATGACACGGCTCACAGTTTCTATGCCTACCCCAATGCTGCTGACGATAGCTCAGCCGCTGTATGGAGCCCTCGCCGTACGCGTCTGGTCCTGAAGACCACCCTGGGCACGGACACTTACTATTATCCTATCACCCTCCCTGCCCTGGAGTCCAACAAGAGTTACGAGATTGAGAATCTGACGCTCACCCGTCCCGGTTCCAACGACCCTGACCAGCCCGTTTCCTTCAAGGACGCCACCTTCGAGGTAAACGTTCTGACCTGGAATGTGGTTCCTGTTACCGAAGGTGTTAACATCTAAACTTACAGCCATGAGAAAGATTTTGCATGTAATTTCTTCTCTTGTTATTCTGGCCGCCGGTGTCTCCTGCAACAAGGAGATGCCCGGCGTGTCCGGAAACAGCGGAACCGAACTGGAGGGCAGGACCTGTACAGTCACGTTTCGCCTGAATCCGCAACAGACCAAAGCCCTGACCTATGGCGGTGGTGGAGACTATTCAGCCATCAACCGCATCGATGTTTTCCGCTATCGCAACGGATGCAACACTGTGCCGGATCATTTCCGTTTTACAGCCGAGGAGCTTTCTTCGATGACTCTCCATGAACAGATGGACTTGAGCAACGACAGCTTTACCTATCTGTTCTACGCCAACCTGACTGACGATATCGTCAATCATGCAAAAAAACTGACTGGAGAGAACATGAGGGGTGTCTACTACCAATTGAGCAGTTTTCTTTCCGAAAATAATATTCCCATGGCCGGTGGTGCCACGGCGTCTTTCACTATGGACAGGACTATTGATGTTGACCTATACCGATATGTGTACCGTCTCGATTTTGGGAAAATACAAGTGAACTTTGACGATGAGAGCTGGATGAATAAGGATGTTTTTGTGAAGACCATTGCACTTATCAATATCCCCAATGTCATTTCTTTGAACCGCACCTGGTATAGTGGGCGCGGCTTCGAGGTTCCGGTCTCTTTTCTGGGTTTCAGGGGAAGCCTTTTTGAAGGATTCGGAGGGCTGACACAGGGTTATCAAGGAGAATCCTTCAGCAGCAATAAGCAGTATACGCTGAGGGATACCGAAAACACCGAAATAGGGTCGTACTACGTAATGTACAACTGGAACGTCCTGAAGGAAAAAGGCGTTCTTACCCTGGACGGAGAGAATGCCGCGATGCAAAATTTCTCGACGCAGCGTTACGACATTGCCAGTGGGGAGGGTCGGGTATGCTCGTCTACAAATCCCAACCAGTCGCATGAGCTCATAGTGAACAAGAGTTTCCTGGCCCTTGCCGGTGGTACTTTGGGAGGATCTATGAATATGCTTTGTGACTACTACTCGCAGAACACCAATCCTAAACTGGTCATTGAGCTATCTGTGGATGGGACGTCCTACTTTTATCCCATGCTGATGAGCTGTACCCAGCCCAATACGGTATATAAGTTAGACAAGATAACCATCAAGAGCCAGGGTTCCCCTTACTCCAATTTCTTCGTCAAGTACTACAGCATGGATGCAAGCCTGTCTGTTCAAGACTGGGATGAAGTGACCATTTCCAATATTGACACCGGCTATACCGACGATACCGGTACCGCAATCTATTGACCTATGAGAAGAACGACCATCCGATTACTGATTCCGGCAATGCTGCTGGCACTGGCCGGATGTGACAAAGAAAAAATACCGGAAGCCGATGCCATCGTGGAGTTTGGAATGGGTGTACAAGGGTATGATCAGGCAGACACTAAAAGCCTGGCGGCAGACAACGTGGATGACGAAGTTGACCGCATCGATGTGTACGCCTATGATGACTCAAACTCACTGCTTTTCCACAAGGTCATCGAGGACGGAGGGAACGCGATGAATCTGAGCAGTATTTCATTCAGGGACTATGGAGCCAACGGTGAAAAAAGATATTACCTTTTTCTGGCCAACCTGGATGAAGACAGCGCCGATTATATCGCTTCACTCAGCGGAGCGGAGGTAAACGGTTACCCCAAGGGATATATCCCATGGAGCGCAGGGAACTGCCGTCCCAATAGTCCCATCATGGCAGGAACGGCTAGAGCGACCTTTAACAGTTACGGCACTCAGGGCGCTACCGTGAGTTTATGGCGCTATGCTGCCAAGTTCGAGATTGGCAGCATTGACGCGCAGTTTTGGGGTGATCCGGACAAATTCCGGAACATCTACCTAAGCCACATTGTGTTTAGCAACAGCTGGGACATTGTCCGGATCTGCCAGTCCAATGCGGCGAACTTTGAAGGGGAACCGTCTGATATCTTCGGTCCCAAAGGCTGGAGTAGCGGACAGACTCTCGGGAGTCTGTCGAGCCTATACTACAACGCCAACCAGTTCTTGGGGCAGGATGAATGGAGCCAGTACGGGCTCACATTTGCCGAGCTGGACAACACCTATGCCCCCGGCGACTGGGGAGCTGGTGGCAAGTTGGACGATGCCTTTGACTACTTGTACAACAATAATTACATGCAGCCGAAGAACACCATTTGCCTGGATGCTCCGGCATCGCTTGTGACCGTGTCGCAGCAAAGCTGGGACAACAATGCCTACCTTCCCAAGAACAGCGGCAAGTTGTGTGATGAGTACGAAGGCAGTCTGGGACCTTTTGCCGTGAACAAAGTGTTCTATACGCTTCCGACTTGCCTGTTTGCCTACTTTTCACAGCCAGCCTTCGACCCGGAAAGTGGTCAGGACCGCTTCCATAAACTGGTGATTGCCGTAAAAATCAACGGAAAGAACTACTATTATCCTTTCTACCTGCATCATTTGCAGCCCAATATGTGCTACAAGATTAACACGATTACCTTGAAAGGCGAGCCCAGTGAGTATGCGAATGTATGGCCTAGGGGCGGAGTCGTGAGCCGGACGGCAGTGAATGAAATTTCAGAAAACCAATGGAAGGTTCACGGGAATGTGGCCGAGATTGACAATCTGGTTCTGGAGGGAGGCCTATGAGACGGAATAGATTCTTCGCAGCGCTCAGAATGACAGTAGGAGCGTTAGCCGTCGCTGTGATGGCTTCCTGCTCGGTGAAAGAGGACCGGAGTGACTGTCCGTGCTGGCTGACGGTGGACCTTTCGGAAACGAATGGGGCTTACGTCCAGCTCAAGGCTTGGTGTCCGGCACCGGTTTTCTCGGAGAGTATTCCCCGGAGTCAACGGGACGACTTTCACGAATACCGGGTTCCCCGGGGGCAGGTGCGGCTATTGGCCTATAGAGAGACGCCAGGGCTGTTTTTGGAAGGGGATGTGCTTTCCATTACGGAAGGCTCTCAGATGGACAGCCTGTTCGCCAGCACTACGCTGGTGAATACGGATGCGGAATTCGCCCATGAAACCATTCGGCTGCATAAGAACTTTTCCACTGTGTCCGTCATCTTCAAGGACGAAGAGAACGGAAGGCCGGCCGATTGCCGGTTGGATGTCAGCGGGACGGTTGCCGGGATTGATGTGCAGACATTAGCACCTGTTCCCGGAAGGTTTTCCTGCATGGCTGAACAGCCTCAGAATGGAGGTTTTGCCTTTCGTATTCCCCGACAGATGGACGCCGAACTTAATGCCGCGCTATATAGCAGTGACGGAATCCTGATGGAATCCTATCCTATAGGATGGTTGATTCAGCAGGCCGGTTTTGACTGGAACAAGACAGATTTGAGTGACGTTGAGATTCTGGTGGACACGCCGACGTCAACCTTTACCATTACGGTGAAGGAGTGGGACGGACCGGTGAGTTTCAGTGTGACGATATAAACTCCTTTTTTGATACACTTTCATACGATTGGATGGCGGACACCCGGGAGGGCCTCCGCCATCTTTTTCTTTGCTAGGCATTCTCTTGGTCAGAATACACTTCTGCGAAGCCTTCGTACATCTCCTGTGAAACATCGATGCCAGCGCTGCGGATGAAAGCAAGACGGTCCTCCCACCCGGGAAGACCGCTGAACTGTTCTGCGATATCGACAGCATTGCATACGAGCTGGGATGTGATGCGCTGAATCTGAGAGGAAGATTCACTTTCCGCAGCGTCAAGCCGATGAAGTTCCTTGATGACCTGTCCAAGTCTCCGAAGCATCCGGAAACTTGCTCGCTGGAGGGTCTCTTTACGTTGTTGGTTCATAGAGCAGAAAATTTAGGTTGATAATTATGTTGGTCTGTACCGGGCCGCTAATCCCGGAGTGGGTATAAAACGCCACCGCAACAAAGGTAAATGCGATTTCAGACAATTACTGTCTGAACTTTTAAATTAAACTCACCATTCCTCGCGTATTACCGTATTCAGGAAAAATGACTATCTTTGCATAGTAACAGCGAAAGCTACATACAGACATATCAAGCGTTTTATCGCTTTTGGACCGGCTAAATCCTTCCACACTTCTTTATCGAACGGGCCCAAAGGTGGTAATCGCCTGCATCTTGCAGGCGCTCTTACCATTCCTTCGTTCGATACTGTGGAAGGTATTTAGCCAGGAAGGGTAAGGTGCCTGCTTTTTATGCACACTTCCCTACCCTTTGTTCCAGATACATACCCGTTGCACGGCTGGCTCGCAGCCGGTGCATACAGGAAGATAGCAGGTCACCGCTAAGGCCTGCTATCGTTTTATATCCGAACCTATTTGGGAGGAAACCTTTGATAGGCCGCCGATTTTTTCGGATTGTTTTGATAATACCTATTTGTTTATTATCTTTGCGATGTTTAATATTTTTAAACAGAAATTTGTAATGAACACACACACAGAGGAAATAATCCAAATGGCGCTATTCCAGTTGGAAACGCACTTGGGAATGAGCAATGCCATCGTCCTGCAAAACGATGATACTGTGGAGATTCTCGGACGGAAGTTTTGCGTAATGGCCGAGACTACTGTGACGAAAACCAGCTATAATTTCATCGCTGAAACGCTTAAAGAACGCGCTCATGCTGCAAATGCTCTACCACTTTTGGTGTGCGGCTCCATCTCCGGAGAGATGATGTCCATTGCCAAGGCCGACGGTATTTTTACACTGGATACAGCTGGCAATTGTGAAATCACACCCGAAGGCGGTCCGTTCTTGTCGCTGCGTGGCAGAAAGACGGAATACCGGCGGCAGAATTCCTCCATGGTTTTCCGCACGGCCGGCCTTCGGGTGGTTTACTACTTCCTCTTAGACCCGAAGAATATCCGAAAGCCCTACCGTAAAATCATGGTAGATACGGATGTATCCGTAGCCACGGTAAAAAATACCGTAGACGCATTGATGCCACAATACTGTTTTGAATCCAAAGAGGGGCGCAACCTTACTAACCTCCCAAAGCTTCTTGATTTCTGGGCGGAGCAGTATAACCAGGTGTATAAGCCGCGACTTTATGCAACAAACCTTGCATTGGCTCCAGGAATTCAATGGGGCGACGTTCTCCTCCCGGAAGGCGTCCAATGGGGCGGAGAATGCGGCGCCTTCAAAAGAGACGGATATCTTAGCCCTCAATCCTTCGAACTGTACACGGCAGTTCCTATCCGCGAGCTGATAAAAACGAGGCAACTTATTCCTGCCAAGGACAATACTGTCACCGTTTATCAGTCTTTCTGGAAACTGCCGGAGAAAGACATTCATCCTCTAATCCTTTATGCCGACCTCATGGGAACCGCTGACGGACGCTGCCGCGAGGAAGCACAACGCCTTTTGAACAATGATTTATCCTATCTCCTCTGATACCATTGCCAACCCGCTGTTGGTTGAGCTCTTAAGAGCGCTCTCGTCCTGCTTCAAGGAAGCCGGGAAGGATTTTTTTGTGATAGGAGCCGCTTCAAGGGACATCCTCAGGCTCTATTTGGAGGCTGAACCATCCCCCAGGCGGACACGCGACCTGGATATTGCCATCGCGGTTGACAGCTGGGACGATTTCTTCAAAATATCCGAGATACTTAAACAAAACGGTTTCCGAAAAGATCGACACATGAAGCAGCGCTTCTACTATGGAACGTATCCAGATGCAGATTATGAATTGGATGTCGTTCCTTTTGGCGGGGTGACTGTTCCGGGTGAAAAGATATATTGGCCGCCCGAGGAGAGTCCGATGATGTCGGTCAAAGGTTTTGCCTCCGTACTCAAGGATTGCGTGGATGTGATTGTGGACAATGAATTCAGTTTCAAAATTCCGTCCGCCCCGGCTTTCTTTGTTTTGAAATTTGATGCCTGGCTCGACCGTCATCTTCTCAACGACAAAGACGCCAAAGATATGTCTTTTATCTTGGCCAACTATTATCTCCATGAGATTACGAGCCCGGCACATCTGGAAGTCCTGGACGTACTGCCAGAACCGTTTGAGCCTTTCGTGGCAGGAGCCTATATGATTGCCAAGGACATCATTCCGCTTCTCGAAAAGGATGTCCTGCTCTCTTATGTTTCTGATATTGAGACAGAACTGGCCAAGGAGCAGCGAAGCCAACTCATTACGCAGAGCATGGGCCCAGAATACGGATATGACATTGTCCGGGATGCCTGGACGATAATTGCAAGCGAATTCAAAAAAGCAACGCAAGAATGATTCAGTATAGCGAGAAGAGCATAAAGGGGCAGTTCCCCCTTAATGAAGACCGCTTACAGGTCAAAAAACTGTCTGACGATAACATCCTAGCCGTTATGGCAGACGGGATGGGAGGCCTGGACCATGGAGAAATCGCAGCGAATATTGCTGTTCATGTCATCATTTCGTCCTTGGAAACCAATACGATAATCACGGAGGCCGATATCATCAAGGCTTTGTATTCTGCTGATGAAGCGATTGAGGAGGAATCTCGGTTGCGTGGAATGAAAATGGGGTGTGCCATTGCGATAGTCAGCATCCAGCATAATCAAATGCTCTTCCTCGGGCTGGGCAATATCCGCATCTCATTCTGCGATGAGCAGGGGGCCATTACAAACACCGTTACCAAGGACAGCACATTCACTGATTTTCGGGGTGGTTCCTATCTCACAAACTGTATCCGTGGAAAAGGATTTCGTGAAGTACCAACCGTAGAGAAGGTTGACCTTCCGAAAGTCTTTCATATAAGAATGTGTACCGACGGCTTTTATAACCCTGACAGCAAAGATGATTCATCCGTAATTGACATTTTAGGAGAATCAGAGTAGTTTGCGGACGCCTGTGAAGATCTCCGCTAAGGCCTGCTATCGTTTATTTGGGAGCGTTGCTGAAGCGTCTTCGGAAAGAACGTTTCGGCTTACTAGTTCGTTTATTCGGTTTGTTGTCTTTGAACGGCCTCCAGATAGAAGGCTTTCCGCTGCTCTTGTGTCACAGGATACCGCGTGAGCCGGGAACTTTCCTTAAGGCCATCGTCCAGATTGCAGACAAAGAGGTCGTCCACATCGGCCAGGTAAAGCCGATTTGTATTAGCCA
>Ga0310695_10004948_pt1 | contig 23870 bp, 6 predicted proteins | sample RumenRJG_04DNA_FD_203882 | JGI IMG/M metagenome (GOLD analysis project Ga0310695, IMG submission 203882) | Bovine rumen microbial communities from Lethbridge, Alberta, Canada - RJG_04 (v2) (version 2) | ecosystem: Host-associated > Mammals > Digestive system > Stomach > Rumen | place: Canada...
TTTTATTTGTATTTCTTTTATTCGTAGATTTTTTTATTTTAAATTTAATATTTTTATAAAATTTTTTCACTTTTTTTTGGTATTAGTTGTTAATTTAAGATAATTAATATATGAATTTACATTTCAGGAATTTATTAAAATTTTTTGTGTTCAGATAAATTAATATATAAATATTTGTTTTTAATAATAAAATAAATATTAAAATTAATTTTATCTTTATTTATTAAATAAATATAAATATATTTATTGATAAAGTTTAATTAAATAATTTTAATTTAATATAATTTTTTATTTATATATTTAGATAAAAAAAGAATAATATAATTAAATTTATAAAATAATTTCTTTTTAATAATTTTTATTTGTAATGAAACATACCATTTTGAACATTTAATAAATAATTTCATAATTTTATGTTCTAATTATTAGCCTTGAAATAATTTATAATAAAATATAATTGAAATAAAACAAAATATTTTTTTAAATGTACATACATAGATAAATAATTATTTTTTTTTAATGGTCTGTTCATTAAATATGCTTGATATGGAAAAAATAAAATGATAAAAGTTAGAAATAAAATATAATAATTAATCAATTACCTTTTTTTGATATATTTTGAAAAGAAATTGAAAGAAGTTATTTAATAGCTTTTTAGAGAAATAATATTTCATTAATTATAAATTTGAAAAAAATTAGTTTATTTTAAGGTAAAATAAGTTAATACATATATTGTATAATATAAAAATAAAATTCTTTAAAATAAAATTTTAGATATATCATAAATAATAAGAAAAAATAATATTAGTATTTTGGCTCTTCAAATAAAAAATTAAAATAAATTTTGAGTTATATAACAATTTAATTTATAGATTAAATTTTAATAAAAAAGAGACTCCACAGTAACAGTCCCATTTTTTATATATATATAATTGTTGATTAATGTAAATAATTTAAAATGAAGAATTTATTAACATTGTTGATTATATTATTTCTTCCATATACAATCCAACAAAGTTCAATTGAATTTAATTTTCCTAGAACAATATATATGATACCCAAAATAGAAAATAAATTAGTAAATGTTACTTCATCAATTCCAAATAATGAAATAAAACTTTTTTACACTCATCAAACTGAAGACTTTACTAATTATTGTTCTTCAGATTCAGACAATTCAAAAATGTTTAATTGTGTTTTTTCAAAATATGGAACTTATAAATTTACATATGAATATCAAAATGAAAATAAAACTCTTGATAATATTGTTCAAATTTTCTCATCATTAAATGATATATTTACAATTACAAAAACTAGAGATACATCATGTTTATATAAAAAAGAACCTTTTCAATATACTTTAAACCCAAAAAATGGTGTAATTGTTGATTTTAATAATATTCAAGTTTATGCTTATTCAAAAATAAATCCAATAATAAATATTACTGAAGAAACAAAAATAATACTCAAAAATGATTCAAATGTTTATACTATTGATCAAGAATTAAATTTAACAAAATTTGATATTGTTGTTACAGAAATTGAAGATATTAAAGATTCTTTAGGAACTTTTGAAAATATTTCTGTTACTGATATTAAAGTTGATAATTATTTCTTCCCTTCTTTATATAAAATTAGATTTGAAGTTACTCAATGTGATTTTAAACCAGATAAATTAATTTTAAATGATGATTTAGAAATTAATTGTAATGAAAGTTCAAAATTTTTTGAGAATACAAATAGTATTATTTGCACTTTTGAAAATAAAATTACATCTTTTGGAAAAAAGAAAATTTCTTTTAATAATGTTGTTTTAAAAAATGATATTTTTGTTTCAAATTCAATAAATAAAACTAGATTTTATGTTGAAAAAACAGGAAATGGTCCTTTTAATTTTACAATAACATGTCCTGATCAAGATTTTTGTTTTGAAAGTATAAGTAGAATTGATTATAATTTATGGGATAATTTAGGAGTTTATTCTTACAATAATATAAATTATTTTAATAACAATTCTTATAAACTCAATGAATATAGTTTAACTTATTATATTCCTCTTACTCAAGGTTTTAATCATTCTGCTATTAGAATTGTTAGGAAATTATATGAAAATGAAATTGAATTAAATGCAAAGGAATATAATTATTATTTTAATGCTCAACAATCATTAATTTATAATGTAGTGCTAACTCCTGTTATATTTGATCCTGATTTTGTAATTACAGGAAATTTATTAGAAAGATATTCTCATAGAACAACTATTTTAAAAGTTCCAAAATATGCATATCAATTTTGTTCAAATAATTATAGTAGATATGAACCTCAAGCAACAAGAACTTTTTATTGTAAGAAGTACACGGTTTCAGATATTTCAGCAACAATTGAAGACCCGTCTTCTTTTCCTGAATTGATAATGACTCAAATTAGAGGACATATTGGTCCTGGTGTTTTAAAAGTTCTTAGATTAGATTTTTATAATTATTGTCAAGATATATTTGGTGAAGTTAAAAATAAAGAAAATTCATTACTTGACTTTTATATACCTATTGGAGATAATATTACAGTTAAATATAATCAAAAAGATTATGCAAAAAATAAAAATGTTAATATTAAAAAGAATCCATTTGATTATACATTTTACAATTTCATTATTCCTGCAAATCAAATTGTACAAGGTGGAATTGTAGAAATAACATATAATGGAAATATTATTCAAAATATTGAAATCACATATTCAAATGTTTTATTACCTTCACTTATTCAAAGAATTCAAAGAATTAATCTAGATAATAATCCATCACAAATAATTATTAGATTTTCTGAACCGATTAATATTGGGGCTAATGAAATTAGAAATAGTTTTTATTTAGGGTATTATAAAAAAGACTTATGTACATTACAATCTAATAATCTTACTCTTATCTGTTCAAATAATTATCATTCATATAAAGAATTATATTATGAGGGTAAATGTGAAACCAATGTTATGGATTATCATGTTGAGTATTATTCTTTACCAAAAAATGATTTTTATTTAAATAGAAAATATTATGTTTTACCAGGAAATAAAAAATTAATTACATTTTATTATAAAATAACTTCTGAAAATTCAAATTTTCCTATGAAAGTTTTTGTTAATGAAGAAGAAGTTACAAAATGGCAAACAAGTTATGGAGCAAGAACATATTATTATTCAACAAATAAAGTAGGAGATTATCAATTTTCATTATTATCAAAAGATAAAGTTATTACTTTAATTAATGAAATTGTATATGTAAGAGAAAGTTTTTCTGATTTCTTTCCCAAATTTGAAGGAAGAAAATGTGCTTATTATACACATAATATTACCTATTCATTTGCTAAAACAAATATCGTTGATTTAAATTATATTTTATGTGATACAATAAATTATTATTCCCATTTATCTGGTAATTCTTTTACTTTTGATTCACATTATTATTATAATGGAACAATATATTATCGAACCGGTAGATATTCACTTACCATAAAATCTGAAAATGATAAAAGTTATCCTTATTTATTTAAAGATATTGTTACCTTTACTAATGTTTTAACAAGTAGGATTACTTATTCTTTTGATATGATTTTAATTAATTCTTTATGTCTTCTTGAAAATTTATCAGTTGAACGTTATGGAACTAGTCAAAAAATTCCTTTAACATGTGATTTATCATTATATCGATATGGACAATATTATTGTCAACCAAGTGAAACATTAAAATATGGTTTATATAGAATTTATTATAATAATATTATCACTGATTACACTTTTATTAGTGTACCGATTGAAAATGCAGATCTTTCAATCAATATCAATGAAACAAAAGTTGGTATAAATTCTATTATTATTCGTTCAGATAATTTTGTATTAGATTCTGTATATAAAGTTATTCTCAAAGACAATGATGCTGTTATAAGAGTCTTTTATGAATATTACCCTAAACATAAATATGATAATGTTTTCAGAGCTTTTACAAGTACTAATGATAATTATTTATCTTTTAATTTTGTTGCTCATCCAGGCAAATCATATAATATTCAATTATATAATGGAAGAGGTTTTTCAAAAATTTTACAACTTGGTAGAAAAATTGAAAATATTGAATTTTCCCTTGATAAAAAATATTATGTTATAAATGTTAATCCAGAAATAATTCCATCAATAATTGTTCAAGGAGATTATGCATCAGATATTGAATATATATATTATAGAAATGAAAGAAATAGAGAAAAATTTGATTTTAAAAGAAGAATGACAGGAAAAGAAATTGATAATAAAAAGGTTTTTAAATTCGCAGTCACAAAAAAAGGAACTTATTATTTTTCATATAGTTTATATAATGATACTATTAAATTTGAAATATTAGATAGAAGGATTATTGTTGGTGAAACAATAATGGATATGATATTATTTTTCCCTCCAGCAAATACAATATTAAACTCAAAAGATTATTCAATTGATATTATACCTATATATACTTTATCTTTAAATGTATTTATATCTAAAGATGATTTAGTTCCTTTAGTATCCTTTACTCGTAAAAAGGGAGTAAGTAATTATGATATAAAAGTTACAGATATAGAAAAAATAGCAGAAGGAAATTATAAATTTGTAATTCAAGAAGCTACAACTAAAGAATTATTTTATAAACAAGATATAAATATTGCAAACTTTAAATTTGAAGAAGCATATTATGTCTCTTTACGCTTTTTCAAAATATATAATGTTAATTATACAATTTCAGATTTATGGATATATAATGATGTTCAAGAATTTCTACTTAAAGAATCTAATCAAACTTTAGATAAACAAAATAATATTTTAAAACTTACTTTTCCAAATAAAATTACTTCAGGTTATTATTATGTTGATTTAGATGATGCTGAAATAGCCTCAATTTTCTTATCAAAAGATTTAAACGAATCTGATTTTTTAATTTATCCTATTTCAGGAAAAAATAATGTAGTTATTAAATCTTCTAATTATTATCTTCAATTTATAACCAATATTACTTTATTAGATAATAATACAAATGAAATATATAGAATAAATCATTCTGAAATTATTTTTAAAAATAATGCTTATCTTAAATTTTCTATTCCTGATGTAGATAAAAATCATACTTTAATTTTATTAAATCTTACAGAAAAATGTCCTTATTCTCCTTCAGATGATTGCTCAAAAATAATGAATTACACTCTTATTTATGATGAACCTATTCCATTCACATATGAAGAAAATTATCAGATAACAACAAATAAAAAGCAAAAAATAACATTCAATTTTAATGAAATTATTTCAAAACAAAAAATGAATAGCTTTATCTCAAAATTATATTTTAATGGAGAATTAAAAATATTAGATTCAGATCCTGATAAAGAATCATGTATATTTTCAAATAAGAGTATAACATGTGAATTTATTTATCCTGGTGAATTTACAGAATTATCAATTAATTATAATGAATTTGAATCAACATCTCAAAAATATATTTATATTTATTATTTCTTTGATGGTGAATCATGTATGATTGAGGGAGAAAGCCTTAATTCATATCAACTTGATTTAGGTAATAATAATTATAGTGTATATCATAATAATAAAAAATTAATAAAAAATCAAACTACTGGAAATTATACTATTGATCTTAATATTAATAATTATGGATTGAATAATATTTATCTTGAATTAAATTCTAAAAAAATTCTTTTAAATTCATTTAATTATTATCCTAATTTTGAATTAAATATTGAAGGAGAAATTACTGCTGAAAAAAATGGAATTAATATTGGATTATTATCTAAATTAAAAAACATTGATATTGTTAAAAAAATAAATGTTTCTTTAAGACTTCCAACAAGTGATGAAAAAATTATTATTACTTTACAATGTTCAATAAAAAATTCAAAAACTATATGTACTGCAGATCTTTCATCAATAGGTGAAGGAGTATATTTCATTCAATATGATAATGTTTGTGGAAGAACAATTGATTTGGATAAAATTAAATTATATAATAAAAATGCTCAAAAATTAATGAAAATTTATCCTAATTTTGTTAGTGTTACTGATAATAAAGATATTCCAATTACACTTACTTATAAAAATAAATTTACTGAAAAAACAAGACCTATTAAAATTGCTATTGTTGATAAAAAAGCCAAAAAATTTATTGATAATTCTATTTTTGATAAAATTTCTTATAATGAAAATACTGCATCATTTAATTTACCCTCATATTTAATTAATAAAGAAAATATTGGTGAATATAAAATTAAAACTATTTTTGGAGATGAAAATTCAGAAATTGTTAGTATTAATACTATTGTTATTGGAAATAGATTATCTTTATATGAAAAGAAACAAAGATTAATTCAATCTGAAAACATGACAACAATTGGAATTATTTTTAATTCAGAAATATCATTAAGTCAAATATCAAAAGTAACATATAATGATATTGAATTAGACTATGATATTCATGATCCTGAAAATTATACAAATATATTAATAGTTAATATAACAACATCAGGTATTGATTTTAATAAAACTGGTAATCATAGTTTTAAAATTTACGAAAATGGATTTGAAGAGCCATTAACTTATAAAATTGAAATAGTTGGAAAAAGAAATGGAAAAGATAATGTAATAATAAATCATTATGCTTATAAAAATACAGAAGATAAAAAAGCATATGTTGTTGTTTCTGTAAGTGATGATATATATTATATTGGATATACAGTTAATGAAGATTCAAATACTGTTCCTTTTGGATTAAAAGCTTTATGGTCAAATTCTTTTGTTGCTAAAATTAATATTATTGAAGGTTCTTTAACATTTTATTATAATGATGATGTAAAGGATGAAATAAAAAAATTAGATAATAATACAGTTTATGTATTTTCAAATATAACAACATTTATTGGTTCTTCATTTGATGATTGTCAATATAATTATTGTCCTTTTAAAAATATTAATGATGATGAAAATTGTTTTACTTTCTTCCAATTCCAATACCATAGACTTGATTTAAATGCTAAAACTGATTTATACTATGGTTTATATTCACTTTCAACAAAACAAACAACAAGAATTTCAAGTGTGCATAAGCCATGGCCAACAATTTCTCATAAATTAACTAATAATATTTATCAATTACAAGTTATTAGAAAAGATATTGTAGATGATGAACCAATTGTATTATTTGAAACTAATATAACTTTATCAAATTTAAAATTAAATCATTTAACATATGATAATAATCTTATAACTGCAAACATGACAACATTATGTCACATAAAAGAATATTTTTATATGTATGGAACAAAATTTCAAAATTGTAAATATACAGAAGAAGATTATAATTTAGTATGTGAATTTAGTATTAGAAATAAAGTTGCACCTACATATTATTTAAATTATCATGGTGAACCAATTGGAAAAGTTTCTACATTATCAGGATTTGTATATTATATTACAACTTCAACTTCTAGAAATGGAAAAGGAAGATTTACAATTCATACAGTCAATGAGAAATTTGGTGCATTAAATATTACAAAAGTTACTGTTACTGATTATTATAATAAAAATAATATAGTTAATTTTAGTGGTGATGATATAATCTATCAAAGTAATTTTAGTGCTTATGTTGAAGTTGGTGCAAATCAATTATCTAAAAAAGTTTATTTAAGTAATATTACTTTATTTGATGGAAATATTTATAATGTCACTGGTAGTGATATAAAAACATTTGTATTTGATAAAATTACATCTGTATCACCAAATTATTTATTCTCATATGAAGATTATGATAAAATATCAGTTCAGCTTACATCAACTTTATATAATATGTTTTTAATTCATGATAATATAGAAAATGAAATTAGTTGTTCCTCAAGAGCAAAAGGATTTACTTGTTTAGCATCTGATATTGAATATGGATTAGATTATTTGATTAATTACTATAATAATGTTATTTTACATACAATAAAAACAAGTTTTGATAGAAAATGTCATAGTTCATCAATGAGTAATAATATTACATTTACTCTTCAATCGGAGGAAAATATTACAAATATAAAAACCAAATTTAAAGTTAAATTATTAGCTCAATCAAATAATAAAGAAATGACAAATAGAATAACATACCTTAATAATAGAACTGAAAATAATATTTATTTTTATGATTATACAATTAAAGTAAATGGTTTAAGTGAAGGATATTATATTATTCAAATTAATGACAACAAATTGACTGGTGGTAATATTCTTGTAGCTAAAGGAAAAACATTGAAAAAAAGAATTGGAGATCTATATTCATCAATTAAAGCACAATATTTAATTGTTGAATTTAATGAAGAATTATTTAAAGATGAAGTCTTAAGAATTTTCATTCAAAAAGATGAAAAAAAAATAAATGGTTATTGTGAAAATCTTTTAGATAATACAAAAGCAGTTATATGTAAATTTACAAATTCTAGTGATTCTATAATTGAAGATGGAAATTATGAATTAGGTTATTATGATAAATGTTCAAATGCAATTATGTTAAAAAATAATCTTACTATAAAATCATCAAATTCTATATCATATCCATATGAAACTTCAATAAAACATATTTTTGGTTCTTCATCAAAACCTGAAATTTCATTCAATAAGATTATTAATAATATTTCATCAATTTCTTTAATTGCGACATCTAATAATTTAAATGAAACAATAGTCAGTAATACTAATAATGGAGCAGTGACTTCAATAAATATACCAACAAATCAGAAATTAGGAAATTATTTAATTAAAATTACCTATAGTGATAATTTTGTTGTTATTATTCCTTTAGTTTCAATTTATGATGATAAATTTGATATATTGAATTATAAACCTGCAGTTACTATCAATTCATTTTCTACTAAAAATTTTGCAATTGAATTTACTGGAAATTATAATCATAATCAAATTACAAATGTTTATTTGGTTTATGATCAATATTATGGAAATGAACAAGTACAAGAAATAAATTCTTTTACTTTTAACAATAAGAAACTCATTATTTTAGATGATATAAAAGTAATAGATATAGAACAATTACATTTTGAAATTAAAGGAGATATTAAAACTTATGATTATTATTTTCATGTAATAAATGTTAATAGATATATTTATTTTGATTATCCTTATCTTTTGAATTTAAATAAAAATAATCTTTATATAGATTTTTATCAATATAATGGTGAATTTACTTATTTAAGAGATGTTGTAGGTAAAATTTCAACAATTAATGGTATTAATTTTAAATTTTATTATTGTTATAGAAATAAATGTAGATTAGGAAGAACTAATTTTAATTTAAATATTGGAAATCCTTCAACAAGTCAATTAATTTTTTATAATAAAAAAGGAGGAAAATTAGGAATATCAACTACACAACTAGATATTATCCCTAATAAATTTATTGAATCATATATTCCATTCAAAAATAAAGGAGAATATCATACTTTTAAAACAGACGGTGATTATGAATATACATCAATATTCCCATTTTATAATAATCCAAACAATGGTTATTATTATAGATTATTAGATATTCAAACTTATAAAGTAATATTCCCATATACTGAAAATCATCATTATTATTATTTTAGTCATCGAAATACTATATCTTATAAATATAATTTATATAAATATACATTAATAAATCATTCTATTCTAATAAGAAACCCAATAGATAATACAAAATTCATAACTGCAAATTTAAATCCATATATTTGTAATGCAAAAGGTCATATTTATTATATATTAGATGGTCAAGTCTCTTGTAAAGCTTGTTCAAAATTATATCCAAATGCACCATATAAAACAGATAATTATTGTGTATCAAGTTGTTATTATCAATTTAAACCTCATATGCAATGTTATAACTCTTGTAATAAAAATGAAATAGGAACAACAAAAAATGTATATTATGAAAATAATAAATGTGTATTAGAATGTTCTGATGGTTATGGAAGAGATTTCGCATCATCAAATAATTGTTATAATTGTACAATAAATAAAAAGTTTGTTTCAGGAGGTTTTTGTAAAACATGTGATGAAATAAATGAAGAATGGTGTAGAGCTCCAAAATATTTTGATAAAGATATTAGAGTTGGTTCATGTGATCAATATAATTGTTATAATGGAGGTATATGTTATATTAAAAACTTTGAAGCTTATTGTACTTGTCCAAAAGATTATTATGGTTTGAGATGTGAATTAACTTTAGAACAAGCTTCTTCACAAGCAAAAAATTTAGTTAGTGATTTCTTAAGTCCTAAAGAAGGAGGTAGAATTGTTGAAGGTGATGATGGTGAATTAATTTTTGATTTAGATGATGAAAAAAATATTAAACAAATAAGAGAAATTTCTAATTTAATGAAAGAACCTTCCATAGCATTAAATGTAGGTAGAAAAACAATGAAAAAATTATTCCATTCAGTTGGTACTATGATAATGAAAATGATGGATGGAGTTATTGATTTAAATTCAAATGTTTTAGAATTATTTGATCTTGCTTCTAATTTAGTTTCTAGTAATTTACAAATAAGAGGTCTTGCAAGATTAAGATTATTAGATGATGATGATGATGAAATTAATGAAGAAGAAGAAATTAAAAAATTAGAAGATTTATTACAACAAGCAAGAAAAATATATAAATTAATTACTTTTGAAGATATTAAAAATGGAATATTTAATAAAACTTCAGGATCTGCAGATTATAAAAAATCAAGATCAATTTATTATCAAAGATGGTATAATACAGAAGAAAGTAATTCTCAATTATCTGATAGTATTAGAGGAAATGATGAATTAATGAAAATAGATTTTTCGTCTTGTTCATCTAAAGATAATCAAATTATTTTTATTTCTGTTTCCTTATCATCAAAATTAAGAGAAGTTCTTGAAAAATATGAAACTAAATCATATAAAATTACTAATGCATATACAGATGGATATGATGTTACTAATGGTGTTGATGCAGCAACAAAATATGATTTGACACAATGTAAAAATTTAACTGCATATTTACCTATTAATCAAGATATTATTGATGTTGAAAAATATAAATTATATTCAAAAGCTAATATTAATATTTATAATCCTAAAGATAAAGCTTTCTGTGAGTCTTGTTTTATTACTAATGGTTTAGACTATGATTTAACACAAAAATATAGAAAATTACAAGTATTTGATAATAAAACTATTGAAAGTGATGATTGTGTTTATGATTCAATTGATATCGATCTTATTAAATTAAAAATGTACTGTGTTTACAAAGAATCATTCAATTATTTATATAAAGTAGTAGAAACACATCTTGATAATAATAAAACAATAAAAATTGATAATTTACCTTTGAAATGTGCATCATATGTTGAAAAATTAGAACAAAATATTGGGTTATGGGTATATTTAATATTAACAATTCTTGTATTTGGAGGATTATTTTATTGCATTAAAAATTATTATGATATATATATTCAAAAAAATGATCAAAAAATTACAATTGAACGTAAATCAACAGATAAAATTCCAATTAATAAAGAAAATTGTGAAAAATTAGATGTAAATGAGAAACAATATAATTTAAAAATATATAAGAATTATACTGATAAAGACTTTGAGAATAATAATGGAATAAAAGAAGAAAAAAATGAAACAATTAATCATATTCAAATAAATAAGAATAAAGTTGAAAATAATATAATAGAAAATAAAGAAATTGAAGAAAATAAAAAAATTGAGGGGGATAATGAAATTGAAGAATATAGCCAATCAATTAATGAATCTAGTGAATCAAGTAAAAATAATGAATCAAATGAAAATAATAAAAATGAGCATCCATTTGATAATTTCTTTATTGAAGAAGAAAAGAAAGAAACTAAAGAAATTCCAAAAGAAGAAGAACCAAAAGAAGAATTAATTGAAGGATATATTTTAGAAGAAGAAAATAAAGAACCTTTTAAAAAGATTTTAATTAGAAATATCTTAGAACATTATCCATTAGTAACATTCTTTAATAATACATTATTTAATCCTCTTTTATTTAATATTTGTGTATTTGCTTTTAATATTGTTTTAATATTTGGTTCAAATTCTCTTTTCTATTTTGAAAGTATTATTGAAAAAAGAATATCAAATAAGAATAGAAATCAATTTATTTATCCTTTATCAAAAGAAATTTTAAAAATAATAATTTCAATAATATTTTCAATGATTGGAATGTTAATAATAAGAGCAATCATGATTATTCCAAGAATAAAAAATAAAAAACTTAAACAATATTTGGATTCAGGAAATGAAATTAAAGAGAATAAAGTATTACAAGTTTTCTTTATAAGAAGAATAGTTTCTTGCATTATAATGTTTATTTTCAGTGTTTTCTTATTTTATTATACTATTGTTTTCTGTTCATTATATAAAAATACACAAATTAATTGGATTATTGGAGGTATTTGGAGTTTGTTAATTGAATGGGTTATTTTAGCTCCTCTTTATATTTTTATAATTTCAATTGTCGAAAAGAGAGGAAGATCTCAAAAAGTTAGTTCATATTATATGAAGAAGTTATTCTTGTTTTAAATATTATTTATTTATTTATTATTTATTATTTATTTATTGAGTTAATTTTGTTTTAAAAATATTTTTTAATTATCACTAATAATCATTAAATAATATATAAAATAATAAAATATCGTATTGCTTTGATAATAATTAAGATATCAATTTATATATTTCAAACATCTTTTTTTTATAAATGATTCATAGATTCAATTTATTTATTTTATAAAAATAATTAAAAAAATGAACAAATATTTTTTAATAAGAATTATATATAATTCAATTATTTATTAATAATTTTATTTTTAAGTTATATTTTTAAGTGAGTTTTATTTATTTTAAATAGTATATTTTTTAATAGTCAAGGTATTCCAAAATATTTTTCAATTTCTTTAATAAAAAGTGTAAATATATTTAAAGTAGTTAAATTAATTAAAATATATACAAATTTATATAAATTTATTTAAATAAAAAGTATTACATAAAATAAGAAAAAAATTTTATATTTTATATCTCTAATTAATTAATTAATAAAAATAATATTTTGAATCAATAATTATATTATTTTTTTAATATTTTTTATGAATATTTCGAAAATATTTTAAGGAATAGAATTATTATGAATGAAAATTATGAATATATAATAACTTCAAGGAATATTCAATTTAATATAAGAAATATAATTGGATATTCAAATCCTGGTTTAACAAGTATTTAAATATATTTTAATAAAGTTTTTTTCAATATAATTTTTCTGGAGTATGGTATTGTTAAATTAAAATTAAAACCTTTAATTTTAAATTCAAAATATATTGTTCATCTACTTTTTATAAAATTATATTAAATTAATATATATACTTCCAATTTTTTTCAATTATTATTTTTTGATTGTCAAAAAAATTATTTTAATTATAAATATAAAATATAACTATTTAATTAATCTTTTTATTAAAATTTGAAGTGTTGAATTAAATTCTAATTTCAGTAATAAATTACTAAATAATGAAAATGAGATTTTTTACACTCTTCTTAATAATTTATATTAGCTGAAGTTATATATTTATAAAGAATTATATTATTTTAATCAATTTTTTTTAATATTGATATGAAGGAAGAAAATCTTTTGGAGATTTTGATTTAAATGTTAAATCTGAGAAAACAAGTAATATTAATTTATTACAATTATTGATATATTATATGAATATAAAAATTTAAATTTAGAAATTATTATTATTTATCTATGTGTTTGATTATTTGTAATTATTAGAGTTGGTTAATATTTTCTAAATATAGTGTAATTGTTCTTAATTATTGAAATATTTTTAATGTTGAATTTATTAAAAAATCATAATGCAATAATTGAATGGTTCATTAGAATTTGAAGATAGAATAATATATATATTAGGTAAATATATAATAAAAGAAAAGGATATGATATAAGAAAAAATATATATATATAATAATATTAAATATATTAATAAATGTTGATTATTATGAAGTTGATTCAATATTTAAATTAATTCAAATCCTTAATATAAAAATTTATTCACATTATTATACATTAAAATAAATTTAATGGGATAAAATATGTTTTTATTAATCATTTTTTTCAATTAAAAAAATATTAGAGGGTATCTATTAGTTAATTTAAATATTTTTAATATTATTTAAAATTTGTTAATTTCCAATATAAAATGAATATTAAATATTTAAAAATTAAATTATTAAATAAAAAGTATTTTATAAAACAAAACAAATTCATTTAAATATAAATTATTATTTTAAAATGAAATATTTAAATTTCTTTTTTAATTATAATTTAAATGAAGAATTTTATAATTATATTTATTTTTCAAAATCTTTTATAAATATAAAAATAATTTTTCAAAATAATAAAAATCAAATTTTTATCATTAACTTTAATTGTTTGAAAAATTGAATCCATAATTAAAATAATATTACAAAAATAAACTAAAGATGTAAATTTTGTAATAAAACAAAAAATATAAATAAATATTTGAAATAATAATTTATATAATAGAAAAAAATAAATAAAAAATGAATAATAATTTATTCATTTACAAATTTGATATTTTAGGAAAACAAGTTTCATTATTCTCATTTGGAGAATATAGAAAAAAAACGTTATTTGGCAGTTTCATGAGTTTCATTTTATTTATTTCAATTTTAATTCTATCTATTATTTTTATATATCAATGGTCAACTGGAGAAAATATGTCATTAAATTTTAATCAATACACAATTTATGAAAATACATCATTTTTATTCAATTTAACAAGATTAGCTTTTGTAACTAATTTCAAATTAAATATTGATTTTAATTTATCATTTTATTATAAAAATGAATTGGAAGAAATAACAAAAATAAATTTTTCAGTATGTAATCCAAATCAAGATGAAAATACTAAAATATTATATTGTTTTAATGATAATTTTTTAATAAATTTTAATAATGTATTTGAATATAATATTTTATTTTATTCAGAAATAATAATGAATATCACTAGTAATAATATATTTAATAATGAAACAAAATTTAATCAATTTAAAAATAATCCACCAAAAATAATATTTTTTTTTGATGATCCATTATATGAACATTCAAATAGGAAGAATCCAATTAAAAAAATTGGAATACAATTTAGTACAACTTTTCCATTAAATTTAATAACATCATATAATTATTCTTTTATTTATTCTCAATATAATACTGATGATGGTTATATTTTTAATGATAAAAAAATTTATCATTCTTATTTTTTAAATCAACTACCATTTATTTATTCATTTAATATTAATGAACAAACTGGATATTTTGGATTTATGTCATTGAATTTATCTCCTTTTAATGCTGAGAAATATAATAGAAAATATAATAAATTAGCCCAAGTTGTTTCTGAAATAGGTGGAATTATTTCTTTATTAAAAATAATTTTTGAATCAATTGTTGATACTTTTACTTTTAAATTATTTTTTTATAATATGTTATATAATGTTATTCAAATTGAGAATAATGAAAATAATAACAACAAAAATTGGAAAATAAAAAATAGTTCAAAAAATAAATCAATTAGTATTAATAATATGACTGTTTTGGAATCTTTAAATAGAGTTTCAAAAAATCCAATTACAAATGTTAATTCATTTCAACAAAAAATTATTAAATTACCAAAAATTAATTGTTTGGATGATTTTTGTTTTTTATTTAGAAAAAGAAAAATTCAAATTTATTCCAAATTAAGTGAAGAATTTATTAAAAAATATTTGAGTTGTGAAAATATTATTATAAATAATTGTTATAATGAAAAAATAATGAAAAAAAATCAAATTGTGAGTATGAGTGTTATTAGGAATTTTAATGATAATAATATAATAATATTAAAGGATAAAAATTATGTCGAACCTTTAAATATTAATAAATAAAAATAATATTTAATAAACGTATTTAATTTTTCTATTTAAAGTTTTATAAATTAAATTAAAATTATTATAAATAAATCTTTGCATAATTTTTAATCAATAAATTTTATGTAATTTTAGTGATTTAATGAAAAAAAAAGAATTAATTTAAAACATATACTAATATTATTTTATATTGAATTTATAAATTTTGATTCAAATATTAATTATTAATAAAAATATTAGTTTTATTATTATTCAATTTCATTTTGACTTTTTAATATATTTTTATTCTCTTATTTTATTTTTTATTTTAAAAAATTTTGATATAAAAAAAATATTTTTTAAAACCTAAAATTTGAATTGACAAATAAATAATTAATTTAACATGATAAAAATAACATTTTTATTTATAAATTTTTATGTTTTTAAATTAAATATTTTAAAATAAAAAAAAGTTTAAAAATTTTGTTGTTTAGATTGAGGATTGATGATAAATAATTTAATTTATATTTTTATTTAACAAATATGAAATATTTTTTAGTTCTTTTTTCATGAATAAATAAACAATTGCAAAATAAACTAAAATTAAAATTTTTTCTAATTAAATTTTTGATTATAATTTTAATAAAATCATAAATATAATAAAATAGGTTTTGTAATATAAAAATATATTATAATATTAAAAGAATAAAAAAAAACCCAAAAATTAAATACATTTTTTATAAAATTAAAATATTTAAATAAAATAATAATATTTTCCACATCATCATATTTCATAATTTCAAATTTCCATTTAAAAAATAATATAATAATAAAAAAAGTTATTTTTTAGGTTCAAATTCCTTTTTAAGTACAATTCCATAACTTTTCATTTTTCCATTTTCTTCTTGTAAATAAACACCTTGAATTTCAGGAGAAAAACCAGGAAATTGATTAATACTATCTTCTAAAGAAATAAAATATTTTTGAGTAATTTCATTCCATCTTTCTCCAGGTTGAACACAAATAATTCCTGGTGGATAAGGTAATGCACCTTCAAGTGCTATTCTACCAAGACATTCATTAATAGGAATTAATTCTCCTTTTCCTCTTATAAACTCATAATTTGCTTCTTGTGGTGACATTACATATTCTGGAAAATTTTCTTTTAAAAACATTTTTTTTTGTAAATTTGCAATATTTCGATTTTTATAAAAATCATGCATTTCTTGACATAATTTTTTTATTGTATATCCTTTATATTTGTAATTATATTTTTCTACTAAATCTGGTAAAATATTTTCTAATAAAATATCTTGATCTATCAATTCTTCGAATTCAACTAATTTATTAACTAAATTTTCTATTTTTGCTAAACTCTCTGCTGGTGTTAATAAAAATAAAATATCATTTAAATCACATTTTTCTGGTATAATATAATTTGCTCTTAAATAATTTGCTACTATTGTTGCTGGAATACCAAAATCTTCATATTCATCTTTTTCAATATTAATACCAATTGTTAATAAATTTAATTTACATGGATCTATAAAATATTGTCTTTTACCATATCCTTCAAATCCATGCCATTTGGCTCCAGATTTTAATAGAAAATAATCTATATTATTTGACATTTCTTCTGTATTTCCATCTTCCCATTTTTTATCATTTACTATTGGAGGTACTAATGGTTTAAAATATTTACATTCTCTTAATACCATTTTGCGTGCTTCTATACCTAATTTAACACAATTATTCCATAATTTTTTACCAGCTTCACCTTCATGTATTTTAGCATTTACATCTAAAGCAGCAAATAAAGGATAAAATGGTGAAGTTGATGCATGCATCATATATGCATTATTAAATCTTTTATGTGTAACATATCTTTCTTGTCCATTAATATGATTATCTTTTTTATGTATTTGTGAACATTGACTAAAACCAGCTTGTTGTTTATGAACAGATTGAGTAACAATAATACCAGGATCATTTGGTCCAAATGGAATAAGTAATGGAGAACATTCTTTCATCATAGGAATAAATTGTTCATAACCAACCCAAGCACTGTCAAACATAATATAATCACATAACTTCCCAATTTTTTCAATAATTTGTTTAGCATTAGAAATAACACCATCATAAGTCCCTAATTCAATAATAGCTAATCTAATAGGTCTATCTAGATTAGCTTTCTCAGGGCATTTTTCTTTAATTAATTCTCTAATATAATCTTCCTTAAAACATTCTTCATAAATACCTCCAATAGAACCATAAGGATTTCTTGAAGTTTGTAAATATAAAGGAATACCACCACCAATAATAAGAGCACCATGACAAGCAGATTTATGATTATTCCTATCATATAAAACTAAATCTCCAGGAGTAACAATAGCATTAATAGCAACTTTATTTGAAGTTGATGTTCCATTCAATACAAAATAAGTTTTATCAGCATTAAATACTTTAGAAGCAAATTTTTCAGCATTATAAGCAGGACCTTCATGAATTAGTAAATCACCTAATTTAACATCTGCATTACATACATCAGAACGAAATAAATTTTCACCAAAAAAATCAACAAATGATCTTCCAGCAGGATGTTTCATAAAAAATTCTCCTCCTTGATGACCAGGACAATCAAATTCAGAATTAGCTGAATGAGTATAATCTTTTAATGCTTTGAAAAATGGAGAATCAATTGAATTTTCATATTTTGATACTAAAGTCTCAATTTTACGAGAATATTGTTCTATATTTTTTTTAGCATTATCTATTATTGCTGCAAATTTTATTTTTGGTAATTTTGATGTGTCAATTTCATCATTTTCATCTAAAACTAAAAATATTGGTAAATTAAATTTTAGAGAATCAATTTTTTTTGCTAAGTCTAAATCCTGTTTTGTTAATATTACTCCTGAGACTGATGGGAAGTCTGTTTCTTTTATGCTTATTAATTGACGCTTTGTACGGATTGGAAATAAATTTTTTGCTGAGTCGGTTATTGATATATTTAAATTTTGCATTTTGTATATGAATATTTTTGTTTATTTTTTCCATTAAATATTTGGAAGAACTGTATCTATTTGTTTTTTTAAAAAATTATTTAATTATTATTTTAGATTTTATTTAGTTAAATATTAATATTAAAAATAATAAAATTTATTAAAAATAAAATATTATATTTTTTTAATTGTAAAAATTATGCAATTAAATATACACTATTAATAATAAAACAATAATTATTTTGAATATATAAATTTAAATTATTATATCATAAAACTTATAATTTAATTTATTTTATATTATTAATAATAAAGCATTTTAATCAAAATTATTTAAAGTTTTTTTATTTAATAATTTTTATTAGTGTAATTTAAAATTATAAAATAAATTAGTTTATTATTATTTATTTATAGAAATTTTGATGATTTAAAATAAAAGAAAAAATGATATAAATAGAAAAAAGATTTATCTTGCAAATTAAATGAGTTAAATATATAAAATATTAATTAATATAATGATTGTTTTTATTATGTTAAATATAATAAAATTTAAGATTTAAGAATGATAATTATTTTAAAAATTTAGATTTTTAATATTATAATAAATAAAAAATTTCCTTAAAATTAATATATAATTTATTTTTAAATAGAAATAAAAATACAAAATATTATTTATTATTAAAATTATAATGGAGGTAAATTGTAATATTCAGAAAAAATCAAACTTATCATTAGAAAATAATATAGAATCTTTTAAAAATATTTATAGAGAATTAGGAAAAAAAATAAGAGAAAAAAAAGAAGAAAATATTAATCTTGGATATTTACTTGAAATTATAATAAAACTTAAAAAATTATATTCCAAAAATTCAAAGAATATATTATTAGATGGAGGTATTAATGTCCTTCTACCTATATTTGAAATTCTATATAAACAATTAAATAATAATAATGATGAAACTCAATTTAATAATATTTTAAAAGAATTAACTGAAATTTTAAGACTAATATTTAAAAATATGAATAATATAAGATTAGCAGAAAATTTTAATTTTTTTCAAATTTTAAAATTATTTATTGAAGAATTTGATGATAATAAAATAAAAATACTTTCTACTTTTATTCCTATTGTTATTGAAAATATTGAAAAACAAGAAAATATAGAATTAGAACAATTTTCTAATTTCATACATTTATTTTTATTAGATGAAAAGTTACTAAAAATTTTTGAAAATAATATTAAAGAAAAAATATTATCTTTTATTCAAAATAATAAAAATAAAATAAGTGAGAAACTTTTATTACAAATATTATTGATGAAAAAGAATTTTAATGAAAATGATGTTGAAAAAATATTGTTAGAAAAAATTAATATAAATATTAATCAAAAAAATGGATTAAGTGAAAAATCAATTACTCAAAATGATTTTATAAATCAAAATAACGATAATTTAATAAAAGAAATTGATTACCAAAATAATAATGAATGTATAAATGAAAATAATTTTAATATTGAAAAATTTAAAAAAATCGAGGATAATATATCAGAAAAATTTGTTCAAAATGAAAAAGACAATGAAAATATAATTCAAAATGAAATAATAAATAATTATTATCAAATATTTGAATATAATCAAAAAATAAAAAAAATAAACAAAGAACTTATTCAAAAATTATCCAAATTTAAAGTTAATATAGGAGAATCATCATTTGATAATTATGAAAAAATTTATTTTTTTTATTTAATGGTTAATAAATATGAAAAAAATAATGAAGTAATAAATTTTCTTAAAAATCAAATAGAAGAATATAAACAAAAAAAAGATAATATTAATTATTTTGAATATAGAAAAATTTATAAGCAAATAAAAAAGAAACTTTTTTCATGGAATGGTTATTATAGTGATTTTAATGTTTTTTATGATAAAAATGAAAAAAATAAAAAATTAAAATTTAAAATATTTCATTTTCAAACAAATGAAAAAGTTTGTCCTTATTTAAAACCAATTTTAGATATGAATTCATATAAACCAAATATTCCAAAATTTAGTTCTGAGAAAATTTTTCGTCATAATGATTTATATTCAATTAATTTAGAAACATTTCCTTTTAAAAAAGAAAAAATACCAAAAAATGAATCATATAAATGTTGTATAATAAAAACAACAAATCATATTTCTGGAAATATTTATTTAGAGGATAAATATTTATTATTTATTGAAACTGCTCCTTCAGAAAATGAAATTCAAGAACATGATTTTATTGATAATACAAAAATGAAATGTTATGGAAATACAATATATTCAAAAAGTGGAAAAGGATATTTTAAAAAAATCAATTATGAAACAATAAATTTAATATTACCAAGAGTTTATTATTATCATAAAACTGGATGTGAAATATTTACAACTTTAAATAAATCTTTCTATTTTAAATTTAAAAATGAAGAAATATCAGAAAAATTTTATAATGAAATAAGAAAAATTATTAATCAAAAAGAAGAAAATTTATATGACATATTTAAAAAACATAAAGATGATTGGAGTAATAATAAAATATCAAATTTAGAATATTTAATGTGGTTAAATATATTTTCAAATAGATCATATAGAGACACAACTCAATATCCAGTTTTTCCATGGATAATTGAAAATTATGATTTAAATAATGAAAATTTAGAAAAAATAAACTATCGTAATTTTAAACTTCCATTAGGTATGATGGAATTAGGAGAAAAAGGAATAAAAAGAAAAAATGATTATTTAAATTATTATAAAATATGTAAAGAATCAAATTTACCTCAGGAAAAAAGTAATAGTATTTTCACATTATTTTTTAATAGAGATGAAGGAAATGATGTAAATAAAATTCCCTTTGATGAAATACCATATTTATTTGGAAGTCATTTTTCAAATCCTGCATATATTTCACATTATTTAGTAAGATTATTTCCTTATACTTTAACAGCAATTGATATTCAAGGAGAAAAATTTGATTTACCTGAAAGATTATTTATTAATATAAATAAAACATTTAAAAGTGTTACTTCTGAAAAAAGTGATTTAAGAGAAATAATACCAGAATTTTTTACTTTACCAGAATTATTTATTAATTTAAATGATTTAAATTTAGGAAAATTAAAAAATTCAAATGATAGTACATCAAAATATATTAAAGAATTTTATAAATTAAAAGATGATGATAATATCTTAGTAAATGAAGTTTTATTACCTTGTAAAAATAATCCTTATGAATTTGTTTTTGAATATAGAAAAAAATTAGAAAAAGCTAAAGATATTCATTATTGGATTGATTTAATTTTTGGAATAAATGCTATTTATGAAAATGCTAAAAAAAATAATAATTTATATATGAGTTATTGTTATTATGATATAATGAAAAATAAAATTAAAAATAATGAAATCAATGATAAAGAAATTAATAGTGTTTATAGATTATTTGAATTAGGTTTTAATCCAATTCCAATTTTAAAAGAAAATAATAATGAAAGAAGTATAAAAATATTTTCTAATATTAAACTTTTTTTTTCATGTCAAACAAAAAATACAGAATATATATTTAAAAATAATAATGAAAATGAAGGAAATGAAACAGAAGAAAAGAATATAAAAAATTATTCAAGCAATGTTTCCATATCTATTTCTAAAGAAAATGAAATTTATAAAATTTGTGGAACTAACAAAGGAATTTTATTTATTTTTGATAAAAGAAATAATCAAATTTATAAAATAATAAATGATCATTCAAAAAAAATAATTGATATATTTATAAATAAAGTATTAAATTTATTTTCTGATATTTCAGAGGATGGTTTTATTAATATTTATACACTTCCAGAATGTGAATTATTGAATTCTATATATTTAAATAATGAAAATTAGAAATTTAATAAAATTTATTTAACATCAAGTCCATTACCAGCTATAATTATTCAAACAAGTAATAAATTAATATCTTATAATATTAATGGAAAATTCTTAAATGAGATTGACAATAAAAATGATGTTAAAGATATAATAAAAGAAGATTTTATTGATTATCTTCAACTTTTTGATATGACAAAATTTGAATTACCTTTTTTTAATAAAAAAATTAATTAAAAAAAACTTTATTCTAATTTTTAATTTAATAAAATTTTTATTTTAAAATAATAAATTATTAACATTTATATATTAGATAATATCTCTTTTTATTGAACATAATTTATTTTTTAATTCTTTTGTAAAATTTCATTTATTTAAAATTAAAAATCTAAGAAAAGGTTGAATAATAATTAATCATAATAATATAAACATTTAAAAGAATTAAAATTAATAATTTCGAAGATTGCTATTTCATTTTTATTTGATTTTCATTTAAATAATGCATTAACTATTTTATTATATATCAATTAAAAAAAATTATAATATTTTAATATTCAATATTATTTAAAAATTAAAATAAAAAAATTCTTAAATATTTTTAAATTTGAATATAACTATAAATTATTAAATGTATTTAATCATTTTCTTTTTTTAACTCAGTATTAATGGAATCAATTATTTCTTCATCAGTCTTAGGCTTTTTACAAAACTTTATCATTATAAAAATTGCAATTAATAATAAAAGAACTATTATAATAATAAATACAATTATGTATGGGAAAGTACTTTTTGGAGTTGTTTTTTCCTCAATAATACATTGATTAATAGTTTGATTTAAAATTGTTGGGTTTGGACATTTTTCAACACAATTTTTATCAAAACCTTTTGCATTTACTAAATATTTATATGTTGAATTTTCATTACATGATAAACAATAATTATTTCCATTTTTACTTCCTT
>Ga0310695_10004950_pt1 | contig 23868 bp, 27 predicted proteins | sample RumenRJG_04DNA_FD_203882 | JGI IMG/M metagenome (GOLD analysis project Ga0310695, IMG submission 203882) | Bovine rumen microbial communities from Lethbridge, Alberta, Canada - RJG_04 (v2) (version 2) | ecosystem: Host-associated > Mammals > Digestive system > Stomach > Rumen | place: Canada...
TATATATAGGGGATGCGTATCAAAATTAAAACGTATCAGTATAATCAATAAAACAACTATACTGATACGTCATTTTTGTATCAACCTAACTTAAAAGATTTTTTACTTACGGTTTGATTTTATTATATAGTGAGACTTTTTTCCACTTCTTATCAAACTCTATTCTGTAGTCCAACTCACGAGGATAAGTTTTGCTATTGATGATACCTCCAAGATATTCGTGAACTATCTTAGGGTCTTTGACTTGCCATATAACTTCACAAGTTCCATTCCACGTTATCCTTGCCAAAAATACCGCATTGGGTTGAGTTGAACCGCCCTTGATAACTTTATCAAGTTTCTCTATATAGTCATAGACAAAATTGCTTTCATCTGTTGTTGGCATACCATTCATTGCCTTGTCCTTGTATGTAATTACCAACGAGCACGTCCAGCCGTATAGTTTCTTGTGTTTGAACTTTCTAAGACTTGTGTTCACAACTATAATTGCTGGTTTGTCATCAGCAGAACTCTCCACTACTGCAAACTGTTCCTCAGGTATTTTAACACTTTTCTCACCTTTCTCTGCGAAAGAGAATAGACTTGTCAATAGTCCCATTGCAATCAATATTGGTTTGTTCATTTTGCTACTCACATTTTATTTAGTTCACAATTACTCAATAGTATATCAAGTTCGTCTCTGCTATTGAACTGATACACCTTACCACCTATGCGGATGAAGCCCTCAACATTATCCATTGGTTCAAAGAGGCTCTTTAATGATACTCCCAGAGCCGTAGCCATCTTCTGCATCGTATCAAGTCGGCAATTTCCACTAAGTGCACGATTTAGTGCAGCAGGGTCAACTTCCATCTTCCCAGCAAGTCCTTTCATTGAGATTTTTCTTTCTTTGCAGATACGCCTCACGTTCTGCGATAATACGCTCTCCATATTGCAATTTTGGGGCAAAGTTACGCAAAATTGACGAAATTAGCAAGAAAATTAAGAATAATTGCAAAATAAATCAAGAAAAATTTGGAAACATCAAATGTTTTTCATATCTTTGCATTGTCAACAGTTGATAAATAAAACAATATTTGATGTGAATAATAAATACATATATCAATTCAAGGATGAAAATAGAAAAAGTAAAAAACAAATAAAGTAAAGAAAAAGGATGAAAAAGGTAGTGATATTCGCCAGAGTGAGTACAAACATCCAAGACTACGACCGTCAAGTGAATGAACTGACCGCCCTCGCAGTGCGCAATGGGTGGACGGTCGAGGCTACCTTCTGTGAGAAGGTTAGCGGAGCCAAGAAGAACGCAGACCGCAAGGAACTGAGCCGCATGGTGGACTACGTGCAAGCCCATAATATAAATAAGGTGACGGTTCTTTCCCTTGATAGGCTTGGCAGAGATACCTTGCAAGTCCTCGAAGTGATAGAGCAGTTCAACAGACTTGGTATCAGCCTCTACATTCAGAACTACGGCATCGAAACGCTGACCGAGAGCGGAGAGGTGAACCCAATGTCTCAGTTCCTTATCACCATCTTAGCAGAAGTGGCACGTATGGAACGTAAGACTATTCGTGAGAGGGTCGAGAGTGGCTACAAGAATTTCATAGCCAATGGCGGCAAGGTTGGACGTAAGGAGGGTTACAAGAAGTCTGACGAGGCTATGAGGGAACAGTATGCCGAGGAAATTCGCCTGTTGCGTAAGGGCATCAGTCTCCGCAATATCTCCAAAATAACGGGCACGAGCGTAAACACGATACGCAAGTGTCAGAGCCTCACCTAAAAATATTATTAAGAAAATTTGGAATTTTAAAATATTTTTTATATCTTTGCCTTGTTCGAACAGATTTCGAAATCGACAAAAATAGAGGAGGTGAAAGTCCTCCAGACCCTAAGTGTAGGGTGAAAAATAAGTGCCATTTTAGGCACACGTTAAATCTAATAGACAGTGATTACATTAGAACAATGTAAGAAAATCTTAAACAAAGGAAAACGCAAGTACAGTGAAGATGAAATTATGGAAATAAGGAATTACCTATACTTTATAGGTCAAATAGAGATTGAGACAGATAATAACGAGAACTAAATTTTATAAATATGAATGTTATACTTTATTGTAGAGTAAGTACGGACGAGCAAGCGGATGGATGCTCGTTGGATATGCAAGAGAGGTATTTGAGAGTCTATTGCGACAACCACCACTATAATATAATAGGTGAAGAACAACCTTACAGGGAAGACTACTCAGCCAAACACTACGACCTTAGAAGACCCAAACTGAAACAACTATATGACTATTGCAGGAGGCACAGGCACGAGGTTGACAAGGTGTTGTTCCTACGTTGGGATAGGTTCACACGTAACTTGGAGTTCGCTCTAACCTATAAGCGCAAGTTCTATGACGAGTTAGACATTGAAATCAACGCTATAGAGTCACCCATTGACTTCAAAGGCACAGAATGGTCTATGCTGTTAGGTATGTACTGCGGTGCTGCACATACTGAAGACGAGAAAATCTCACGTAGGACAAAGGACGGCATACACGGTACATTACTCAAAGGCAAGTGCTCAAACAAAGCCCCACGAGGGTACGTTAACAAAAGAGACGAGAAGGGAGAAGCGTACGTTGACATTGACGAGCCACAAGCAAGAACCATACGTCAAGTGTTCCAAGAGGTAGCCAAAGGAGTTGAGGCTCCTAACAATATTAGGCGTAGGCTCTGCCCTTGGATTCCAAAAGATGCGTTCTATAGGATGCTTCGTAATATCTTCTACATTGGATTAATCAGAGTTCCAGCCTACAAGGATGACCCAGAGCAGAAAGTCAAAGGTGTTCACGACCCAATTATAGACGTTGAGACGTTCGACAAGGTGCAAGACATACTGAGCGGCAAACGTAAGCACGAGCCAAAGGTGAGCAAGACAATCGACCCAGACCTCTATCTCCGTAAGTATATAGTGTGCCCCATCTGTGGGCACTCTATTACAGGAGCCACAAGTAAGGGTGCTTCTGGAGGTAGATACAAATACTACAACTGCTGTCACGATGGTAAGCACCTACGGAGACCAGCAGACTACGTTAACAACAAGTTCGCCAACTGGGTAGGCAGTTTACGACCCAACCAAGAGGTGTTAGACCTCTACACTGAGGTTCTGCAAGACCTACGAGGCGAACACAAGCAAGACGTTCAAAGGGAGGTTGAGGCTTTACGCAAAGAGATAGAGAAGGTTAAGGAGAGACTTACAAAGGCTGACGAAAGGTTCTTAGAGGGGAATCTAAAGGATGAAGACTACAGCCGCATAACTGAGAACTGTAAGAAGCAAATCCAAGAACTACAAGGACGTATAGACATCTTACTATCCGACACTAAAGGACTAAAGGAGAAGATTGACTACTCAGTGAATATCATAGCAAATTTAAGAAACTTTATGCTTGATGCACCAGTTAAGACGAAGTGTAAGATACTGAGTTCGATGTTTCCGCAAAAAATCGAGTTTGACGGAGAAAAATATCGAACTCAATCCTACAACCAAGTACTCGACCTTATCTTCCAAGAAACAAACAAGTTGCAAGGGTATGATAAAAAAGAAAGTGAGAAATCCGAGGTGGTTTCTCACTCAGTACCCCGACCGAGAATCGGGATAACTTCGTAATTAGGTGATATTTAATTTGTTACTCATTCTGTCACTCATAAAAAGTGTAGGAAAAGTGTAGAAAATGACATTTCTGCGCATTTATCACTGTATCGCTACATGCATTGCCAAGGATCGGGTTTGCCGATGGAGGCAAGAGCCCACTCGTACTGTTCGTTTTCTCGATTTTAGTCATAGAAGACTTCTTGGCGGCAAAGGTACGAAGAATTATCGATATATCAAAATTTACCTTCGATTTTTCAAGGGTTGCCCTGAAAAGAATAGTCGTATGCTATAAAAATTCTCGTAAGACAAAGAACTCTCGTATTCAAAATAACACATCGTATTTCTCTTTTTAGGGTTTGTTTACAACTCAGTGGTAGTGAGCAACCCTATAACTCCTTCCAAGGCGAAGCCAACCACCACCTCCTAAAGAGGGAAGCGGAGAGTACAAGTACTCTTCTTACCTCAACTCCTACAAGTAAAGAGTACTCTTTCTCGCGCGCGCACGTGCAAGGCCAACCCGCTTGCTATCAAGTAATTGGATGATATTTAGCAAGGGATTTTTCACCAACTCGTGGGGGAAAAATCAGAATATTCACCAACTCGTGGGGGGATTTTTCACCAACTCGTGGGGGAAAAATCAGAATATTCACCAACTCGTGGGGGATTTTTCACCAACTCGTGGGGGAAGATCAGAATATTCACCAACTCGTGGGGGAAAAATTAAAAAATGTAAAAAACTTGTTTATTTCAAATAATCTTCGTACCTTTGCCATCGCTTAACAGATGATAGTTCCTTCTATCCGGCAAGAGCATCCGTAACTGCTCAGCCTTCGGCTCGGGCTTTTTTAATGGCTATGAGCCAGCGAGCATCGCTCGTAAATTTTGTGGGTATTAGGTATAGCCAAACAATAGCGGCTGCCATCCTGTAGATTATCTGCTCTCCGGAGAAGACTACATCTGTTAAGCAACGGGATGTGCAGCCGTTTCTCTGTCTCCGAGCCAGCGGAACTGGTAGCTTAACAGATGTAGCGATTATGAAACAGTTAGAAAAATTAGAAGAGCAAGTGTTTTCGCTAAATAATACAGCGGAAAACCTTAAGGAAATCTTGTGTGTAGTGGGGGGATTACCAACTATGGATGTTAATGGTAACAACACCTTTCCTGAGAAACTTCGTGTGATGGAAGTTATTTCCGAGGCTTCTCGGAAGATGAAGGAGGTAGCAGAACTCATACAGGTAGCCTCTCCAGAGATTAAGGACGCTGGTCGCACTGATTAAAACTCAATAGTCATTGCACAAATATGGGTTTTTGTGCAAAAATCAGTCCGTTTTTGACGTTTTAGCGACTGGGTAAGTCGTGAAATTGTTAATATACGACTTTTTTTTTTGCGAGCCCCATGATTTTATTAGATTGAAGTACTTTTGCGGTAAAAAGAAACTAAAAGTAAAAGTTATGATTAGTAGCAACATTCGCAAACGGAAGATGGAGTCTGTACCAGATTTTGGGCAGGCACTGGAGCGTGCAGAACAAATGCTGGACGGGAGTAACGACGTAAAGGTTCTTCTCGCACAGCAACTCTACCAGCAGGACCTCAACGAAGAGCGTATAAAGGCGTTGGAGAATATTTTTCTCTGCCAGAAGGAGATTTTTAATCTGGATGAAGCGGCTATGTATATTGGCGTGTCAAAGTCAAATTTATATAAGATGACCGCCTCCCGGAAAATCCCGCACTACAAGCCTGCTGGACGATACATATACTTTGAAAGATCCGAACTCGATAAGTGGATTCGTGAAGGTGCGGTGAAGACGGAGGAAGAGCTGAGTGATGAAGCCATCAAATATTGTTATGAGCGGGCTTCACGCGTATAATATAATATGTGTAAATATGGGCGCGATTCAGTTATATAACAATGAGACTTTTTTCTCGAACTCGTTCAGGAGACGTCTCCAAAATTCTACGGAACGTACCGTTGATTCTGTTAGCACGTGCATTCTCGATTTATTCATTCAAAACTATAAAGATAAGATAGACGAGTTTCTGCGGTACGAAGAGATGAATGAAGCTGAGCAACTCAATTTCCTTACAGTCAAAGTCTCAATTACCGATATGGGGGTCCAGACAGGTAAGAATCCTGCGCGAGCCATTAGCCATGTCAGAGTAAGTTTGAAAACTTTGAATGATAGTCCTTATGTCATCCGCGAGACGGTTGAGGGTGGAATTCGTAAATATCATTCTCTTCCATTATTAAAGTATTCTAAGATTGACGAAGAAGGAAATTGTACTTTTGTCTTCAATGACATGCTTAGGTTTCACATCTCGCCAAAGAAACGTTTCACTCTTTGCGACCTTGACACGCTGAAGGAAATTAAGAAAAAAAGTATTTGTGCAGGCATTATCTATGAGGAGGCATGCAGCTGGGCGAACAACAAGGACGGGAAGACACCTTACTTCGACTGGTCTACAAGCGAATTACGACAAAAGTTATTGTATGATAAAATATCAGAAATAAGTCCTGACGGCACATCTATTACGGTTATTCCCCAAAAGAAGATGCGTATAGATCATCTAATTAGAAACGTACTTAAACCCGCTCTTGAAGTTCTTGAGGATTTCTTTTCAAAAGGTAAAATCACTTTCTGGGTCGAGATGATAACATATCTTACGGAAACGAAGAAACGAGGCAGACCGCCGAAGAATAGTTTTCATTTTGTCGTCAGAAAGAAGAAGAGGGCGGAGGAAACCAAGACGTCCCAGGATGTCATTCAGCCTGATCTGTTTGGTTACGAGGAAATTAATAACTACACTGAAATCAAGAAAGAATTAAGGATTATTCTTGATTCCAAGTCATTTGTTTCCACTATTATCAAACAAATTCAGGATAGAGAGGCAGAAGATTCACTTCTGCCAGAACGTGCGTTAACAATAATAAGGAACGCCCGTGCGAACTACTCGGGAAAAAAAGGAAAGGTAGAGTGGCGAAATCTTCTTCTCGCTATTCTTTGGGAAGAAGAAAAACTTGGCAAAGAACCTTCTAAGAAGAAAGAGGTCGACAGCAAAGATGCCGATCCCTGGCCAGAAACATTAGACGAGAAGATAGAGGCTATGAAGCAGTGCTATGAAATTTGCGATAGAGCCACAAGAGAACACAATCTCTCCCAAGAAGAGACTCTCAGCCGTCTTGATATTAATTTCCGTGCATTTTGCCATAAGTATAATAAGCCCCTGAAAAACTGGAAAGATGCCACGGAACTCTTTTTCAACGTGATAAATAAACCCTGGTTTTTAAAGTACAACGATTATGATAACAACAGAGTTAGCAATGCCGACAAAAGAATTAAGTCTAACCTTGTGGAAGAGGAGGCTTTACGCTACTTCGACCATCGGTAGTTTAAAAGAACGCTGCCCTGATGAAGAATCCTTCTATAAAGAATTCGCACCGGAAAAACAGATAAAAATGGTAAAAGATATTTATAGATGTTTTCTGGGTGCATATCCAACTTTGGCACAGGTTAACGAGACGTACGAAAAAGACGTTGCACAGAAATGGCTGGTAAAACAGTTACGAGCTTTGTGTGAATATCTGGGGTACGAAAAGACCTTAGATATAATCCAAATGACGGAACTGCCGGATCATATCTACATGAGATTCCATTGGATGAAAGTATCTGAGGTCATGCTTTTCTTATGGTTGTTCAAGGAAGAGGAATTCTGCGAACACTTTGGAAAAGTAGAACCGGCAAAAATAGTCAGTGCCCTTCAAGACTTTGTTGGTGAGGAAGGCTATCGCACCAAAAAGATAGAAGAGATCATGTCTGCTCTTGAAGAGAAGTATGAGAACTGGCATAGCCAGAATGTGGTTAATAGTCGTGATTTCCAGAATGAGTTCAAAGGACTGCTGGAAGCAAAAGCTGCCAAGGTTGAAAGCAAAGAGAGTAATACCAAAGGAGAAGGTAACGATGAAGTGTTAAACTCAGCATTGGCACTCGTCAACAATACACATAGATTCGAGTCATCTGTTCTTGAAGAGATGTGTAAAGCTTGGGCAAAAAGGTATAAATGTACACCACAGGAATATGTTAGTAATCACAAAACCAAGGAGGAATGATTATGCCAGAAAATAGGAATGACAACAGAGCCAGGAACCAGCAGCCTGTTGGCAACACATATGCTCATGTTCAGCCCCAAGCTGTTGATGTTGAGAAAGCCATCCTTGGCGCACTCATGATTGACTGCCGGGCATATGCCGTTGTCAACGACATACTTCGTTCCGATAGTTTTTACGAGCCTAAACACCAAAAGATATATGAAGCAGTTCGTGATTTGGCGGAAGCAGACAATCCCAAGCCTGTCGATATTCTGACTGTTACCGAACAACTGGCAAAAAACGGAACCCTTGAAGATGTTGGTGGCCCTGGCTACATTACCGAACTTTCTTCACGTTTAGCCTCTTCATCTCACATTGAGTATCATGCAAGGATTGTAGCGCAAAAGGCATTGGCTCGTAAACTGATAAATTTTGCCTACGATGTACAGACAAAGGCCTTTGATGAGACTACCGATGTCGATGATTTGTTGCATGAGTCGGAGGAAAATCTATTTGAACTTAACAAATATATCCCAGACAATGACATCAAGACGATTTATGATAGCACTGCGGATGCTAATAAGTTCATCCAAGCAGCCGCTGCTTCTCCGGACGGCATAACAGGGATACCATCTTTTGGTATTATAGATGAAGTGACAGCCGGTTTTCAGGAAAAAGATATTATTATTGTTGGTGCCCGTCCGGCGATGGGCAAAACGGCCTTTGCTCTATCTTTAGCAAAGAATATTGCAATAGACTATAATATACCTGTTGCATTTTTCTCTCTTGAAATGGATCATGTTCAACTCGCATTGCGCCTCATTTCGAATGTTTGTGAAATACCGGGTAAATCCCTGCAGACAGGACGACTCACACGCGACGAATGGGATCGTTATGAAAAGAGGCTGTCTTTGTTACTCGATGCACCTATGTATATTGACGATACCCCAGGATTGAGTGTCGGTGCTTTTCGCTCGAAGGCGAGGAAACTTGTAAGAGAGAAAGGTGTTAAGGTCATTTTTGTAGATTATCTCCAGTTGATGCACTATACAGGCAAGCGTTTTAACACCAGACAAGAAGAGGTCAGTGAGATATCCAGAAGTCTGAAAGGCATTGCCAAAGAACTTAATGTTCCCATAGTCGCACTTTCGCAGGTAAGCAGGGAATCATCAAAGCGTGAAGGACTGCTGGGTAAGCGTCCACAACTCAGTGATCTTCGTGAGTCAGATGCAATTGCACAAGATGCAGATATTGTAATACTTCTCCATCGCCCAGAATATTATAACATCCTACAGGATGAAAAGGGCAATAGTCTTATTGGTGTGGCAGAAATCATCATTGCAAAGCATCGAAAGGGGGCTACCAAAACTGCGCCGCCTTTGAAGATGCTATACAGAAAAGAGTACACACGTTTTGATGAAGAAGAACATCTTGCCAATCACAATCAGAATCATCAGGACAGCAGTGATGATAGTTATAATAATGGCCCATTACCATTTTAAGTATTACCAAAAGATGATATAGAACATCGATAAACAGCGATGAGGTTCTGCACTGCCACATCTATTCATATATATAATGTACACAAATAAACATTTAAACATAAAGACGTTATGAACAACAAAATCATTCTCACAACAGCACTCAAAGGCGGCGTCGGTAAGAGTTGCCTCTGTGCGAACTTTGCCACATTCTTCGTGGAACAAGGCCAACCAGTCATGGTACTGGATGCTGACATTCAACAGTCAATCTCGCGCCATAGAAAGCGAGATCTTGCTTCTCATCCTTCAGCACTGATTCCCTGGCAGGTTCTCTTCCTGAACACAACAGACTTGGAAGGCGTGAAGGCCATGATTAACCGTGTCAAGAAATTGCCTTGCACAGTTCTCATCGACTGTCCGGGTAATATTCAAGACCCGGCACTCCGGATCATCTACGAGGCTGCAGACGTTGCCATTATTCCCTATGAATTGAATTCTGACTGCGTGGATGCAACGGTGATGTTCGCCGAGTTGTTTAAGAAGAACTACACAGCCAAGATGTTCTTTGTACCTAACAAAGTATCAACTATCTTTGAGAAGAGAGGTGAGGTTCGCAAGGCTCGCGAGGATTCGATAGAAGCGCTAAATAGGAAATTTGGCGAGATAACGCCTGACATCCGGCTAACCACTCATCTCAACGGCTATTCCACACTGGAGTTGTTTGATAGCGAGAAGCGCAAGGTGCTTAGAGATGCTTTTGCGCCAATTTTCAAATACATAACGAAATAGAAATATCGACTATGGCAATGAAAAAGAAAATAGAGAATGCAGCAAACTCTCTTGCTGATGAGTTACTTGCTAATTCGGGTGCAGTACCCGCTACAGTGCCCCAAAATGGAGGTGGAAACAAGACTGAGGCCCAACAGTCATTTACCGATGCCAGTTGGACTCATTTCACTGTCATCTGCAGCAGTGAACTTGTTGAAAAGATCAAGGCCATTGCCCAGAAGGAAGGCTTTACTATCCGTGAGGTGGTAGAGAAGTTCTTCAGGAATGGCATCGGTAGTTATGAAGGTAAGCACGGGGTTGTCAAGGTTCGGAGTCGCAAGAAACAGAACATTGACGATGTGCTTTAGATAAGAATCGGTGCAATAACGATAAAAAAAGAATAGAATAAAAGCAAAGTCGATTATTTTTCGTATCTTTGCACCATTATTACATAAAAACCTCTAAATGGATGATATATGAGTAGACAGTTTGCAATAAAAGCTATATGCTTTGTTTCATTATTATTCTCTGCCTCATTCTCAATGGGTCAAGTTAAGAATGCTCCAGCATCAAAATCCAAAAGTCACGAAATGAGGGTTGATTCTCTTTTGGCTAAGATTGATACCCTGTTGATTATCAACAACGAAATGTTGGAGCATCTGGATGTCAACATGTCCTTAAAAAACAGGTACAAGTTATATCAGACCGAGAATATCTATACATTCCTTCAGCTTGACACCAAGACCGGTATGATTAAGCAAGTTCAATGGAGTTTAGATTATGACAAAGAGGGTTCCATCATCATAAACGACGATGATTTAACGTTTGGTTTGGGGTATGGCTCTGGCAGTTTCGAACTATACCCCACAAAGAACATGTATCAGTTCATCCTATTGGATAAAACAGATGGCCGCAAATGGCATGTTCAATGGGGAATGGGTGACGGTAACCGCTGGATAAGACGGATATATTAATATTGGGGCAGGGTATGATTTCAGATGTTTTCCGTCAATTCATCGACAGTCATAAGACTGGGTTAGGAGTTGTTGAACTTCCCACTTCGATAGGCAAAACCTATTCGACTTTTGAATGTATTGCAAAATACACAGCAGACTGGGCGGAATATCGCAAAACTCATAAACGCAACGGAAGTTTTCGTCAAGTCATCTTTACCACTCCATTAAAGAAGAACCTCCAGTATGCACGGCTGAAAGGCTTACAGAATAATGAGGAAGAATTTCAGGGACTTCGTGAAGCCTACAGAAAGATCGGCCGTCTTGACAAATACGACGAAGAAGTACTTTTTCTTAATTCTGTGACAGAGAGAAACCGCAACCACGATTTGGGGTCAACGACCCGCTGACAGCGCGAGCTTCAGCATTCCACGGAGGGTAGGGCCTCCAGTTTCCATCAATTATCAGGGGAGTGCTCGATGAGGTGGCGGCTCACTCCTGAACGGAAACAGGTTCCTACAGGCCGACCGGGAACACAACTCGAAATCAAATGAAGAAGAAAATCTTTAGTTTAATGATGTTGGCCCTGATGGGCTGCATGTGTACCACCTTCACGGCCTGCGGCGGTGATGATGACGATGACGTTCCCGGACAGGACGTGCCAGGTACTGTTACGTACTACGAACCCTGCTTTGACTGGGGTAGCACCACTGATCACGTCAAAGCCTACATGTCTGGCTGGGACTTGGTGGAGGGCAGCAATGACTATGCACTGCTCTACAGCAACGGTAAGAACACTACAACAGTCACCTACGCCTTCCTTGGCAGTAGGCACGGCTTATCTATGGTTACCGTGACTTACATCACCGGCAATGCGAACTACATCATCTCGGAGATTCAGAAGCGGTACGGCATAACCCTGACAAAGGATGATGCGAGCAGTCAAAAGGGCGATACCGTATATTCCGGCAACGGTACGATTAGCGGTAGGACCATAGCAGTGATTCTGCACAGTACTGGTGCCACCGTCACTGTGATATATGGGATTCCAGACTGATATGGCTATGAGCAAAGAATTGTCATATTACCGACTTTACCTGAAGAAGTACCTGGTCGATACCGATGACCCACGGAAGGATGTCGATGACTTCATCGATAGTCGGTCAGAACTGGCCGAACGGGAATATGAGGAACGTCGGCGTGACGGTCTTACCGTCGATCAAGCCCAGGAATGTGCCATCGCGGTATTGATGGACGGTGTGAAATGAATAATACGAGCTGCTGCCGTACTAAAATGGTGGCAGCTCTTTTTTGCTAAATCTTTGGCGGTCTCAAAATTTTGTTGTAATTTTGCAGCAGAAATAAACTCTTGATTGTCCCGTGCCTCCGCAATTGGAGCGGAAATGCTGAGATAGTCAAGTGTTTTTTTCTCCTTATTTTTGGTGGTCTCAGATTTTCTTTGTACCTTTGCAACAGAAATAGAATTGTCGGGTTGGGACATACTGATATTCTCACTATGTGTTTGACCACTCAACAGTTCTATTATTCGCCTGGTTATTTCCTGCCGAACATACCGGGACGCTGAGGAGAACCAGGCAACCTGGGCATAAGGCGGTAAAGATGCGTTCCCCGCTGTTGTAAAGCCCATCCTGTCTTAGGTCTTGTTGGCGATTTCCTGCCGATCCGGTTGTGACGCTGAGGAGCGCAGCGAGACCTTTGCACCATCAGCGAAGGAAATGACGGCATGTTGATGTTCCTCATCATGAGAAACGGAGGCGGTTTCCATCGCTCTTTTTTGGCTTCTGCTCATCTCACGCGATTAAGTTCTTTGACAAGCAAAGCGTCAGAGACGAAACGTGTTCTGTAGTTCGACGGTGGCAGTGCTTTTTTTTGAGTCTGTGCTTTTTGGACAGGACGTGGCGAATCTGCGGGGTGCTGCTCGATGGGCGGCACCCTTTCCAATTCTTTCCAATTTTGCAAGAATTGGAAAGAATTATATATATTGGGCGCAGTCCGCTATTACCGATGCCGGGTTTTAATTCATCAAAAAATGATAAAATAAAATAGAGGGCCGCCATTCGCAATATAGACATTTGTCTATAATTTCATTTTCACCTGTTCTGAGATGTTTAAGCACTCAGGGCAGTCGTGAAAATGTTAATATATGACTTTTTATTTTTCAAGAAGACAAACCACGAAGATACTGTGTATCTTTGCGACGTTGTTGTTCCAGTTTGGTTACTGGGGCTGTTACGATAACCAGAGGCGGGAAGATATGAAATGGCTACCGCCAGTCCCCTTCACGGGTTGGAGTGGATTTATTAAAAAGAAGTAAATGAAAGTTCAGATAATTGTATGACAGAACCAAAGAATAGACAGCAATTTATTGAACTGGAATACTGTTTTAACGAGTATTTCAGTCAGTATTTTGCACCAATCATCAAGTCCGAGTCGGAGCGGTTTCGCCGTAACGCTGAACAGGAAACGCGAGACAGGGAAGATGGTGGCTGGGACGGCTATATTGATGCGGCCAGTCCATTTACCACCACCTATCTTAACAATACGCGCGGAGAGTGGAACCGTAAGACCACGGAAGAATTATTGAAATCATGTAACGAAAAGTTCTTCCCAGACCCAAAGGTACAGGAAGACATTCGTAACATGACAATAGCATATACTGCAGCCATTGTCAGCGAGATAGGTGAAGATCGGTACAAGGAACTTTCCAAGGGAGTCCCCACAGGTGACCTTGCGAGTTTTTATGTTGCCAACCGCTTTGAGCGATTATTCGTTGAGCAGCTTGCAATACAGAAAGTCCCTCACAGTTCTTTTGAGTTCATCATGCAGAAAGGCATTGGTGACAGTCTGCCAGGCTTCCTTGCCGCCGCACAAATGAAGTCCTCCAAGATTGATGAAGATGTTCAAAACCTTGCAGAGAAATATTATGGTGCTTCTGCAATGGAGCATACTGCGGCATTCGGCTTATCTTTTGTTCTTGATACCGCATCCACTGGTGGATACAGTACTGCAGGAAAAGCTGCCACTTGGCTTGCTATTGATGGCGGTGTCCGTCTTGTGGGTAACGTGTTACCCCAAGACATAAATTTCGACCAACTCTATGGCGAAGCAATTTGGGGGGATAGTAACATCGTTGCACGCTTGCGTGATGAAAGTAGAAATGTCAATCCAAAGAAGTCGGAAGACTTAGATACTTTAAATAGTGTTCTTAACAAACATCTGTATCGCCCAGAATTTAATGAGCAGCAGAAAGCCGTTGCCGAGAATTACGAGCAGGAGGTCTCTCAGGACAACACTGTGGAGCGTTCTCGCGGACTCAAATAGATATTGTTATTATATGGAAAAAAAAGAATTTCGGGTAATCATAGCCGGAACGCGAGATTTCAACGACTACCAGTTGCTGCGCGATAAATGCGATGCCATCCTGTCCGCAAAGAGACAGGACAGTAATATAATTATTGTTAGTGGCACTGCCAGAGGTGCCGACCGTCTGGGTGAACGATATGCCAGGGAGCGAGGCTATGAGATTCGCCAGTTCCCTGCAGACTGGCTCAATGATGAGAAGAAAGCCGGTCCAATCAGGAACGCGAAGATGGCAGACAATGCCGATGCCCTCATAGCCTTCTGGGACGGCCAATCGAAAGGAACGAAAAACATGATTGAGACGGCGAAGAGGAAGGGACTTGTTATTAGAACCATAGACACGAACCGAAGCCGGATAGCAACAGCGACGGTTGATCCAAAAATTGCCAAACTCCGAGCCGAAACTTCACAGTATGCGATAGAGCACATCACCGGTAACGGTTTACACAGGAACATCCGCTGGCTTCAGGACTCATTCAATGACTATTATGAGGCCATCAGCACCCCTGGAGTCAAAATCAGTGAAGAATCCGATATTGCTCATCGTAAGATCCTGGCACAGAAGGTAGCGATAGACTGCATTCACGCCCTCAACAAAGAGCAACTGGAGCAACTGGATAAGGTGCTCGATGGAATAGCAAAAGATATAACTATGAATAAAGGATTGAGACGTTAAAAAAATGAAGAGTATGAGAAGATTTGTATTTATGTTGTCATTATTCAATAACGGCAGACGGTTAATCGGCATTTTACTGTTTCTTATGTTAATGCCGCTGGCAGGTCATGCGCAGTGGAGTTTTGATTTCTTGTCTGTCGAAGCGTTGATTGATGACCATAAACGGGTGCGTAGTGTGTTAGCGGCCCGCAGTGGCTTAGAACAGGCTAATGAACTGCTGCATAAGTATAGCAAGGAAGCAGGTGTTGAATATGACTCGCTGAATGTCAAACTCGACAAATACACGAAGTGTTTTGATGTCATTGATGTCATCTATAAAAGTGGCGTGACGGTGATGAATGTCAGGAATACCTATTCTGACGTATCAGACAAGATTTCTCAGTTATCATCTCTTGTGGAGAATTTCATGACACAGTGTACCCTTAAAGGAAATATTGTGTCCTCTGACACGGTTATTGTCGGTGCTTGCCGTCGCTGTGTTGAACAGGTCGGCGAGGATGGTCATCAACTTGTGAATAGTTTGATTGAGTTGGCACAATATGCCAGTGGTATGCGGCACATAACAACAGAGGAATTGTTTACTGTGATTCTGAGCATTAACGAATGCCTTGATAACATCAGGAATTGCATTGATCATACTTATTTTGTAATTTGGAAGTATATAACCATCAGAACACATTACTTCAAACCTGCTGTAATGTATCACGCCAAGTCATTAGGTGAGATGTGCGGCAATGCCATCGAGCGTTGGAAGCGTGGTGCGATGCAAGCTTCAGGAGTTAACTATTAGAAAATCAAAATAGGAAGAATATGAAAAAGATAGTATTGTTAGGTTTTTTTATGGCATTCAGCCTTGAAGCCATATCAGCATTACCACCCACAAATGTGGAAAACATTTCTCCTAAAATGTCACATGTGACAGATAGTGTAAAGGATGTCCCTCTTGCCTTCCGTGTATTAGTTTCCAATGTTGTAATAAAGAGTCGGATTAATGGAAATGAAGTTTCCTATACCCTTCCTGATGGTAAGACCGTCTCAATGAAAAACAATAGTGTCAAGTCCATTGATAAGTTTTGGAAACAAGTTCTGGCCCAGAACAAAATAAAGGGTATCTGTAATGTAAATTTTGGGACATCATACGAGAAGGCAAAGAAAAGTCTTGAAGAGAAATTTGGTGACTCAGACCCCCTAACATCTACCATGGACAGCCTTCTGTTTAAGAACAAGGAATATGAAGGAATCCTGTTCGACTGGATGCACTTCCTGTTTCAGTCAGATGGTATCTTCAATGGTGCCATCTTTGGAGTAGACTGTCGGACAAAGAGTGATGCCATAAGCATAAAGAGAGAGTTCCATGAGTTGCTGAGTAAACGCTATGCTAACTTTGTGGATCTCGACAACGGCAACAATTTCGAATCATACGGTGGCATTGCACCAGTTCCTACAGATAAGAACCTCGGCTTTGCTATCCGCATCGATATTGTGGACTATAAGGATTCAGGTTTGATATCCGATAAGCCTTACGCAGTACGCATTATCTATGGGTCATTTGATTTTTTTAAATAAAATAATTAATAGAAAGGGTTATATTATGGGATTCATTATTAAAGGAATATTTAACGTAGCCACTCGTGGATGGAGGATGTTCGACCGCTGCGGTAGTCATACGAAAGGGGTTTTGCTGACAAGTGGTGCAGGTATTGCTGGTTGGAAATGGATAAGCACCGGTCATCTCCCTGGTGAACAACTGTTGAATACAGGTGCAGAAGTTGTTGAGAAAGCAGGTTCTGCAGTATCAAAGGGATTGGATGCCGTTGATAAGGGTCTTGATTATGTCAATGAGGGTCTTGATAAAGTACCAGAACTTATTAACGACACCAAAGCTGCCTTGACTGGAGGCGGCACAGGTCAGGGTGGTGGTCTGCAGGGAAACCTCTTCGGAGGTATCAGCAACCTCATTGGTGGCCTGTTCAATGGTGGCACAGGCAGTATGCTTGGCCTTGTCGCCAGTGCATTTCTACTTTTTGGCGGTTTCGGTTGGATGGGTAAGATTGCCGGAGGGCTTCTTGCTGCACTCTCATTGGGTCTGTTTGGCGGTAACAGTCAACAGCAACAGGCATTGCAGCAAGTTCCTGCCCGTCAGGAGTCACGCCAGGATGTCATCTATCCTGATGTAGATACAGGTGGACAGGACGAACCGGGCCATACTATCCACAGATCAAGATAATATTGAAGTTATGGCAGCAACAGATTATGTAATCGTTACAGGATGGCAGAACGCCTACCTTACGAAAAAGAAGAAACCCACGAAGAAAGGGCCACAGACCATGAGCCAGGATCGCCGTCCTATCACGGAGGGCGAAATGATTGGACTCTTCGAGTTCTACCTTCGCCAATGGTGTGAGGAACACCCCGGCGAGGACACCGTAGTCATCACCAACGATGACGGTAAAAAGATCTTTGAAGCAACATTATTGGATAAGGAGGAATGATTATGGACGAAGATAAATTTTTAAAATTAAGTTGCGCATGGCTCGCAGTAACCCTCACTGCATACATCGTGATATTTCTGATGTTTATTCCCCTTGTGTCAGGACTAATTGGATTATTTACAATGAATAGATGGTAATTATGAAGAAGATAGTTTGTATTACAGTAATGTTGTTATCAGCGATAATGACATTCGCGCAAGGGACAGAATCAACATCTGTTCTCCATGATGTTGTATTCGAAAGAAAAATAGACATGCTCAACATTGAAGGAGAGTGTTATGATAGCGTATTGGTAAGATTCGATGTCGGTAGTGTGTTTGATGAATCTGTTAAGGTTGATATCTGGGATAAACATGGAACACAGCTTTACCGACACACCTTCAGAAAAATGAATTGTGTCCGGACTACGAAGGATTTCGACGACAATGTTATCGTTGTCGGTAAGCCTTCGATGTTTTTCCTGATGATTAAGAAGTGTGACGACGGCCCTAAACTGTGTGTGATTCGTGAACGGGAAGGAATTACGAAGAGTCCTTTAGAATACCTTTTTGAGTATAATTTTAAAGTACGCCCATGGGAACAAGCAGACCAAGAACAGTCTGTAGAAACAATACCGACAGACAGCGATAAAGTCTATGATGTCGTAGAACACATGCCGCAGTTCCCCGGTGGTCCAAGTGCTATGATGAAGTATCTGGCCGACAATATTAGTTATCCCGAAGAGGCAGAGAAGAAAGGTGCCCAGGGGCGTGTCATTATAGCATTTATAGTAGAGTGTGACGGATCGGTGTCAAACCCCAAGGTTGCCACATCTGCTGAAGAACATCTTGACAATGAGGCCCTGCGCCTTGTCAGGGCAATGCCAAAGTGGACTCCAGGAACACAGGGCGGGCATCCTGTCCGAGTGAAATATACTGTACCAGTAACCTTCCGGCTAAAGTAGGAGTGCGATATGACGGACGGTAAACGACAGGCTATCTTCATGAAGTATCACGGTCACTGTGCCTACTGTGGCCGTCCTCTAAAGATGAAGGCCATGACAGTAGACCACCTGGTGCCAAAGAGTAAAGGAGGTGGCAACAGCATCGAGAACCTGATGCCGTCATGTCGTGACTGTAACACGGCCAAGGCCGCTGACAATCTGGAGATGCTTCGCATATCCCTTGCCTGGCCGTCACTGCGACTTTCCGACCTGCAGGACTTCGCCAGAGTCCGAAAGGTAGCCAGTGGTTACAAATTCTACTTTGAAACAATATAGGAAAATCTGAATTTTTCATATGCAACATTTGAAAAAGATGGGGAGCCGTCGTGATGACGATTCCCCATTTCTATCTGCATCGGTAAAGATCTCCTATTTTTTTATTCCTCCCTTCTTTGTAGGTTTGGCATTCATGATACCGCTATGAACCTTGCGGTCATCATTATCTTTCTTCAGTGGCAGGTCATTGTTACCGCCGCCACCTGCGCCACCACGACCTTCACCTCCAAGTCCTCCGAGGTATGCCAGTGTGACATTGCCGCAGGCTGCTACGAAGTCTTTACAAAGCATATCCGTAAAATCATCAAAGAGTTGTTCTGACTGTTTCAGTCCATCCACGCTATTCTCTGGAGCCAGTTCCGACTCAAAGTATTGCGGTTTCATCTGAGAGAGCGGGTAAAATCCCCAATCCTTCAGATGGTCTCTTCCTGTTGTCTGACAGAATACTCTATCTTGAACGGCAGAACTACCATTCCTCATCTCCATGAAGTTCTCCCTGCTAATCCTACCGCTTTTAGTAACAGACTTACTATCTTTGACGATTTGACCTGTCGCCCAATAACGACCATTACCATCTGTAGTCGCTCTGACATTCATGACTTTGCTTCCATCAGGCATCTTGCCATTCTCAAAGTGTTTATCCTTCCATGTTTCCACCTGAGCTTTCTGTATCTCATCAGCGAAGTAGTGCAGGGCGAGGTTCTGTGCTGCCTGTTCTTGGTTTTGCTGACGCATATACCACTGTGCATGCAGACTGCTCATAACCTTGGGCGCATGTTCCTCGCCATTAATGACTACCTCAATATAATATTTACCATCATCATAGCCGATGGTCGGAACGATGTCAACGAACGGTCTCTTTCTGGCACCAGTTATCTTCTCATCCTGTTTCGGCTCCTGTTCAGTCTCAGCATCCATATTCTTCGCCTTCTCTACGATCTGAACGACTTTCTCTGATTCGGACTGTTTCTGGACTTCATCAGCCTTTTCCTTATCATGGCGATCCATCTGGGCAGCACCTTCGGCATGTTCTACGGCCTTCTGGGCATTCATCACCCAATTCTCATTACCATTCTCCTTTTGGCTCTCGGCCAACGTAATCAGTTCGATGGCTTTCTGGCAATTTTCGAGGGCAGACAGTTCAGACACATACGGCCTCATGAGTGGAGGATAATCATATTTCAGGCCCATCGATGACAGTCTCTCCATCATCTTCTCAAACACATTGGATGGGTCTATCTTATCACGCTCCGCATTTCTCTCATTCCGATACTCCTGGCTCACCTCTGCTGCCAGTTCTTCAGGAATTATCTCTTCCATCATGTTCTTTCCATTCAGCAGTGCAGACATCTTCATGATATCGGAACCATTGAAGATATTGCCTTTAGCATTGTCGATGACACTATAACCTCTGACTTTTCCATCCTTATCTCTATGGAATATCAGTTCCACACCGGCAGTCCTTTTCAGATCGGTGAGGAACTTCTTAAATTGAGCCTTCTTCAGGTCAGACAGTTCCAGTCCATCACTCCCCTGGAACTTTGCTCGCTTCACCTCTGCCTTAGTCGGCGCAACGGTATGTATCTTTCCCCTCTTTGTTTTCTTCAACTCTGGCACATCGACGATGGCATTCAGAGATTTGTCACGATACTTACTGATGATGGCTCGTACCTGACGAACACAATCAAGTTGCTCCTTCCTGTTCTTCTTATTCTTCAGTTTGTTTGCCTCGGCTGTCTCTTCAATCTCAGAGACGCTTACCCCAAAAACAAGTTGGCAGGCACGATAAACATTCAGCGAATCACCATCCTCTTGAAAATGGTATCCGTTCGCACGAAGGATATGCTGAAACTGCTCCTTTGAGGTGAAGTTGTAGTTCAACATCTTATCCAGAGCTTTGTCGTGTTCCACACCACGAATATCATCCAGATGCTGTCTGGCCCTCACTCCTTCAAAGGAGTTGTTTATCCAACGGCCAGTACCTTGTTGTATCCTGACGCTGACAGCATGCAGGTGCCAGTGGTCGGTATCATTGTGAGCATAGATAAGAACTGGCTGACCCTTATATCCCAATCTATCTAAGGTTTCCTCGAAGTCTTTTAGAAGTCTCTGTTTCTCTTCTTCTGTCGGTTCTCCAGGATATGATACCATTATATGCAACTGCGGATGCTGCACCCGATCGTTCCTGTCCGCTATCTTCTGGAGGTATTTTTTTACGGTATCGGATGCATGGAACTGATACTGCTCCAGCGGGCCGAAGTTTTTCATCCTGACAAGTTCAGCCACGCCCTCTGCCACCTTCTTCTCATTGTAGTCAACACCAGGAAAACCAGTGGCATCAGTTCCCAACTCTTTTATAATACACGGTTCAGCCATACTATAATAGTAATCTATTCATGATTTCATTTTCACTTTCCAATGCACTAAGAACTGCCTTCATAGCAGGTTCCATCTCAGCCTTTATTTTCTCGGTAAGTTCAGAAATATCAGCATAAGAACCTGCCACCTCATCCTCAAACCTCGCCAACTCATCACCGATATCATAGAGGTCTTTCTTTTCCTCGATGGCCTTCTGTTGCACATAGTTAATACGGTGTACCACCTGATTGAAGTTGACACCGATAGCGTTCAGTTCCCGGACCAGGCGGGACAATGTTTCGAGGGATTTGTCAAGTTCTGATCTATTTCTACTAATGGCCCAAATAAGAGGTTCAGCCTCCTTCATGTCTATGGGTTTATTATCATAGAAGTGCTTTATGGCATATCGTATTACCTCCGAGTCCGTAGCCTTTTCTCTTCCACCAAACCCACCATTGGAAGTTATTTGTTTCAATGCCGAGTTGGTTTCTTCATCCATACGGAGGTTCTTCGATATATCCTTTCCCCTGACAACGCTGAACTCTTCCGGCATCGAAGCATCATTGTTCCATCGATAGATGATTTTTCGCTCTTCTCTTTTCACGATCTCACCTCCATCGGTAGTTATTTTAGAAAGAACTTTTTCAAGACTCACCGTTCGGAAGGTGACGGAATCAACAAATGACGTGTCTTTCTTCTTCATTCTCCGGGTCAGTTTGAAATGAAGCAAAGCCGACAGAACATATGCCGACTCATTGAATGCTCGCCAGACAGACCCTTTATTAATAATGTATAGAAGATGATGTTCAGTCCATGCTTTTTGCTGACTGGCTATTATCTTCGATTCATTGATGGTGTTATTCTCATTACTCATATTACTTCTTTTTCTCGCAAAGTTACTACTGGAAGAAGGAAAAGATAGTCTTGAAAAATTTTATTTCTTATATTAACATTTTCACGACTACCCGAGTCGGGGAAATGGCAAAATGCGGAGCGAAAAGCAGCCCGACTTGTCGGTGCTGCACCCCCTCGAAAGAGGGCGAGAAAGGGAGCGTTATACGAATTTGCCCGAAGGTGCCAAATTTGTATATACGTCTACCACTTCTCGCCTATATTACTGAGTTCCAAATCCTGCCATCGGTTTACGATGCAGTAAAAAAAACAGGGCTATTCAGATGAAGATGTTGCTGCACATGAGGGGACTGAGTGTGATGCAGGAACATCGTATATTCATGCTACATCTATCGGTGAAATGTTGCTGCATTTTCTGAGTGTTGCTTTGCTGCTTGATATCCGATAGTATGAGACGAAAGATCTATCAGATATATGTGCCTTATATTATTGTCAATGTTGGCACATATAAGAGAAATGAGTATGACGCAGGAGCATACGATTATGTTACGGGAGTCACCTGGGCTTTTTTGCTGCACATCGTTGAAGAGTCATGCAGTATAATTCCCATTGGGTATGTGCTACAAGTTTCATTATCCCAATGCTGCGGATTTCGGACATGGGGCAGTCGTGAAAATGTTAAAATACAACTTATATTTTTTCATCCATTGTGATGTAAGAACAAAGAAGTATCTTTGCTGCACATTATTAATATATATATGAGTATGGAAAAGGAACAAAAAGAAAAATTGCACGCTGTAAGAATCCCGTGCAACTCGACGGTGAAGAATTACACCTTCGCTACACTAAAACGCCTCGGTCTTGATGCAAAGCCGGGTAAAGTTTATAACGACATTGTTTCTGGGAACGGTGCCATCCCCAAGAATGTTTATGCTACGAGTACGAAAGCGAAGACGCTGCTGGAGATGATACCCAAGTTTCATCCACCTGTGCCTGTTACTGCTGCAGAAAAGCAGGAGTATGATGCACTCATCGAACAGTGGGGTACGCACATCAAAACCCAGATCAATGATGCATTCTCTGTCATCTATCTGTGTGATGAAGTAAACAAGGTGTTGCAGAAGAAAAACTCCACAGTGCGCTGCCAACGCAAACACCTTGTATGGTGTCTTTCTCTGTTAGGAGAGTCGGCTATGACACCCAAAGGTGTTGCGGACGCGATTGTTAAGTATGATGGTACAGACTGGGAGAACCTTCCGCTACTGGAGAATGATGATAAGTACTATGTACGTCTGAACGGTGACAGTGATGAAGAGAAACAGAAATTTCTCGATACTGTTGAGTTTATCTATACCTTATCTTCATCTGCTGCTGACGCATCTTTCGTAGAGAACATCCAAAACGACATAGATGTGCTGACAGAATTTTCGAGATGGGGTGATGCTCTGACGGACTATAAGTATGTAGAACGTTACAAGGAGTTCGCTGGCCGACTCCAGACTCTTCCTGCTGCACTACAAAAGAAGTATAAGGCAGGCAAGAAACAGATGAAGTCTGCTGCACCAAAGAAGCAGGAGATGACGCATGAAGAGGAACAGAGTGCTACCGTAACAGAAAAGGAAGAGGTGATGGAATCCTCTGCCAACGAGAGCAGCGAACAGCCCAGTGGAGACTCTGCAGAGAATGCCGACACCCCTCAGCAGTCAAATGAAGACATAGAAAGCAACGATGCTCAACACGAACCTGAGCAGTGGGAGATAAACCGTATGGAACTTACAGATTATATTGACGAGTTCACAAGTAATGACGAAACAGGAAAAAACAAAATTAAAGAGGTCAAAGATTATATTGATGCTTTCTGTAAGTTCAAGGATTTCGACGCTGAATTTGCCGATTTGAAAAGAATTGTAGATAATTACCAAAAACGCTTC
>Ga0310695_10004951_pt1 | contig 23865 bp, 17 predicted proteins | sample RumenRJG_04DNA_FD_203882 | JGI IMG/M metagenome (GOLD analysis project Ga0310695, IMG submission 203882) | Bovine rumen microbial communities from Lethbridge, Alberta, Canada - RJG_04 (v2) (version 2) | ecosystem: Host-associated > Mammals > Digestive system > Stomach > Rumen | place: Canada...
AAACATAAAAAGGGATGGAAGCCAAAGAAAAAGAAGGCACTATGTGAGAAATAATGCCTTCATTTTTTAGTACTAATTAGATAATATCTAATAACTTTTATCACCAATTTGGTGTGCTGCTAGAAAAAATTATAAAATACATGTAAATTGCAATGAAATTATCTCAAATCTTCACTTTTTATTACTTTGATTACTTGTCCTTGATAGATTGTATGGACGCCGTCTTTCTTATACCATTCAGTAATTTCATTTAAACCAATAAGGTTAATATCAAAATCGGATTGTCCTATCTTTTTACAGAAAATAACTATCTCACTTTCTTTATAAAAAGGGATACCTTCATAGTAATCAACATGGAACGGACCATCATGAATTTTATCTACATCTCTTCCGGATAAACTTCCATAAAATTGTCCTAATTCTTTTTGATATTTTTCATTGAAAAAACAAACTGAAAAATAAGAAGCCCTATCAAATATCTTTTTTGAGTATCTCTTTTTATTTATATATATAGTTAGAGTTGGTTTTCTCCATAAAACACCTAATCCTCCCCATCCTATAGTTAAAGAGTTTTCTCCTGCTTCTCCTTTTGCTACCGCTATTGCGCCTTTTGCAAATAAGGAAATGATATCTCGATATTGAGTAATTTCTTTTAAATCTATTTCGTAAAAATGTTCCATAACTTAATTGTAGCAACTTTATATAATAAAACTAATCAATTATTTATAAGTCTATTTCTTGATATCGCAATATCAATTATGTAATATTATTACTAATTGTGGGGATGATTTTATGGCGTATGATTATCAATCAATAGAAAAGAAATGGCAAAAATACTGGAAAGAACACGAAACATTCAAGACAGACGTATGGGATTTCTCTAAACCAAAGTTCTATGCATTAGATATGTTCCCTTATCCAAGTGGGGTGGGTTTACACGTTGGCCACCCAGAAGGATACACTGCTAGTGATATCGTTAGTAGAATGAAAAGAATGCAAGGATATAATGTTCTTCATCCTATGGGATATGATTCTTTTGGTTTACCTGCTGAACAATACGCTATTGAAACTGGAAATCATCCAGAGAAATTTACTAAACAAAATATCGCTTTCTTCCAACATCAATTAGAGGAAATCGGATTAGATTATGACTGGAGCAAAGTGATATCCACAAGTGATCCAGAATTCTATAAATGGACACAATGGATATTCAAACAATTATATTTAGATGGATACGCTAAATATGTTGATATGCCAGTTAACTGGTGTGAAGAACTTGGTACAGTTTTATCTAATGATGAAATCATTGATGGTAAAAGTGAAAGAGGAGGTTACCCAGTTGTTAGAAAAAATCTTAAACAATGGGTAATTGATCAACCTAAATTTGCAGAACAATTATTAGATGGCTTAAATAAAATCGATTGGCCAGAATCTACTAAAGAAATTCAAAGAAACTGGATTGGTAAATCCGAAGGTGCACTAATCACTTTCGAAGTAGCAGATAAAGATGAAAAATTTGTTGTCTTCACCACAAGATGCGACACTCTATTTGGTGCTACATATTGTGTTCTTTCTCCAGAACACGAAATAGTGGATAAAATTACTGATCCAAGTAAAAAAGAAGAAGTAGAAGCATACAAAAAAGCCGCTAGTAGTAAAAGTGAACTTGAAAGAACATCTAGTAAAGAAAAGACTGGTGTTTTCATTGGTAGCTATGCTATTAACCCAGTAAACAATAAGAAAATCCCTATTTATATTTCTGATTACGTATTAGCAAATTATGGTACAGGGGCTATTATGGCAGTTCCTGCTCACGATTCACGTGACTACGATTTTGCTAAGAAATTTAACATTGAAATTATTCAAGTATTAGAAGGAGGAGATATCTCTAAAGAAGCATACGAAGGAGATGGTCTCCACATTAATAGTGGTTTCTTAAATGGTTTAGATAAGAGCACCGCTATTAAAACGATGTTAAATTTCTTAAAAGAAAAAGGCATTGGAGAAGCTAAAGTTAACTATAAATTTAGGGAATGGATATTTGCTCGTCAAAGATACTGGGGAGAACCTGTCCCAGTGGTTCATTTAGAAAACGGAGATATCCATGCTTTAGATGATGAGGAACTTCCATTAGTGTTACCAGAATTAGAAGACTATAAAGGACATAACGGTAAAGCTCCTTTAGAGAACGCTAAAGAATGGGTAGCTTATAATCATAATGGAATTAAAGGAAAAAGAGAAACTAGTACAATGCCAGGAAGTGCTGGTAGTAGCTGGTATTTTTTAAGATATATTGATCCACACAATGATAAGACATTCTGTGACAAAACTTTAGCTGATCACTGGCTTCCAGTCGATTTATATATAGGTGGTCCAGAACACGCTGTTGGACATTTAATTTATTCTAGAATTTGGACAAAATACCTTCATTCTAAAGGGTTAATCAGTGTAGATGAACCATTTAAGAAGCTCGTTCACCAAGGAATGATCTTAGGAAGCAATGGGATTAAAATGGGTAAACGTTACCCTGAATTTGTTGTTAATCCTAGTGACATTGTTAGAGACTATGGAGCGGACACTTTAAGGTTATATGAAATGTTCATGGGACCTCTAGAAGCTAGTAAACCTTGGAGTGATCAAGGTGTTGAAGGTGCACATAAATTCTTAGAAAGAGTGTACCGCGCAATTATTGAAAATAACATCATTGTTGAGGAAGAAGTTCCTGAACTTGATATGGTCTATAACCAAACAGTTAAGAAAGTTAGTGAAGATTACGAAGCTTTAGCCTTTAATACCGCTATTAGTCAAATGATGATTTTCATCAATGAAGTATATAAGATTGGTAAATTACCAAAGGTATACGCTGAAGGATTTGTAAAATTAATTTCATGTATTACCCCTCATATTGGTGAAGAAATGTGGGAAAAACTCGGACATGATAATACAATTGCTTTTGAATCATGGCCTACTTATGATCCAACTAAATTAGTTAAGAATACCGTTAAAATGGCGGTTTCCGTCAATGGTAAACTTAGAGCCACAATTGAAGTGCCTTTAGATTTAGATGATGAAGCAGTCAAAGAAATCGCTTTCAAAGAAGAAGGCGTTATTAGACATACAGAAGGAAAGAATATTAAAAAGATTATTGTTGTTAAAAACAAAATCATTAATATTGTAGCAATTTAATATGAAACTTTGTGTAGATGTAGGAAATACAACGATAAGATTAGGCTTCTATGAAAATGGTTTTCTTAGATATCGTTTAATCATGGCCACTGACGCCAATAAACTAGAAGATGATTTATATTCTTCTTTAGAATTTTTATGTCGTCAAAGACATATACCTACCTATAATGTTGATAACATTATTTACTCAAGTGTAGTTCCTAACATTAATAAAGAACTTAAAAAAGCATTAGAGAAATTATTTACTGAATCTAGATTAATTAATTTAGAAAGTTGTTTGAAATATTATCCAGTTCAAATGAACTGTGATAACCCTAAAGAAGTTGGCGCAGATATTATTGCAGATATCGTTGGTGCTAAATCAAAGTATAATTTACCTTTGATTATTGTGGATTTAGGTACCGCTACTAAACTTTTATATGTTGATAAAGAAGGAATCTTCCAAAGTGCATTAATTATGCCTGGACTTAAAATATCCGCAGATTCCTTATTTGATAAAGCAGCATTACTTCCTGAAGTAGATTTAGAAAATGCTACGAATGTGTCTAATAGTAAGAACACTAATGATTGTATTAGAAATGGAATTGTTTTTGGACATGTTGAATCTATTAAAGGTTTATGTAATAGATTTGAAGAAGAAGTAGGTCATAAAGTAAATGTTGTTGTTACTGGTGGCGCTGCTAGTTTAGTGCTTAAGCACTTACCTAAAGAATATCTACATGATGACTCTTTAGTTTTAGATGGGGAACTAATTTTATTAGAGAAATATTTAGATGAAATAGGAGATTAATATGGTTAAAAATTCAATTTTTGCAAAGATTACAAGTCAATATAAAGACGAATTACTTAAAAATATTAAGGCTTGGTGTAGTATCAATTCTCAATATGATGAATCAACAGCAAGTGAAGACGATCCTTTCGGAAAAGGTGTATCAGACGCTTTAGCTTTCTTTGAAAAACTTGCAAAAGATAGTGGATTGAAGGTTAAAAATTATGATAATTATGTTGTTGAAGCTACAATCGGAGAAGGACCAAAAAATATTACTATCATGGCTCACGCCGATGTCGTTCCTGAAGGTACTGGTTGGGATCAAAATCCTTTCGTAGTAGTGGAAAAGAAAGGCATTTTATATGGTAGAGGTGTTGCAGATGACAAAGGCCCTGGTCTTGCATGTTTCTATGCACTTAAAGCCTTAAAAGAAGCAAATATGATTGGCAACCATTATCAAATTAGATTCTTGGTTGGAGGTAATGAAGAAAGTGGTTCTAGATGTATGGAACACTATTTCAAAGAACTTAAAAAACCTCAACCAACTTATGGATTTTCTCCTGATAGCAGTTTCCCATTAATCTTCGCGGAAAAAGGAATCTTTAACTTTGAAGCAAGCAAAAAGATATCCACTAAAGGATTAATTTCAATACATGGTGGCACTGCTTCTAACTCAGTTATTGAAAAATGTACTATTAAATTTGAATTAAACGAAAATATTATTCCTTTTATTGTTAGAAACTATCCAGATGTTCAAGTAAGAACTAATGATGACGTTGTAGCAATTACATTCACAGGTTTAGCCGCTCATGGTTCTGTTCCTCAAGAGGGTAAGAATGCAGGTATGATGGCTTGTGAATTTATTGCTAGATACACTAAAGATCCTGACTTTGTTAAAATCCTTGAACTCTTTGGTGATGTTTATGGGAAAGGAGTAAATGGATATAAAAATACTCCTGAAATGGGCAAGAACTCACTTAATGTTGGTTTAATTAACTACGAAGAAGGCGGAGTTCTTTCTATCGTTGTTAACTTTAGATACGTTAACGGTGTTGTTGATAAAGAAATCAAAGCAAAAATAAAGGAAGCATGTAAACCATTTGCAGTTAAGTGCTCACCTACTTCGCCTTTACTTTATTTCAACAAGAAAGACCCATTAATTGTTACTTTACTTAATGCTTATAAAGCAGAAACTGGAGAAAGAAGCGCTAAACCTCTTTCTACCGGAGGAGGAACATACGCTAAAGAAGCAGATAATGTTGTAGCTTTTGGTATGGAATTCCAAGGAAGAGATCCTAAGATGCATGCGGTTGGAGAGAATGTGAGTATTGAAGACTTAACTGATGCAATGGCAATTTATGCTCATGCTATTTATGAATTAGGAAGATTAATTGATGAGAACTAAATATAAACCTTGGGCAGAACCTTTTTTAGAAGAACATAAAGAAGTCCAATTATCTTTAGAAGAATTATCATCTATCGATAACGTTTATTTAGAAATCGGTAGTGGCAAAGGACTATTTCTTTTAGAAATGGCTAAGAAATTTCCTGATCGAAACTTTATTGGTATTGAAAAGAATGTGACATGCGCCGGATTTACCGCTAAAAAGCTTGTGGATAACGAAATCAGTAATGCAAAGCTTATCCATCAAGATGCTGAAAAGATTCTTCAATTGATGAAGACAAAATCAGTAAATATTATTTATTTAAATTTCTCTGACCCATGGCCAAAAGTCAGACATCATAAACGTAGATTAACAAGTAATAGATTTTGCACCTATTACAAAAATGTTTTAAAAGATGATGGAATTATTATTCAAAAAACCGACAATGAAGACTTATTTGATTTTTCTATAGAGACATTTAAAGAAAATGGATTTGATATTTTTGATATTGATAGAAATTATCAAAGCAATCAAGATGAAGATGTTATTACTGAATATGAAGATAGTTTTAGAAAAAACAATCTCCCAATATATAGAATGAAGGTAAGATATGGAAAATAAGATAATTAATAACTACTGCTTATATTACATTCCTAAATCTAGTGAAGGGCTTAGCGATGTTTTAATGATTTATTTTGGTGAAAACAAAAATGTTACTAAACGTGAAATTAAAGATAATTTAATTCTTTTAAAGAAAGAAGAAGAATTGATTGGAGTAGTTATTGTTAATTTCTCTTATTACGCAAAGATTAAGATAAACGGAACCATATTCTTGCCTAATTCTTTCTTATTAAATGTTATCAATAATGTTTTGATAAACATTAACGTTGAATTATTAGAAAAAGAAAACAGTGGTTTCATTATCGGAGAAACAATTAAAAAAGAAGAAGTTAACAAGATGTTTAGATATGAAGTTAGTCTTGGCAACAAAGTAATAAATACTGAATCTAGCTTTGATATCCCTTTAAATTCTTTAGTGGTTATTGCCTTAGAAAATACCTACTTAATGCCTCAAAGAATGATATTTGGCTATAAAGATAAAGATGGATATCAAGTTAACGGAAGAATTTGTACTTACGAAGATTTACAAATGGAAGTAGAGAATGCTTTCTTACCAATATTAATTTATGAAGATAGTTTGTCTATTGGACAAGATTTTTTCTTAACGGAGGAAAAGGTTGATGCTTGAAATTGAATTAAAAAAACAAGGCAAAATTAAAAGATTAAGTAACGCTACTTTTAAGTTTGATCCTAAATTAGGGGAAGGTTTCTATTCCGCTAATTACTTTTTAAAAAGTAGAAAAATAGTTACTGAGAATGTTCCTGGACATATTGTTACTATGCAATGGTTCCAAAGAAGAGATAACGCAATGTTATGTGGTATTGATGAAGCTATTGCAATTATTCATACATTTGCCACTCACCCAGAGGATTTAATTATTGAAGCACTTAACGACGGAGATATTATCAAAGCAAAAGAACCTGTGCTTAAAGTTACTGGCCGCTATGAAGATTTTGGTTTTTTAGAATCTGTTATTGATGGAGTGCTTGCTAGAAGAAGTAGTGTTGCCACTAACGTAAAAGAAGTACTAGATGTTGCTAAAGATACAGTTGTTTTCTCTATGGCAGATCGTCAAGATGATTATTTAACTCAAGTTGGAGACGGTTACGCTACATATGTAGCAGGCATTAGTAGAGTTTCTACTGACGCTCAAGGTTTATGGTGGGGTGGTAAAGGCATGGGAACTATGCCTCATGCATTAATCCAAATCTGTGGAGGAGATGTTTGTAAAGCTGCAGACATATATTTAAAATCATTCCCAAATGATAAAGTGACAGCTTTAATTGATTACCATAACAATGTTGTTAGAGATTCATTAATCTTGGCGAGACACTTAAAAGATAAATTAGGTGCTGTTAGAGTAGATACCTCTAAAGCTTTAATTGATCACTATTTTGATGATAAAGATACATCAGGATTTGACCCTCATGGAGTATGTAAAGAACTAATCTTTGCATTAAGAGAAAACCTTGATAAAGAAGGATTCAATAATGTAAAGATTGTGGTTAGTAGTGGATTTACTAAAGAAAAAATCAAAGAATGGAAAGAGCTTAATGTTCCAGTAGACATGTATGGAGTAGGCACTTCTTTAGTGAACAATATGACTGTTGGATTTACTGGTGATTTAGTCGTTTTAGATGGCAAAGATGAAGCTAAAGAAGGTAGGAATAATTACCCTTCATTTAGACTACAAGAAGTGGAGTACATTAAGTAATATGATTAATGAAGTAGCTCAAAAGTTATACAAAGAACAAACCAATGACTCTAACGCTGTTCATGATAGAATATGCCGTGAAGCATTAATTAAATTTATCAAAGATTTGAGATTTGCGATGTTTTGCAACTATTTCTGTGGTGATTTTACTGAAGATGCAGTTACAAAATATCTTCAAGATTCTTATTTAGATATTAAAGAATCGCTTGGTAATTTATTTATAAAACATCAAAAAGAAGTTGATAAGTTTTATAATTCATTAACCTATATTCGTGGTTTGTTGATGTTAGATATTGAAGCGATGTATTTAGGTGATCCAGCCGCTAATAGTTATGATGAAATTGTTTCTACTTATCCAGGATTTACCGCTATATATTGTTATAGAATTGCACATAGTTTCTATGAATTAGGAATGAAGCATTTAGCTAGACTTATTTCTGAATATGCTCATTCTAGAACTGGTATAGATATAAATGCAGGAGCCACAATTGGTAAATCGTTCTTTATCGATCATGGTACTGGAATTGTTATTGGTGAAACTTCTGTTATTGGGGACCACTGTAAACTTTATCAAGGTGTTACTTTAGGCGCTCTTTCTTTAAAGGATGGAAGAAAACTCAAAGATAAAAAAAGACATCCTACTTTATTAAATAATGTTGTTATATATTCTGGAGCCTCTATCTTCGGAGGAGATACTGTTATTGGTAATAACGTTATTATCGGAAGTAATGTAGAAATTAAAGAATCTATACCTGATAACACTATTGTTAGAGGCAATAAGTGTACTGATAAATAAAATAGTTTATTTTGTTTAGCAAAAAGCATATATTGTTGATAAGGCAAAGAAGGAGAGAAGTAGTTATCTTTCTAGACTTATAGAGAGCGTTCGGTTGCTGAAAGAACAAAGTCGGAATCATAATGAATACACTCTGGAGCTGCTTCCTGAAATAATAATAGGGATAGACGGGTTCTCCCGATATAGGGATAATGTGTAATTAATGCACATAAAAAGGAATAAGCCGTGAGACTTATTTAAATTGAGGTGGTACCACGATTAATCTCGTCCTCATGTCGAGATTTTTTATTTGGAGGAAAGACTATGGGAATCTATGAAGAATTACAAGAAAGAGGATTAATTGCCCAGGTTACTGATGAAAATGAAATTAGAGAACTAATTAATAATGGTAAAGCTACTTTCTATATCGGTTTTGATCCTACCGCTGATTCATTACACGTTGGTCACTTTATGACTTTAGTTTTAATGAAACGTCTTCAATTAGCAGGTAATAAGCCTATTGCTTTAGTTGGCGGTGGTACCGGCATGATTGGCGATCCAAGTGGTAGAACTGATTTAAGAAAAGTTTTAACTGTTGAAGATATTGACCATAATATCGAATGCTTTAAAAAGCAAATGTCTCGTTTTATTGACTTTGGCGAAGGTAAAGCAATTTTGGTTAATAATGGTGACTGGATTAGAAATCTTAACTATATTGATTTACTTAGAGAAGTTGGCGCATGCTTCTCAGTTAACAAGATGTTAGGTGCAGAATGCTACAAACAAAGAATGGAAAGAGGTTTATCTTTCCTAGAATTTAACTACATGATCATGCAAGCATATGACTTCTATTACTTACATCAACATTATGGAGTTAATGTTCAATTTGGTGGAGATGATCAATGGAGTAACATGCTTGCTGGTACAGAATTAATCCGTAAAAAATTAGGACATGATTCCTATGCTTTGACTATTACTCTTTTACTTAATTCCGAAGGTAAAAAGATGGGTAAAACTGCTTCTGGAGCGGTTTGGCTTGACCCTAATAAAACCACTCCATTTGAATTCTATCAGTATTGGAGGAACGTCGATGATGGAGATGTCATTAAATGTTTTAAACTTTTAACATTTGTTCCTCTTGAAAAAATTAATGAATTTGCTACTTACCCAGGAGAAAGAATTAATGAACTTAAAGAGCTCCTAGCTTATGAAATTACCTCAATGGTACATGGTGAAGAAGAAGCTAAGAAAGCTCAAGAAGCCGCTAGAGCGTTATTCTCTGGACAAGGCAATGATGAAAATATGCCTACAACAACTTTACAAAGTGCTAACGAAGAAGGCGAATTACTACTTAATTTATTAGTAGCAAGTGGCTTAACTTCCTCTAAAGGTGAAGGCCGTAGATTAGTGGAACAAGGCGGTATCAGTGTGGACGGTAATAAAGTAACTGATCCAAACCTAGTTATTGCTAAAGATTTGTTAGTTAACGGAATTAAAATCAAAAAAGGTAAGAAAATATTCCATAAGATTATCTTAAGATAATAAAGTCAATTATTGTAGAACCGCCTCAAGGCGGTTTTACTTTGCTCATTAGTTACTTCTTTTAAAAATAAAAGAATATTGTAAAATATTTTTATATGGATTTATCTTGTTTAAGGCACCAAAGTGATTCTCGTTATTGTTTTTCTATTGATGAAAGGCATGTTTTAATTCGATTAGCTATTTCTAAAACAGTTGATGCAGAAGATGTTCAAATTATCTATGGAGATCCAATAGGTTTTTCATTAAATCATAAATACTTAAAGTTGGAATTAAAACACACTGATAGTGCTTTTAATTATTTTGAAGTCATTATCTATGAAGAATTAATGAGACTCATGTATGTCTTTTATATTAAAGAAAATGGTAAAGACTTCTATTTTAGTGAATCTGGTTTATCTGATAGATATATCTTCGACCTAGCTTTCATTAGTGCTTTCCAGTATGTTGGAGAAAACTATAATGACTTTGTAAAAGAAAAAGAATCTTGGTCCGGAAGAGTAATGTATCAAATTTTCCCAGAAAGATTCTTTAATAGTGGTATTGGAGATAAAAGTTACGTTAATACTGATTGGTATTCAAAAGAATTAGTTATTCGTAGAGACGCTTTTCTAGGTGGAGATCTTCAAGGTGTAATTGAAAAGTTAGATTATTTAAAAGAGTTAGGAATTGGGGCAATATACTTAACTCCTATTCATCCAAGTGACTCTAATCATAAATATGACGTAAAAGATTATTTTGATATCGATCAAAGATTTGGTGGTAAAGAAGTTTTCTTTCATTTAATTGAAGAAGCTCATGAAAGAGATATCAAAATTATGATGGATTTAGTCTTCAATCATATGGCCTCGAATAACCCAATTTTCTTAGATGTAATGGAAAAAGGGAATGAGTCGATTTATTATGATTGGTTTTTCATAAACGGTGTAAAACCAACAAAAAACCCTCTAAATTACAGATGTTTTGGTAAATTTGCGCATATGCCAAAACTAAATACCAATAATAAAAAAGTACAAGATTACTTAATAAAAGTTGGCCTATATTGGGCTAAAGAATTTAAGGTCGATGGCTTTAGACTTGATGTTAGTGAAGGCGTTTCTCATGACTTCTGGAATCGTTTTAAATTAGCATTAAAAGAAGTAGATGAAGATATTATTTTAATTGGTGAAAACTGGTATAACTCAGAATCATATTTAGGAAATAATCAATTTGATGGAGTGATGAACTATCCTTTCTTAGGAGTAGTAAGTGGATATGTAACTGGATTAAAAGATGCTGAAGAAACTAAAGAAGCATTTGATGCTTTACTTGTCCGTTATAAAGATGGGCATAACCGTCAAATGATGAATATTTTAGGAAGCCATGATATCCAAAGATTCTATCATTTATGTAATAAAGATAAGGATCTTTCTCTTATTGGACATTTAATAATGATGTTCTATTTAGGGTACCCATTAATCTATTATGGAGAAGAAATCTTCATGGATGGAGCGGGTGATCCAGATAATAGACGTGGCATGAATTGGATGTCTCCCGAATTTAATTCTCCTGAACATCGTATCATGAAAGATTTAATTAAATTAAGAAGTGAAAAGAGTCTCGCTAAAGGTGATATAGAAATCAGCGAAGTTAATGGCATGCTTAAATTTAAAAGAATTTATCAAGGCAGCGGCTATTGCTTGTTTACCAACTTAACTGAAAGTAATAAACGTATTGAAGGTAATGTAATATTATCTAACCATTATATAAATAAAGAAATAGAACCTGGTGGGTTCGCTATTACTAAAGTATTTGAATAATAAAAGGCACCGAATTAATCGATGCCTTATTTGTTTTGCTAAGAATTGAAGATTATAACTTACGGTTATAGAATTCAACGATTTGTGATTCAGTAATATCTTGTGAGAGTTCTTTTCTTTCTGGTTCTCTTAAGATTTTACCTTGTAATTTTGCGTCATCAACTTCGACGTAACCAACTTTTGCTGGAGCGCTTTCTAAAGATTCTTTGATAACTTTTAAGCTCTTAGAACCTTCTTTAACTTCGATAACGTCACCAACTTTTGTTAAAGCTGATGGGATATCAACTTTCTTACCGTTAAGTAAGATGTGTCCGTGGTTAACGAGTTGTCTAGCACCTGCTCTTGTTCTAGCAAATCCCATACGGTAGACCATGTTGTCTAATCTACTTTCTAAGATTTTCATGAAAGCAAATCCTGTAACTTCGTTACTCTTAAGAGCTAACATGAACATTCTTCTGAATTGTCTTTCGTTAACTCCGTAAAGTTGTCTTAATTTTTGTTTTTCAAGAAGTTGTTTACCGTATTCAGATGGTTTCTTCTTTCTATCAGCACCGTGTTGTCCTGGACCATAAGAACGTTTTTTGAGTTCTTTATTAGTTTCAGAAATAGAAACACCTAAACGACGACTTCTTTTCCATGTAGATCCTGTAAATCTCATCTTTGATAATTCCTTTCTAATTTTTTTGCAAATTAGATGTGCTATTCCCATTCTCCGGGTGAATGAATTGTTTCACCTTCTTAGCCAAGGTTACTTATTTTAGTCTCATTCGTCAGTCAAGAAGTAATAACATGCTAACTAACATGCTATATAAATATATATAAATCTCAAAAATGTGTCAAATTTTTTTAGAATAAAATGAAAATTATTTTCATTAGTGCTACTATATATCCTAGAGGAGAAAAAAGAATATGGCTACAAAAACACCTGAAACTAAAAAACCAGCAGCTAAACCTGCAGAAACAAAACCTGCTCCAAAAGCAAAACCTAACTTAAAAGAAGGAAAAAGAGTCTACCATGTCGTTAAAAGAGAAGAAGATGGCATGTGGGAAGTAAAATTCGCTGGTGGAGATAAAGCAATCAAATTATTCGCTACTCAAGCAGAAGCTGTTGCTTACACCAAGAAAATGGCGGAAAACCAAGATGGAAAGATGTTAGTCCACAATTCAAAAGGCGCCAATAAAGGCAAGATTAAAAAGAAATAAGGAGGTAGTTTATGATTAAAAAATTTCATGGACTTGATAAAGTAATCCAAATCGTCTTATTAGTAATCCCATTTGTTAACTGGATTACTGAATTAGTATTAAGATGGAGTGATTTCGCAGAGAAGAAAGATGGCTTAAGATTAGTTGTTGCGATCATTTGTACATTCTTCTTCGGTACACTCTTAGGTTGGGTTGACGCAATCTGGTTCGCAGTTAATGACGAATTAATCTTAGAAGATTATTAAACTCAAGTGATTAAACAATGACTCTGGAGAAAATCCAGAGTTTTTTTACCCTAAAAATAGGGTTTTTCTTTTATCCAGGTAAAATAGAATTATGTTTCTTGGATTAATGGCTAAGCCTAAGTACCTACGAGCAGGCATGCTTGCGGGTAGCGGATTAACAACGTCGAGTTTTTAGGGATTTAATCTCGTAACAAAAAATGTTGTTTCCGTCCTTTAAGAGTAAGATCGTTTAATCTAAATGGGACTTGATCTCGTGTATCTCTTAAAAAACCGATTTTTCTTATTGATAACGGAAAGCCAAGAAAAAGAAATGCCAGGAAGGAGAATAAATATGATACAGCCCATTATTGCATGTGATGTGAGTAAAAACTCCTCTCATGTTCAAGGGTTCATTGGACTAAAAAATCCTCTTGGAAATCCATTTGTAGTCCAACACATTAGAAGTGATTTAGTAAAGCTGAAAACTTTAGCTAAAGAACTAGAAAAAGAAGCCAAAATTAAACCTGTATTTGTATTCGAGTTTACAGGTGTCTATCACGAATCAATAGTTCAATATGTTCGTGAATTAAAACTAGACTTATTTGCAATTTCGCCTTTAGAATCAGCCAAGGTTAGAAAGAGTAAAATAAGAACAACTAAAACGGATTCCAAAGACTGTTTAAACATTGCAACAGTATATTATTCTAGAAACATTCGTCCTTATGTTTCTGATAATAATGACATCAAGGCAATATCTCGTAGATTACGTAGTTTGAAAGCGGATTTAAGAGTTCTAAAATGTCGTTATCGTAGGTATGTAGATTATATTTGGCCGTATTTTGATGAGTATTTTTCTAAAACTGATGGAAAAACACCTCGAGAAATAATTGCTAATTATAAGCATCCATACGTATTAAAAAAGAGGACATCGAAACAAATAGCAGAGGTCTTAACCAACAACTGCAGATTATCTCAAAAGCGTGCCCTTAATATAGCAGATAAAGTTAAACAATATGCTTTAGAAGCTGTTTCTGGAGTACCTGTAAATTCTGAATTTCTAAGAGCGTTATATGACACGATTGAAGACATGAATAATTTAGAAAGTAAGATAGAAGAATTAACATTTAGATTGATGTCGTTACATAGAAATAACGATGCTTATCGATTATTAAAAACTATCTCAGGATTTGGAGAAAATATATCTCTTATCGTTGCTTCAGAATTAGGTGATTATAAAAGGTTTAAAACTTCAAAACAGTTGATTGCTTACTGTGGTTTGGATCCATCAATTCTTCAATCAGGAAAAGATGATGGAGAACATTATTCAATCACAAGAAAAGGCAACCCAATCCTTAGGAACCAAATCTATCTTGGTGTTAATCAGATGCTAGGAAGAAAAGATACGAATCAGATCAAAGATTTCTATCTCAAAAAGAAAAGCAGCGGCCTTTCTCACAAGGTAGCTGCCGTAGCGTCCTGTCGTAAACTTTTGTGCATTATATTCGGAATGCTTAAGAACGGGACTTGTTTCGAAACTAAGTAAATTATAAATCAATTTTCTGCTTTTATATATACAGGTAGTTATTTTTGTTGTGGAATAATTTTTTTCTTGAATTTTCTTATCTAATTTTTGTTGCCGAAAAATCATTGACAATTAATTGAATACATATAGAATAAAAATAATAAATAAAACTTTATTAATTATTTTATATAGAAATGGGTAATTTTACGTTCAAAGAAGATAAAAAGATATTAATTGTATCTGATAAAGAATATCAGGTTCCTTTATTTCGCTTTCGTAATGAGCATCCTCTTTTAGATATAAAATTTATGAGTGTTAAAGAACTAAAAGACTCTTTAACTTTTATATATTTAAAAGACCCTATTCCTTATTTAATTAAAGAAAAAGGAATTGAATATAATAAAGCTAAAAAATACGCCGCCTTATTAAAAGCTCCTTATTTTGATAAGAATCCCGTTTTAAATAATTTATATGAAGAACTTAAAGGAACATATATACCTACTAAAAATGATCCTTTACTTGAATATGAATTAAAGCAATATAACATCTATGTATTTGAAGATGATGAAGATGAAGAATTATTCTCTTTATTATCCCTAAGAGGATATAACTACACTAAAATTGGCTTTTTAGATTTAGGATTTAAGGAGTTAGAATCATATACAAATCCTAAAATATATTTATTCACTGATAAATTTAATCAATTTTTCTATGTTTTTAGTAAATTAAGAGAAATTCTTTTACTTGATCCTTCAATGCAAAACAAGGTGAATCTACTAGTTAAAGATGATAGCGACCTATTTTATGTAAAATTCTTCTCCAAATTATTTAAGATTGAATACTACACTAGATTTAGCGATCCTTTAAAAAATAATGAAAATATTAAAAATAAGATAAAACAAATTTATAAGGATAAATCTTTAGTTTTTACTGAAGAAGAATTAACTAATCCTGATTTAAAAACCCTATTTAATTTAATAAAAGAATATAGATTAGATGAAATTAATGATTTTGATTATGCTTATTTAAACTTAATTGAAATTATAAATTCTAAAGATTTTGTCACTGATGATAACACTAAAGGAATTATCTTAACTAATCGATATATGTTAGATGATAAAAATTTAATTTTTGTCACTAACTTTGAACATGGAGAATTCTATAAAGAAGCTAAAGATAATAATGTTATAAGTGATGAAGCTCTTTTATCAATAGGGGCTAATACAAGTTATTTTTTAAGCAAATTAGATAGAAGAAAGAAACTAAATTACATTAAATATCAAAACATCGCTTTATTATCTCGAGTTGAAAGACATCTTAATGATAAGATCTACGATTCTCAATTCATTGAAGAATTAAATTGGAAGGATAATCAAACCCATAAGAATCTAGAAAATGAAGGTGTATTAACTTCTGAAGCTAAATACATATTTAATACTTATATATATGACGAAGCTTTCTATTATAAAGAAGAAGGTAAGATAAATAGTTATGATCATTCTTTTAAGGGTATAAAAGATTTAAAGAACTTATTTAAAGATAGATCATTATCAGTTAGCCAACTTAAAAACTATGTCCAGTGTCCTTTTAAATATTATTTAATGAACATTATTCCAGTTAATGATAATGAACGTCATCAACTATGGAAAGGTATCTTAATTCACTCTTGTTTAGAAGATGTATATAAAGAAGATTATGATTACGAAAAAGCGTTCGCTAAAGCTAAGTCTCTTTATTATAAAGAAATGGAGAAATGTAATTATAAAGCTAGTAAAAAAGAAGAAGTTATTATCGACATAATCCATCACTGGTTATATCCAATTATCATGACTATAAGAAATGAACGCTCTACTTGTAAATACTTCTATCCAATTAAAAACACTTCAGAATATCACGTTGAATATAATATTGGTAATAACCTCTTTAAAGGAGTAATTGATAAGATACTTTTCACTGATCCTTATTTATATAAAGAAGGAAAAGATGGTAAGAAATATTTCACTATTGTTGATTATAAAACAGGTAGCCACTCTAATGATATATTCAATCCTTTAGCGGTCTGTTCAGGCTATGATATTCAACTTCCTTTATATTATTATGCTTTACACTCTAACCCTACATTTAATAAAGACGAATTAGAATTTGGTGGTATGGGAATTAAGCATGTTTATGGAAATAAGATTAAAGATGCTTATAGTGATGGTAAGAAAACTGGTGAAGATATTTTAAATAAAAAGTTGCAAATTGAAGGACTTTTTAACGAAAATGCAGAGTATTTCAAATCTTTTAATGATGAAGATGTAAATGATAAAGGTGAAATTAAAAATCCTAAATATATTTCTAGTAAACAGTTATTTACTTATGACGGATTAACCCACACATTTAAAGTAAAGTTAAATGGAACTGAAATTAATTATTCTTTAGAAGAAATGATTGAAGACGCTATTGAAGCGGTTGAAAAGAATGTAGATAAGATATTAAATGGTCAATTTGAAATTGCTCCTATTTCTACTAAATTATTAAGCTTTGATTATGGCCAATTAACTTGTAAGTATTGTCCATATAGAGATGTTTGTTACCGTAGTATTTTTGACGCTAGAGATTTAGGCAGTGAAATTATTAAACCAAAATTTAAAGCGTTATTTGATAAAGAAAGTGAGGTAAAAAACGATGCCTAAATATAATAAAGAACAAGAGCATGCATTAAATACCTTACTTAATGAAAACGTTGCTATTAGCGCTGGAGCTGGTAGCGGTAAAACTTCCACTTTAACTGAGAAAGTATCTAAGTTATTACTTGAAACTGAATTAAAACCAAGCGAATTACTTATTCTTACTTTTACTAATAACGCTGCTCACGAAATGAAGACACGTATTATTAATAAATGCAAAGGTAAAGGAGATATTGGAGAAAAGATTTTAGCAAGTCATATCCAAACATTTGACTCTTTCTCTGAATATCTTGTTAAGAAATATTCGTATAAACTTGGTATTGCTGACTCTATTACTGTAGCTAGTGAAACAGTTATAAACGCTAAACGTAATACTTTATTAGATGAAATATTAAATGAATATTATTCAGATTCAGTTAGATATAAATTAATTTTAAATACATTAAAGAAACTATCTTTAGATAATGATAAACCTTTAAAAACTATCATCTTAGATTTAAATAATAGATTTAGATCATTCTTACCTAACGATAAACTTGAATATATCAAGAACGCAAAAGGATATTTCTTAAGTGAAGAATATTTTGGTGTGATGATTGATAAGATAGTTGATTGTTATAAAGAAGAAATCAAAAATGTCTTATTTAATGCATACTTTAAAGAGAAGACTTTTGATATTTATAACAATGATAATGTTTCTCTTAAAGAAAAAGAAAGTGTCTTTTCTACTCCTGGATATTTAAATCTATTTAATCAAGATTATACTGAATATCATTTCCAAACACCTTTAATTGAAGATATTTATAAATATTTAGTTGGTTTATTATCTTTAAATTCTTATGACTTTATTGCAGAAATTAAAAAAGCATTTATCGAAAAAGTAGAATCAGGACAATTTTTAGGAAGCTTAACAGGATTAAAATACAATAGAAAGAGTTCTGATAAGGAAGTAATTAATCTATTTAGAGGATTATTTATCAACGCAACATCTCCTTTAGCAGTCTTTAAAGATATTGGAAAACTTAAACTAAAGGATAATTCAGTAGAATATGAGCTAGATTTAAAACTTGAATACACTAAAGTTAGGTCTTTTGAACAAGATATTAAGTTAATTATTGATATTGAAGAAGAATTAAATAGTAGATTATTTGATTACCAAAAGAGCACCAATTGTTATACATTTAGTACCATTTCTAACCTTGCTTTAAAGCTATTTGACTATGAAGATGTAAGTGATGAAATTAGAGAAACTTTCAAATATATAATGATAGATGAATACCAAGATACTAATGATTTACAAGAGCTATTTTTGTCTCATCTAATGAAACCTAGAAAAAGCGATGGAAAGAAAGCTACTTTATTTGTAGTGGGTGACGCTAAACAATCTATCTATGGATTTAGAAACTCAAATGTAGAGTTATTTAAAGCTCGTTTAGTAGATAAAGAGACACAACCTACAGTTATCTATATGAACAAGAACTATAGAAGTGGTGAAAAGTTATTAAACGAAATAAATTATATCTTCTTACATTATATGAATTTTGATAGAGGTGGAATTGATTATACTATCCCTGGAGAGGCCCTTTCATATGATAAAGAAGTAAACATATATAGTGAACCATATCAACATTTTGGAATTAAACGTATTACATCCATGGGTATGGTAAATGGTAATGCTTCAAAAAGAAAATATTGGGAAGCTTTAGCTATTATTGATGATATAAAGAAGAAGATTGCTAATAAATTCCAAGTAAGCGATAGAACTAAAGAAGGAAATAAACTTAGAGACTGTAAATTGAGTGATTTTGCTATCTTAATGACAACGACAAGTGGGTATGATTTATACCGTAAATTATTTGCGGCTTATGATATTAATCTTAATATTAAGTATTCATCTAATCTTTCTGAAATAGACGCAATTATTGTTATTGATAGTTTAGTTAATTTTATAGGTTCAATTACTGGTGTTGTTGAAGGAGATATAAGACATTTATTTGCCTCTTTAGCAAGAAGCTATATATTCGAATATGATGATGATAAGTTGTTCAATATTTTAACTGATGAAGGCAAGATTACTCCTGATGATTTAAGTAAGATTCAAGAAGATGAAATTTATAAAAAACTTGCAGATTTCAGTGAAGAGCACGCAAATTCTAAGTTTTCTACAATTTATTTAGATTTAATAAATGATTTTGGTGTTATTGAAAAACTATATTTAATTGGTAATGTTAGTGACAATATTGCAAAGATCGAATCCCTTTATTCCATCATCTTGGCTCAAGAAAACGCTAGTGAAGGATTAAAGGAATTTATCGAATTATTAAAGAACATCTCTAAGTATGATTTAGACTTAACTTCTGATAGCGAAATTAAGATTGAAAACGCTGTTGATATGATGACTATCCATGCTTCTAAAGGATTAGAAAGAAAGATAGTTTATATGCCTAGATCCTTTAATAATAAGATGAGACCTATTATTGAAGATGTTCCAGATTATACTTTCTCTAAAGATAACGGTATTATCTTACCTTATTATAATTACGAAGTTATTCTTGGAGATGATGGAAAATACCATGGGCATGGATCTAATATCGTTACTATCCCTAGCTTCCTAGAAGGTTTAAAGAAAGATAAATCCGCTAAAGATGAAAGAATTAGATTATTATATGTTGCTTTAACTAGAGCGGAAAATATTATCTATATTGTTGGAGATGGAGATAAAGAAAGTAAAGAAAGAACAAACGAAAGTCTTTACGACATGCTTTATTCCATTCCTCATTACCCTACATTTAATCCTAAGATAGTAGAAAAATTACCTAAATATCTTTCTGGAGAATATAAAGATAATTTTGATCAAATTGTTAGCTATTTAAAGAAAGATTATTTACCTTACTCTCGTCAAGATTTTAAAGATGATAGTGCCTATAAAAATTATGTAAATTGTTATGAAAATTATTTCAAAAATGTCATTAACCAAAATAAGGATAAAATCATTGATGAACTTAAGAATAAGCTTTATGAAGAATATTATAATTATTCCTTAAAATTTATCTTTAATGATCTAGATAGGCTTGCTGTCATTTATGGATATTGGTTTGAAGGAGAAATCTTCAACGATTTCGATGATTTAGTAAATTATTTAGAAAATACGCTTAAAAATATTAAAGAAGAATTTTCTTCTGATGAAGACGAGGAAGAAGATACATTTAATATCTTTAAACCTATATATATTGATAGAGAATCATTAGAACATTACTTAATGTTTGATTTTGCTAACGCTTTAGTGGATGGAGACGCCCATTTCTTAGGCGTGAAATTAAGTAAAAAGAAAGAAAGTGACATAAAATCCAAGAAAAAGGACTATAGTAATGCATCTTTAGAGATTAGAGATGAACTTCTTCCTATTTTAGCGAAATTAATAGATGATATAGATTATATTGATTACGTTTCATTCAAATCAGACAAATTTGAAGATGAAGTATCTATATTTGATATTAGAAAATTTGCTAAAAATGTCAAATCAACTGTTCCTGATATACCTTTAAGCATAGTTAATGATGAAGATATTGAATTTAAAGAACGTATAAAATCCCGTGCCTCTAAAAAAGTGGAGGAGAGAGAAGACGACCTTTCTTCTGTATTTGAAAGAGGTTTATATCTCCATAAACTAATGGAACTTGTAAATTTCTCTCATATTGATCTTTCTTATATAGAAAATTTAGAAGATAGAAAATTAATAGAAGAAGTCTTAGAAATGCCTATATTTAAAGAAGTTAAAGAAGCTTCTAAAGTATATAAAGAATACCCTTATTATGATAGTAAACGAGCCACAACAGGATTTATTGATTTACTTTATATTAATAAGGATAATAAGGGAAATGATGTATATAATATTGTTGATTATAAATCCTTACATATTTACGATAAAGGATACAAAACTCAACTTAATATTTATAAAGAAAATATTCAAAGAATATTTAATCTAGATAATTCTACAAAAATAAGATTAGTATTATTATCCATCCAGGATAAGAAAACATATGAAATAAAGGAGCCAAATAATGAAAGAAATTAAATGTCCTCACTGTAATAAAGTTTTCCAAGTAGACGATAGCGATTATGCTTCTATTCTTTCTCATATTAAAGAAGAAGAAGTAACTCGCTTAGTAAATGAAAAACTCTCTGAAGTAAAAGAATTAGAAAATAAACAAAAAGAAGTGGAACTCGAAAAACAGTCTTCTTCATATGAAAAAGAACTGAGTAGGCTCAAAAACGAAAACACCCTTTTACAAGCTAAACTTGATTCCGCTGATAAAGAACAAAGTTTAAAAATCAATGAAGTAAATGAAGAAAACGCTAAAAAACTAAAAGAGAAAGAATTAGAGATTTTAAATCTTACTAACAAAGTTAACAATGCCGAGAATGATAAAAAAATCGCTTTACAACAGTTAGAAATTAAGAAAAATGAAGAGATTTCTAATAAGACTAATAAGATTATTGAGTTAGAAGGCGAAATTAAAAATGTAAAAACTGAAGCTCAAAACGAGAAGAACGAGTTAACTCTTAAATATAAAAACGAACTTAACAATAAAGATGAAGAAATCGCCCTATACAAAGATAAGAAAGCAAAACTTAACGTAAAACTTCTAGGTGAAGATCTTGAACAACATTGCATGAATAGCTTTAACGCTGTTAGGATGCAAGGCTTCCAAAATGCATATTTTGAAAAAGATAATGACTCATCAAATGGTTCTAAAGGAGATTTTATCTATCGTGAAACTACTCCTGAAGGAGCAGAAATTATCTCTATTATGTTTGAAATGAAAAATGAAGCAGAAGATAGCTCCACTAAACATAAAAATGAGAATTTCTATGAAAAACTTGATAAAGATAGAAAAGCTAAAGGCTGTGAATACGCAGTACTCGTTTCAATGTTAGAGTTAGATAACGATTACTTTAACGCTGGAATAGTGGACGTTAGTTATAAGTATGAAAAGATGTTCGTAGTTAGACCTAACTGCTTTATTCCCATCATTACTTTATTAAGAAATGCAGCCTACAAAAATATCGAAATCAAAAATCAACTTGTAGCCCTAAAAGAACAAAATATCGATATCAGTAACTTCGAAGATAAATTAAATGTTTTCAAAGAAAAAGTAGACGCTAATTATCAAAAAGCAAAGAAATCATTCTTTACCGCCATTGATGAGATAGACGCTACTATTAAACACTTACAAAAGGTAAAAGAATCCCTCTTAAGCAGTGATAATAACCTCAGATTAGCTTCAGAAAGAATCAATGATTTAACTATTCGTAAACTTACTTATGGTAATCCAACCATGAAAAGAATGTTCGAAGAAGCTAAAGAAGATAAAGAATAATATTATCCTTAATATATTAAGAATCTTCAATAATAGAAGGCTTTGCCTTCTTTTATTTTTCTTTGTCTTTTTCTATACAAGTACGTATAATAATATGCAAGGAGATTGTTATATGAAAAAATCAAAAAAGTTATTTTTGACTTTACTCGCTTTTGGCGCACTTTCTGTTGCCGGATGTAAAGGTGGCATTGTTCCTTCCGTTACACCTAGCACAAATCCTAGTGTCGCCCCAAGTGTAAACCCTAGTACTGAACCAAGTACTACCCCAAGCGTAACTCCTAGTGTTAACCCTAGTGTTAACCCAAGTGTTACCCCACCTAGTGAAAATCCAAGTGTTACACCAAGTGTTAACCCAAGTGTTACACCAAGTGTTGTCCCAAGTGTTGAACCAAGTGCAGACCCTTCTTTTGATCCAAGTGAAGAACCATTACCAGAAAGTGGTTTTGGTTTTGTTGTAAATGGCGGTACACCAGTACCACTCGAAGAAAACCCAAGTCCAGCAACTGAAGCAGATGAATATATGGCTTTAGGTGTTAGCTTTGAAGCAGGCGATGTCCTTGAATTCCATAATTTTGAAACAGGTGATACATGGTCAATCCTAAACTTAGATACTGCAAGCGTTGGTTTCGATGTTCAAGGTGAACAACTCGTATGTATTGAATCTGGTACATATGATTTATATCTCAAGATGATTTATGGTGCAGACCAAATCTATATCGGTGCTGCTGGTGATCCAGGAGATGACCCAGGAGATGATCCAGTTGGTGAAGGTTTTGGCTTTGTCATTAATGGTGGCGAACCAGTAGCTTTAGCACCAAATCCAAGTCCAGCAACTGAAGCAGATGAATATATGGCTTTAGGTGTTAGCTTTGAAGCAGGCGATGTCCTTGAATTCCATAATTTTGAAACAGGTGATACATGGTCAATCTTAAACTTAGATACTGCAAGCGTTGGTTTCGATGTTCAAGGTGAACAACTTGTATGTATTGAATCTGGTACATATGATTTATATCTCAAGATGATTTATGGTGCAGACCAAATCTATATCGGTGCTGCTGGTGATCCAGGAGATGA
>Ga0310695_10004952_pt1 | contig 23840 bp, 18 predicted proteins | sample RumenRJG_04DNA_FD_203882 | JGI IMG/M metagenome (GOLD analysis project Ga0310695, IMG submission 203882) | Bovine rumen microbial communities from Lethbridge, Alberta, Canada - RJG_04 (v2) (version 2) | ecosystem: Host-associated > Mammals > Digestive system > Stomach > Rumen | place: Canada...
AATCACACGTAATCGTTGCTGTAGGGGCGGGAGATTACTCTGAAGGAGGGCCAGACGGCAAAATTAGTCCGAATGACTATTAGTTGCGGATTTTAGGATAGAGAAAAGAAGGCCTAGACTTCCTGTGAGAAAGTCCAGGCCATTGATATTTGAATTTAGTGATAAATCTGCTTGGTTGCTGCCAGCAGAGTATTGTTCATGAGCGAAACAATTGTCATCGGACCAACTCCACCAGGCACAGGAGTGATAAACGAGCATTTGGGCGAGACGTTGTCGAAGTCAACATCACCGCAAAGCCTCCATCCAGTTTTGCGAGTCTCGTCGACGACACGCGTTGTGCCCACATCGATAACAACAGCCCCATCCTTGACCATGTCGGCAGTGACAAAGCCAGGCTTGCCCATCGCTGCAATCAAGATATCGGCCTGACGAGTGAAACTGGCAATATCAGGAGTTGCACTATGACAAACTGTCACTGTGCAGTTGCCAGGTGAGGCCTTCTGCATGAGCATGCTTGCCACCGGCTTTCCAACTATGTTGCTGCGCCCAATGACCACGCAGTGCTTGCCACGTGTTTCTATACCATAACGCTCGAGCAGCATGAGGATGCCCGATGGTGTGGCTGAACGGAAACATGGCAGGCCAATGGAAAGACGTCCCACATTGATAGGATGGAATCCGTCAACATCCTTGCGATAGTCGATAGCCTCAATGACACGCTGTTCATCGATGTGTTTGGGCAAAGGCAACTGGACGATGAATCCATCAACATCATCATCATGATTTAGTCGTTCGATAGTATCAATCAATTCTTGCTCGGTCGCATCCTCTTCAAATCGGATGAGCGACGACTTGAAACCGCACTGTTCACAGGCCTTGACCTTTGAACTCATGTAACTCTCACTGCCACCGTCATGGCCGACCAATACACCCGCAAGATGAGGGCGTTTGCCTCCGTTGGCAACGATTCTTTCAACTTCGGCAGCAATTTCTTGCTTGATTTGAGCCGAGACTTGCTTTCCGTCTATTATCTGCATTCTTACTAGGTTTTTACGAGTTGTGATATCGGAACATTTAACGACGACGCTGACCGCGCATCATCTTAAGCGGATTCTTGGTGGTGCTAACCATGTGCATCATCTTGCGCGTCTGCTCAAACTGCTTGAGCAATCGATTGACATCCTGGATGCTGGTTCCGCTGCCCTGTGCTATGCGCTGACGGCGACTACCATTCATGACCTCGGGATGTGAGCGCTCATAGGGTGTCATCGAATAGATGATTGCTTCAATACCTTTGAATGCATCATCGCTGATATCCAGGTCTTTGATTGCCTTACCAACACCAGGTATCATTGATGCCAAATCTTTGAGATTACCCATTTTCTTGATCTGGCCTATCTGGTGCAAGAAATCATTAAAGTCAAATTGGTTCTTGGCAATCTTCTTCTGCAGTTTCTTGGCCTCCTCTTCGTCATACTGCTGCTGCATGCGGTCGACAAACGAGACGATGTCACCCATACCTAAAATACGGTCGGCCATACCGGCAGGACGGAACGGGTCGATTGCCTCCATCTTTTCGCCAGTACCCACCCACTTGATGGGCTTATTGACAACCGAGCGTATTGACAAAGCCGCACCACCACGCGTGTCGCCATCAAGTTTGGTCAGCACAACACCATCAAAGTCAAGACGATCGTTGAACTCCTTGGCAGTGTTGACCGCATCCTGACCTGTCATCGAGTCAACCACAAAGAGGGTCTCATTAGGATTAATAGCCTGCTTGATGGCTGTTATCTCCTGCATCATCTGCTCGTCGATGGCCAGACGACCCGCAGTATCGACGATGACGATGTCGCGACCGGTGCGCTTGGCCTCACCGATAGCATTCAGTGCGATTTGCACAGGATTCTTGCTGTCTGGCTCAGAGTATACAGGAACTTGTATCTGCTCACCCAACACCTTCAACTGATCAATTGCGGCAGGACGATAGACATCGCACGCGACAAGAATGGGATTCTTGCCTTCTTTCTTCAGTTTGTTGGCCAGTTTGCCAGAAAAGGTTGTCTTACCAGATCCCTGCAGACCGGACATCAAGATGATGGCTGGATTGCCAGTCACATTAAACGGTGCCTGCTCACCACCCATCAACTGAGTGAGTTCGTCATGCACAATCTTGACCATCAACTGACTGGGACTGACCGAATTAATCACATTCTGTCCCAGAGCTTTAGCCTTGACCGTATCGGTAAACTGCTTTGCCACCTTGAAGTTCACATCGGCATCAAGCAATGCCCGGCGCACCTCCTTGAGTGTCTCAGCGACATTAATCTCAGTAATCTTTCCTTGTCCTTTCAGGACCTTGAAGGATCTCTCAAGTTTCTCAGATAAATTTTCAAACATAATATAAATTGTAGTAATTGGCCATGAGCCATTTGGCTCCTGAAGACCTCAAGCATTTTGCCAAAAATATAAGTTATATATTGTTATACAAAACTTTGCAAAGTTACAACAGAATTTTCAGATAGGCAAATTCGCCAATTAGATTTTCCCCTTCACAATCCACCAGAAAAACTTCAACAAGTGGATTTGCCTCTTAATGCGAGAAGGCTGTTTAAAAAGTCTATATGCAAACTCTAGGTTATGGTTTATCCACCACTGCGGGGCGCGCTTTACATGACCAGTATAAACATCAAAGCTGCCACCTAATCCCTGATAAATGGCATTAGGATGTACTTTTTGCATACGTTCCATGAGCAACTCCTGTTTAGGAGAACCCATTGCGACAAAGACCACATCTGGTTTACACTGCGCTATATGTTCAATCAACTCCTGCTCCTCATTGGCATCCTTAAAAAAACCATTACGAAATCCAGAAATAATAATATTTTCAAACTCGGCATTCAATTTGTCCACAGTTTCTTCAATTACCTGCTGTTTTCCACCGATAAGATAAAATGACTTATGGTCATGAAATGTTTCAACAATCTTATGCCACAGGTCACAACCAGCTATCTTCACGGCATTAACGCCCCCCTTGTGCCTCAGTGCAATCATGGCGCCTGCTCCATCACAGTATCCAATATTATTGTTAATGATCACACGTGTCTGCTCATTAGCGTGTAAAATCTTTTCAGCATTAATTGCGACCAAGATGCCCTTATGTTCGTTTACAAAACTGATTAGTTCCTGATCTGAACTAAAGGGATAAATCTTGATATTATTTATGGTTATACTCTTTTTCACTAAGACAAATTTATATTATTTACCTAACTACATTATTTTTAGCAGTAACAGTTGAGTTCTTGAATGCAGACGCCTGTGAATCGAAAATTACCGTCCCCCTAGACAATCGCATCGTATTGCCCTCAATCTTTGATGCGCACTGTGATGATGGCACATTTTTTATTCCACTGAACGCCACCTTTCCCAGAACGCTGATATCATTACTGGAAACATCTATATTGCCCTGACTAACATTCTTGTCAAACGTCAATACTGATCCAGCCTCGATCGTGTTTCCAGAAGCCTTAACTGTATACTTATTGCTGTTGGCAGCCCAGAACAATGCAGTCCTTGCTGTAATCTTTGAGTTATAGACCTCAAATGTATAATTATCACTACCCCTGTTTGCAGGGTAGAATGCAATTCGCTTCACATTGTCAATGCTTGAATGACCCACAGTGACAGTTGGAGTGAGTTGCGTAAAATAATTACATGGTAGTTTAAACTGGCTATTAGTAATTCGCAATGTATTGAGACCACGGAAAACGACATCATCAATCTTGCCGTTTCCACTCAATATTAGATTGTTGATCTGCATATTCAGTTTAGTACTTGATGATGACTTAGCAAATGCGTCGAGACTCGCATTACAGACAATTGTTGCACCATCAATAATGATATTAGGAGAATAAGACGAAGAGCCATTCGGTGAGAATAGGAAACTCATACTCTTTCCACCTCGAAGGTTCAAGTTTAATTTCAAATTAATAATTCTAAGGCTATTTGCCCTACACTCAATACCTTCAATGGGAGTACTTACGTCTACATCAAATGTCATATTATTCATCTGAAAAATATCACCTGGCTTCCCTTCGCTTGCATAGAAAATCTGCCTCTTGATACCAACTGTCCTAAGTCTCTCATTAATCTGATAATAACAATTCTCAACACTATTACCATAATTGTCGTAATGCCCGTGATCTTTTGTCACACGCGTTTCCTGTTTGGGGCCTAGTGCGCAGTCCTTAAATGTTGAGTTGCGCACTACGGAGTTATTTGTACCAGACGAAAGGTCAAAGCCTTGCATAGCATATTCTGCCTCAATACCATCTACAACATTGTATGATCCATGAAAACCCACAGGCTGAAAATAGATGTGAGAAAACTTGCAGTCTTTGACGGTGATATGATGGATATTGTTCGTGCGTCCTTTTACACCAGTAATGACCCCATTGGCACGCATCTCAAATCCACAGTTCTCTATCAAGAAATTGCGGGATTCTTTCCCCTGATCAACCTTTATGTAGATACCTTCTGGTGCCAGCCCACAAGCCCCGAACTGATTGGCTACAATATTATAACAATTTCGCGTACTCAATCCTGCACCGGCTTTAGAAAAATCATCCTTCGCTGTAGCATAAACAATGGGGAAGTCGTGAATTGTGTGCTGGCCTACGAAATTCATTGAATTAATAGTCACATCTGAACAATTATAGAACACTAGCCCTTGCACAAGAGTACCTCCCGACAAATTCAACTTAGAAGCGTTCTTGATGATCATCACATTAGTCCCCTTTATACCATCAAAGTCAGCTACTGGAGTATAAAACTTTCCATTAAATTTGACAGACACGCCACTACTTCCCGAGCAGAATTGAGCAATCATGTCTAGCCCTTTCTTGTTGTTGATTGAGTTAGCGGCCACATACTTATATGTATTAGCAGTGGTTCTACCTGCACCATCTCCAAAACTCCACTTAAATGCCTTCTTAGTCAAGTTGTCACTGCAGCCAAAATTAGTGGCAACAAGGCTCGAATTACAGAAAGTTCCATCGAACGAACAGTTTTCAAACACAACATTTTGCGTCTCGACAACGATGCGTGTTTTGTTGCCTACAATCTGTGCACCCTTACATTTGCCGGTACCCTTAAAAACTAAAGTAACACCTTGAGCAGGAGCAACCCGCCCTGTCAGAGTTGAAGTTATTACATAAGTATTACCGGGCTGAGAAAACAGCCTCCCAGCATTTTGTACAGCACATCCTGTCAAAGCAAAACATGACAATATCAGGCAAAACACCAAACGGTTCATCATATCTAACATGTATTTCTTACAAAATTACTACTTAATCCTCATATTACAAATATCCTATCAAAGATTTCAATAAAATTAACTAAAGGTAAGTCTGTATGGCAACATTTAACTGAAATTCGACAATACATACTCATTCCCAAAAGTACATCCACATCTATGACAAACGAATAAAAAACACGGAGTTTTGCAATCATTAACGTTTTGTACTTGATTGAAATGATATTAAAGAAGTAAATTTGTAGTCTAAATAATAGGCATACAAATTATAAGATATTGATTAACAACAAAACAACTCATGCAACTCCAAATAGCCAAAGTCGTGGAAGCAAGTTTCTGAAAGACTTTGGAGTATATTCTATAGGCATCTTAGGCGTAAAACTAATCACATTTCTGCTGGTACCGCTCTACACGCACTTTATCAAAGACCCGGCAGAATATGGCTATTGGGAATTATGTCTAACCTTCTGTATGATTGCAACGCCTGCCGCATCCACTCAACTTCGAGACGGTGTCTTTAGGTTCCTGTTGGGCGAAAACTCAGAGAAAACCAAGGAAAAAGTTCTCAATTATGTATATCATCAATTGGGTATTAACATATCAATTGTATTGCTTATCAGCCTATTAGTTTTTACACTAACAGATATTGCTTATCAGTGGCAGTCCATAGGCCTACTGGTAACAATGGCACTCTATGAAGTCTATGCCCAGACTGTCCGTGGTCTAGGGAGCAACAAATTATTTGTTATCAATGGCTTGTTGGGAACATTTGCAGTAGCCATCTTCAGCATCTTGCTTGTTGCAGTGCTCAACATGGGTGTGAATGGTATCATCCTATCAAATATCTTTGGCCGGTTGGCTGCAATAGCAATTATCGAAGTCCGTACAGGTATTGTCACCCGTAGGTTGTCCTGGGGAGACATTGACTGGAGTTTAGGCAAAAGGATCATGTATTATTCTTTGCCATTATTACCGACAGCAATGTGCTGGTGGATAATCAACAGCAGCAACCGATTTTTCATCAAGTATTACTGTGGCTTTGAAATGACAGGAAACTTTGGAGTTGCATCTAAGTTCTCGGGGGTTATTTACTCGCTTGCTATCATTTTCTATCAGACATGGCAAGAAACGGCGTTGTTGCAATATCATAGTAAAGATAAGAATAAGTTCTTTTCGCTCGTCTTCAATAGTTATATCTCTGTGCTGGGCATTGTTCTTATTCTCTATTCTTTCTTTGTCAAATGGAATTATGGTTGGCTTGTCAGTGCAAACTATCAAAGCAACTCAATCTACATCTTTTCCCTAGGTTGTGTAACCGCACTCTACGCCATTTCTTCCTATTTCGAGTTGGGCTATCAGTGTTCGCGTGAGACGCTCAGAGTTTTTTGGTCAGTGCTACTAGCCACCATTATCAACATCATTCTTAATATGACGCTCATCCCAGCTTATGGCATCAATGGAGCCATTGCCTCATCACTGCTATCCTACATAGTGTTAATTGCTTACCGCTGGACTGAAACAGTAAAATGCTACTTCAAAATCAACGTGTCGCTGTCATCAGTTGTGGTGCTAGCTATAGTCCTATTAGGACAATTTGTCTTCATCAGCTCTAGCCGATGGTGGATCGATGCCTTGTTTGTCCTCATAGGTACAATCATTATGGCACACTATTCCCCTCAACCAGTTCGTGATAGACTATTAGCCTACTATAAAAAGTTTGGGTCCAATCATTCTAAAAGAGGATAGTATATTTCTGATTGCTAGTTATTACTGTCCGTTAAACACATCACCATATCAAAAAATTAGGGCTGCCACCTACATCAGGTGTCAACCCTTTTTGGTTACCTTTGCTGTCACCAAACAAAATCAAACGCAACCATGGATTAAACTATGCATTTCTCGGACAGCCAATAGCTAATCACAACTCTTGAATCTCAAAAATTGAGATAACTATCATACCCATGTTCAAAAGACAGTAATAATTTCTAGTTGTGCAATTGACATTTACTAAAAGAGCATCTCTGAAGATGCTCATTGAGTTAAAACCGAAAAGTATTAGAAATTGAGCAAACAATGCGACAAGGCATAGAGCATGAATGCATTACTCCATCGCATATATGAAATCTTGGAACTAAAATGTGGTTTTAACTGATAATAGTAATATCCCTCTTTTGAATCTCTCATATTCTTGAAAGTCCAATCAATCACACGCTGTGCCAGATCACGTTGTTCGTCATAGCGCCCCAGAACAGACAGAGTCACAAACAACTGGGCTGGACAGTGTATATCAATGGGATATATCTTGTTATTATAATACTTGGGACAGCCGTCCAATTCAAAGAAATGATTGACATAATAATCAAATCCTCGCTCAATACAGTCATGAAACTGCTTGTCACCAGTGTTTTCCTCATATATCTTTAACGCCTCAAGATTGTAGCCGGTATGAAAGCTATCAACCCATGATTGGACTGGCAACATCCCATAAACCCAAGCGCCATCATCACGCTGACCAGCACAGCACGCAACCACTGATGCCCGCGCAGCCTTCCTATAGTCTTCATTACCCGTATGGCGATAACACATGGCAAGCAGTTTACTACCCAATAAAGAAGCGTTAAAAACTGTATCATTACCCTGAAGTGGACTATATGAGAACAAGTAACCTTCAGCATAGGGCGTACGATGAAGGTCACTCATAACGAATTCAGCCGATGACAGCGCAACGTCTAAATAAGCTTTGTTCCCTGTGACTTGACTGGCACTCATCAATGCAGTTGCGGCAAAAGTCGTCGCAACTACTGTGGGAGTATTCTTAGGGAACAAAAATAGACGCCGGGCCTGCCAGTCAAAATTATACCCCCAACAAGCCCCATGGTAATTGCCTTGAGACTGCAACGAAATCAGCAACTGTGCCAACTCGTTGCATTTATCGAGCACACTCGAAACTGTTCCCAGTTGTTCCTGCAATTCTGGATGCTCGGTTAGCAAGTGACAAATGTTGGCATAAGCAGAGAGACACAAAGCGATGCCTTTAGCATTATATTCCTTGGGCACAAGAGAAAGTCTCCTGAGATTGATGGGACAACGTTTAAAGCCCTGGATGACAGCCAGCCGAAGTATCGCAGATCTTGAAACAAAGGGGATACTCTGAAACACCTTTGAGTTCAATCCATCATATGGATCCCATCCTTTAAAACCCTGTGACTCACAATAATTGCGAAGCGAGTTGAAAGCATCAATTATTGTCATGACATAGCTGCTTGACGAATCTAGCCGGATTTCCAGCCCAAACTTGATAAGGTGGGATATCACATACAACCACCGACCCCGCTCCCACTATAGCCCCCTCACCAATCACGACAGGCTTGCATATTATTGTCCCCGCACCAACGTAAGCATTCCTCTTAATTATAATCTTACCTCGGTAATATGTGCCCAATTTGGTATCTAGAAAGTGAGATACTAGAATAGATCCTATAGTAATCCTCACCCCCTCTTCAATAACTATGTCCTCTGGAAAGTTGGTGTCAAATGTTACATTTTCACCAATAAATGTTTTACGGTGATTCAGAATACTAACACCTGCTTGCTTAACAACCCATGGCCGAAAACCTCGTGAAGGCATTGGCAAGTGTTGCAGATGACAAAAAAATAGAGTTTTCAGCCTTTTGAGATTCATAGGTTTATTACGAATTTCATAATGAGAGATCAAGTGCTATAATAGACAGAAGAACCTTTGCATGCCATGTTTAGCCACAATGCTGCATTTAATCTTCGCTAACAGACAACAATTCTTCATGCTTCAAAATATCTTCGGCAGAGAATCTTTTTTTAATGATTTTTGCTGGCACCCCACCAATCACACTATAAGGTTCACAACTCTTGGTAACAACTGCACCAGCAGCAACAATTGAACCGCGTCCAATGGTAACGCCTTTCAGTATTGTAACATTACATCCAAGCCACACATCGTCCTCTATAATCACAGGGGCATCGTTCTCTGGCAATTTGTCCACCGAGTCCATGATATAAACCCCTATCACATCTGTCCGATGATCTCCAGTGATAATCGTTGGTCTAGGCCCAATAACCACCTTCTTGCCTATAGAGAGTTCGGCATTGGAGCAGAAAAACGTACTTCCCTTTGGAATCGAAGTGTAATCTCCCACCGAGAGATTTTGTATCCCTTTGATATTACAACTGCTAGGTCTAATATAAACATGCTCCCCACAATGTTTCATGGCTCGCTTGTAAAAGAAAGCGAGAAACATATCAAACAGATAAGATGGTACAAGAAAAACCTTAACAGCTAATCTTGATATTTTAGTCATCATAAAATCTAGTTCTGATAATCTAGAGAGAAGAAATTAACACAGGCGCTCCTCCATTTTGCAGTGACTTCATAACTCCGAAAGTTGCTAATGTCACAGAGAATATCTGTTGCAGTGGAATTAACTGCTCATTCTTATTCCTGAGCGAGTTAAAGAAAGCATTTATCATTTCTTTCTGCCCCTTATCCTGGATTGCCAATTTCTTGTGCGCTTCATGTTTACCATAAAAGTTGGCTTTCTTGAAATCATCAATAATGGCAGTAGTACCTCCAGCAAAGATTTCAAAATATTCCTTGCTGAGCGCCTTTGAGCCATTGGCATAATAAGCCAGAACACCCTTAGAGCCATCCGCGAAATCAATCATAATATTGACCGTGTCATTAAGGCCCTGCTTGTCATCAAGAGCAGAGGCAGTTACTTTAATGGGAAAGCTATCGCTCATCCACGCCATTAAATCTATAAAGTGGCATGCCTCCCCAATAATTCTTCCACCACCTATGCTAGCATCCTGTATCCAATGCTCCTTTGGTATCATTCCTGCATTCACGCGATAAATCATAGACTTGGCACCTTTGGGCAATTGTTCTTTCACCCAGACTGATAGTGGCGAAAATCTTCTATTAAAACCAACCATAAGAGAGACATCCTCATTTTGCTCCACGAGTGCTCTTAACTCAAGAAACTGGTCTAGATTAAGACACAATGGCTTCTCGACATAAACATTCTTATGGGCTTTGATAGCTTCAATGACATACTTTGCATGCGAATCATGCCTAGTAGCCACAAAGACGGTATTCACATCATTGTTAAGAAATATGTCATCCGGGTTAGATGTGCAGAACTCGAAACCAAATTTTTCAGAAACGCGCTTAGCGGTAGTCCCCGAATTGGTCATTACCCCAACGCGACGTATATTATCGGGCAAATTAGGCAACAAATTGCCTTGTGCATAGCTACCTGCACCTATAAAGCCAATCGAAGGAGTGTCTACACTCATAGCCACTGGTTCCTTGGTACGGATTCTAGCCAGCTTATCAATTGCTCTATCTACATCATACTCCAACACAATACCTTTGAAAGGCTCAGTACGATTGACCACCAAATCATAAGCCTTACATGCATCATCGAAATGGAAACGATGAGTTGTCAGATAACTTAAATCTATCTTATGATTGTGAATTAAGCGCTGAAATGCCTCCATGTTGCGTTTCTCAGTCCACCGCACATAATCGACAGGATAATCAATGCCTTTTTCCTCATAATTCAAGTCATATCTCCCAGGGCCATAAGAGCAAGACATTTTGAGCTCCAACTCTTTTTTATAATAGTACGGATCTCTATCAAATCCCGTAGGCACAGCACCTAAAACCACGACCCTGCCCTTGCGTCGACAAATAGAACCGGCAAAGTTAACTGGATCAAGGCTCGATGTTGCTGCAGCGATTATGACACAATCCACTCCAATGCCATTTGTAAACTGAGAGATAATGCTTTCAATGCCTGGTGCCGACCTTGCCACTCCCAAGTCTACACAGTGTTTTTGTGCAAAATCTACCGCATCCTGACTCACATCAATACCAACCACATTAACACCCGATGATTTCAACAAAAGGCATACCAAATGGCCAATAAGTCCTAAACCGATAACTGCACAAGTCTCACCTAGTCGCATATCAGCCTGACGCACACCTTGAAGAGCAATGGCACCAAGCGTATTGTAACAGGCAAGAGAAAGATCAGCATCATCGGCTAGTTTAACACATAAGTTCTGTGGCACAGTTATCACCTCAGCATGGTTAGCATAACCAGCCCCAGCACATGCCACTCTGTCCCCTACCTTGAAATCTGAAACATCATCTGCAACATCCTCAACAATACCCGACGAACTATATCCCAATGGTGAATATGCATCCAATTTCTTCATCACAGCCCTATAAGTTTGAATAGGACCTTGCGCTTTCAGCACCTCCAACACCTGCTTCACTTGTTGCGGCCGTTCTTTTGCCTTTCCCAGTAGGCTTTTTCTTGCAGCCTTGACAGTCGAACCTTCAGTGCCTGCACTAATGAGCGAATAGTGATTTCTCACCATTACCATTCCTGCATCAAGTTGCGGAACAGGCACATCCTGTATCAACATATCACCATCACGAAGTTTTTGCGTTAGTTGTTTCATTGTTTGATTTATATAAACTCAAATAAAAAGATTTATAATCAGTTGTCTCATTTTCCGTTAGCAGCAAATCCTGACCAACAGATTTTTTAATAGCATCAGTCAGACTCTCGACATCTCGGTTTTTAAATAGAATGACCCCTCTGGGTCTATCGACAACATCTGAGGCTATGACCTTCTTTCTTAAAAAGAGTGCTTCTCGAACAGATATTGCATCACCATCAGTATTTGTCGTTCTCAACATGACATCTGAGCAAGACATCAATTTAACAAAAGAAAGAGGTGAGATCCAAATTAAGAAATTTCGATCTAAACCATTGTCCTTTATTTGCTTCTTATAACGATTGAGCATTTCGGTGTTTTCAGTACATGAAGCCACAACAAAAATAAAAAAGTATTGAGTTGTACATTCACTTTTGCACAATCTCATAGCGGCCTGAATGCAAATATCCAAACCATACAAATCTTCACCTTGATGCATAACCAAATTCCATGCATTAGACACCAGAATGCAATGATTAGGCTTCGTCCTAGCATCCTGGATCCATTGCAATACCGATGCTGGTAATTGAGGTTCTTCATCAAGTACTGGAGGCAAAAATGCAGGCCTCACAACAAAACGTCCACTTTTGTCACATCCTGCAAGCAAGTCATGGGCTTCTTTGTTAACAAATATCACATGATCGCATTTATTAAGCAGACGCCTAGTTATTGATAAGCAAGGCTCCGCTTCAGGATTACGATGTACTGTAACCACTGTGTGCTTGTGCAACAATAACTTGCAAACTATGATATTGAAGATACGCAACAGATAATGACCACTATTGATGTGCACTGTATCTACTTTACGCACAATTGATAGATATCGAAACAGATTTAATGAACGCAGATTAAATACGTTATTAAATCGAGAGCGCCCCTCATCAATATAAACAAATTCGCATTCATCCTTTAAAAGCCTAGACAACCGTTTAAGGTGCATGCTAATGCCTCCAACATTCATCGGGTATGGCCCTATTAACGCAACTCTCATCAACATCACACACTAGAACTTAATCTTTGACGAATACTCTTGGATCGGTACTTCTACAAAGAAATTACCCAACCACAACTCTATATTGAACACGCTAGTTCTGATTTGAACCAAACTGATCAACAAACAAAATAGAGCGACTCCAAGTATTGCAACTTTTGTCATAATATTAAACCTCATATTTTTTGCTGCGGGCACTGAGAGAATCAAGAACAAATACAATGAGATCAATAACGACACAAGTTTATACATACGTGTATAGAAAACATACTCTGAATAGCCAAAATTAGCAACAACTAGCGTAAGGCAAACGGCAGCAAACAATTGGGGGAACTGCCGTAATAGGTTTTTATTTCGGAAATATAGGTTCAGCAAAAAAAGAACAACAGCAAAAAAAATGAAGTCAGTACGATGCTGATATATAATGTTGCCATCGTTTCTGAAAAAATCCGCTTGCTCTTTCAATGCACGTAAAGTGGCATCGGTCTGAAGTTTGTCACGGAAAGCCGAATTGACAAAAGGAATCTTTCCAGCATACAACAAAAAGCCATATTCGATATATTTAAACACATAACTAATGGCAATCAATACCAACAGAATTATCCTCCTATTTTTCAGTAGGATAGATAAATAAAACAGAACAGCAGGCAATATCAATACATAATGGAAAAGGGCACCTAGTGGTAAAAAGAAAAGCATAACTTTATTGCCCGTAATCACATAATTTGTATAGAAAATCATTAGAAAGAAAGTGCCAGTCCAAAACCTCAGTCCCAGATACCAATAGAAGTCAATGGACACCACCATCAGCAATAATACTGCTAGTTGAATACCATTTAAGTGGTTATTATAAAATGGTTTAAGCTGCCTAAAGAAAAAAATAAATGTTATCGCATATACAGCCGCAGCACATGCTGAGAAGCCTCTATCAGTAGCACCAAATTTCGCCATCACATATTTGAACACAATGTGATAAGGTTCCTGACCATAAAACAAATTGAAAGGATCAAGGAACATCTCGCTCAAAGAGTGATTCTTAAAATTCAGGTAGTTGTTGTAATGGTTCAACAAGTCCAGAATTGGTCCCACTTGATATCCAAAATAGACAGCAAAGGCAACCATAAAGAAATGTGACACCCCTTTTTTAAAGAACAGCAGCGAAACTAGAAAAGACACCAAAGGCGAGACCACATATAAAATAGCCAAGATGCCAAAAAACAAGCCAGTATTTATTGAATTCCTCATTGATGTGAAGCAGAATACAACAATCTGCGCTTCAGTCTTGGAAAACGATTAAGCAAGCGCAATGTTATTTTTACAGGTTTAATAATAAAAGGAATTTTAGCAATATAAGCCAAGACGGCTAATTTATAGTAAAAAGGAACCACAGGTTGTGACATTATCAGACCCACTGAAGGCTGGCCAAACAAATCACGATTTGTTTCTAGTTGGTTCTTGGAGCCATATAAAAGTATAAGCCCCATGATACTGATTTTAAAATATTTTATTGCCCGATCTATCCCCACTTCTATCACTTTGTCATTGTAAAATGATTGCAACAATTTAATAACTTCAATGGCAGGTTTAATTAATTTTGACTTGTCCTGAGACGTGATAGAACTAGCATTGGAGCGGTTGTAGTAGTATAGAGGTTTTTTTACATAAGATATACGCTTTGCGAAATGGAACAATTGGAACATTACAATCTTGTCCTCAAAAATGTCAAACCTCGGGATTGGTTCTATGTTGTTATCAACATATAATTCCCTCTTAATGAGTTTATTCCATACAGCATTGTGTATTTGGCCAGACATAAGCAATTCTTGACATTTGCTACAATCCAGGGGTGGATTTACTTGAGATAGTACTTTTGTTTCACCATAGTCGTGATAATAATCACAAATAACAATATCACTATCAGATTTCTCAGCCTCCAAAACAAGCGACTTTACATAGTCAGGATCCACATAGTCATCACTGTCAACTTGTAATACATACTTACCCCTAGCCATCAATAATCCATCCCTCCTGGTTGCCGCCAATCCCAGATTATTCTCATGCCTGTGTATTTTTACCTTCGCCTCTATATGAAACTCGTTAATGACTTGCTCCAGCAATTGCATCGTTTTATCTTGGCAACAATCATCAATGAAGATATATTCAACATCTTCGTAGGTCTGCGCAAACAATGACCGAGAACACTTCGCAATATAATTCTCAACATTGTAGAGCGGTACTATGATTGACACATTAGGTTTCATTCTTACATTTAATGAGTAAAAAAGAAATGATACAAAGTTGGAAGATTAGACGTGGAAGGCCATAGTGTAGCCTTGACCAAATTAATCATTAAGGGCATCAAATTAATTGCAATCACAATGAAAGCAAGAATCTTTCTATCATATTTCAGCAACATACTGACAGTAGCAGCCATTAGAACGACAAAGCAGATACCGAAGAGTTCAAACGGACGTTGGTAGAAATTTGTGGTATTACACATCAAGGCCGTGCCTACGACAAAAACAACTGCAGTTATTGCTATAAGTTGCATCCACTCATTGTCATAGAATAGAGTCAATGTCTCTTTTGATAGCCAGAGTACAATCAATTGGCAGCACAATACAAACATCCTAACAGGCCCGAAGGCAACTGAGAAATGATGCTCATTAATGCTGAATTCATTACCATATTGTATTACTGAACTATTCATTAAGATGTACGTCAAGTGCCTACACAATTCAAGCCAAATTGGCAACGAACCCACAACAGTCGCCAATAGGAACAGAGAAACCGAACATTTACGAAAAACGCTAGAGTTCCACTTGAAACGCACCATGCACAAAACAATAAGCAATAATGCTGTTTCATGAACCAGCGACAACAATAGTATAACACCACAAAAAAGTAGATATTTCCTATTGCTCAACATCACCAGCAAAAGTGGTAAGAAGCATTCGACTACACCTTGACGCATAGTATTCATTAGATGCAAATAAAAGGGGCCTAAGACTAGCATCAATGACACCCAAGGAAGTAGATGTTTGTACTTATTCAACGCATAGTACAAAGCCATTATTTCAATCCCTGCCCAAAAAGCAAAATAGAAAAAATAATGCACATGAGCTCCAGCCATTAATTGGGTGACCCACATGAATAGCGGCTCAAAATCACGCGTGAAGAAGCCGTATTTCTGATATGAGACATACTGATGAAGATACATCGCATGGTCGAAACCTGTGTGGTAACGAGCGCCAGCCACAACTGCAAAAATCAGGATAGATGCAATTATCTCCCATGACCAGAAAGGAAGAGCCCTACCGGTTGCAGCCTTGAGTCGTTCCTCACGTTTCCACACATGCCATCCCAACGCAAAGAGAATCGCGGCAAGAGAGGTATATACACAAACACTCAATAGCACAATAATCCTCTTTAACGATAAGCCCTATTTCTTAAAAATGCCACAGAAGTCCAGTATAACTTTGTCATCTCGCCATGGGAGTGTCTTGAACTCATCGTGAGCGGTAAGCATGACCACGACATCGGCACGATCATACGCCTCTTGATAGTTGGTGAGCTTAAACACCTTGTGATCCTTGATGTTGGGCTCAACCACCATGATATCGGCATTTGACATGCCCTGCATGACCTCGGTAACAATGCGCTTGGCGGGCGACTCACGCAAGTCATCAATGTTGGGTTTGAACGCAAGTCCCATCATGGCTACACAAGGTTTGCGATGATGATCGAGTTCAAATTGCAGCATGGCATTCTTGACCCGCTCGGCGCACCATTGTGCCTTGTAGTTATTGATTTGGCGTGCTTTGGCTATTATTTGTGCCTCTTCGGGATATGCGGCTGTAATGAAGTAGGGATCGACAGCAATGCAATGTCCTCCCACTCCGCATCCTGGCTGGAGAATATTGACACGAGGATGCTTGTTGGCCAATTCGATGAGATTCCACACATTGATGCCAGCCCGCTCACAAATCATCGACAACTCATTGGCAAATGCTATCTGCACGTCACGACTCGAGTTCTCTGTAAGTTTGCACATCTCGGCCGTACGCGCATTAGTGCGATGCAGTTTACCTTTGACAAACTGCGAATAAAATTCACAGGCCCTATCTGTAGCTCTCTCAGTCATGCCACCAATAACCCTGTCATTGTGCACCAACTCATAGATGACATTGCCGGGCAAAACGCGCTCGGGGCAGTATGCTATGTGGATCAATCCGTCCAATTCAGGTCTTGCTTTATAAATCATACTAGCCATCGCCTCGGTAGTACCCACTGGCGACGTCGACTCTATTACAAAGAGATCTCCCTCTTTGAGCAAGGGCGTCACTGTGCGTGTTGCAGCCTCAACGTATGACACATCTGGCTGATGGTCTCCTTTAAAAGGCGTCGGTACGACAATAAAGTATGCATCACACTCGATGGGGGCAACATCGGCATGGAGCATTCCATTGTCAATAACCTGTTCCAACATCTGCTGCAAGCCTGGTTCGACAAAGTGTAGTTGTTTGGCATTTGTTTTGGCAACGACATCAGGATTCACATCCACACCGTACACCTCAATACCACTATTGGCTGCTATTATTGCAGTAGGTAGGCCTATGTAGCCCAAACCCATGAAGCATGCTTTCATATTAAGAACAGAACTAATTCTTACTTATTTGAATAATATCCATAGCCGTAACCATAGCCGTATCCGTAGCCATAAGAACCATAACCAGGTCGGTCCTCGTAGGTTCCATTAAGTACAACCACCATATTGTTATAACGCTTTTCTTGATATAGTTTCTCAATATCAGGAAGTAACATCTTGTTGAATAGGCCAGCACGGATAACAAAGATTGTCATATCACACAATTTGTTGATAATAGACGCATCTGCCACTATATCCAATGGCGGGCAGTCAATCAATATGTAGTCATAGTTCATCTTCAAAGATGATACAACTTGCTCCAATCGTTCACTAAAGAGCAACTCAGTGGGATTGGGAGGCGTTGTTCCAACAGGAATAACATCCAAGTTAGGATGCAACTTGCCCTTAATGATAGTGTCGTCTATTGAGTTTATATTTTCACTGAGATAGTCAGCAATACCAACATTCGGTTTATCAACCAATGTGGACAATGAGCTCTTGCGCATATCCAGGTCAATCACTAGCACTTTCTTGTCCTTGATAGCAAAACTCATACCCAAGTTGGCCGAGACGAATGTTTTTCCTGAGTGAGCAAAAGATGATGTCAACATCATAGTCCTGCACCCCTTTTCCTTACCTGAAATGAACTCAAGATTGGTGCGCAACACTCGGAAAGCTTCATTGATGGTATTGCCGCTCTTATCCTTGACTACGATTTGACGTATTTCTTTACGCTTGTTCAAGAAAGACAACAAGCCACCATGTCGCTTATATCCCAACGGAATTTCCCCAACAAATGGGATAGAAAGTGTCTCAATATCTTTGCGTGTTTTTACCACATTGTCAATATTCACCAAGATGAAAATCAGCAGCATCGGAAGCAACAATCCTAGTGTCAATGCAATGATCATAATTGTAGTTTTCACTGGTTTACTAGGATGCTTACTACCTGAGGGTGGATTTAGCAATTTGGTATTATATGCCGTGAATGCCTTAGACAATTGATTCTCTTCCTTCTTCTGAAGCAAGAAAATGTAAAGTTGCTCCTTAACCTTTTGTTGTCGCTCAACGCTCAAGAGATATTTGGCCTGCGATGGAGTAGAAGCAATCTCGCCCTTTGACTGTGACTGTGATCCTTTAACAGATGCAATATGATTACTCAGAGTTACTATTACATTGTCTAACGAAGCGATAATCGCCTGTCTAGTAGCAGCCAGTGATTGGTCAAGTTCCATAACCAAAGGATTGCTAGCACCACTATTAGCTATAAGGGCATTCCTTTGAGTCAACTTTTCATTGTATGCCAATATCTGACTACCGACAGAAGCATTATCAATGCCCGAGTTGGCTGGCAACATCTTGTATTTTCCATTCTCGTCACTCAACTGTTTGCGTATATACTTGGCCATGAAGATCTGATTACTCAATTCCATCAGTTCCTTGCCAGCGACTTCTGCACGTTGCAAACTAATCGTTGCTGTAGCCGCAAGATCAGGACTCATGATTTTGCTTTTGAAAGCAGAAATATCATCGTCCACACTACCTAAATCAGACTCAATTTGCTTTAATTCCTCATCAATAAACTTTGATGTGCTTACAGCCTGCTCATTGATGTCATCAACCCACTTTTGGTTATAAACATCGAACAACGTTCTCAAGATTTCTTCTGCTCTCTGTGCAGACTGATCCTCAATTTTCATCTGAATCACAGATGCCTTCATTTCTGGAATACTAACATCAAGCTTAGAAGAATAATGATTTGTAGCATCTTTTAATGCAGCACGCCGCACCTCGATTTGTTGTTGAGGAAAAGTGAGAGGACATTGCCCCGAGGGAGTAACTAAAATTCTCCCAATAGGCGTTTCTAATAGACTTCCAAGTTTGCCTTTCACTTTTCTTTTATCCACTTCTTCAAGTTGTGGACCTTTGAAATTACTCAAAATAACAACATCTGGTTTCTCGAAGTCAACTGTGAGCGCGGCTGACTCATCTTCACCAACATCTTGTATCACCACTTTAACTGGCAAATTGCTACCATACAACACATTGTCATGAAAGCGTCCATTCGTGATGTAATTCATGTCCAAGTTTAGCCGCTTCACGACTTCATGCATATATGTTGGTGAATCAAAAGTAAACATCTCGTTGTAAAGATTGGTTCTCCCACCAGTTATGCCGAAAGACAATGCACTGAAGTCACTAGAAAGTGACGAGTTATTATCTTGCTTAACCAAGACTTGAGCCGTACGAGTGAATTCGGGTTGCTGAGTGACAATATATGCTAATGCTAAAGTGGCAGCTATAGCAAGAGAGATCACAAACCAATGCCATTTGTAGCGACAATACTCGAGCCACTCAACAAGTTTGATAAAATCGTCTTGCGACTGCTGGGCTGTACCACCGTAATAATTATTTTCTTCCATCTTCACAATTATTTGAAAATAAGAACACAAAGTGTTGACAACAAGGATATCGCAGAGATCCAGAAACTGGGCTGGATAAATGTTGTACCATTATCTATTGACTCACGTCCTTTCTTGGCATTGGGCTCAATATAAATTATATCGTTTTGCTTTAAATAGAAAGCAGGAGAATTATATAGGTCTTCAGCCTTTGTCAAATCAATACGGTAAAACCTCTGGGTGCCATTCTCTTCGCGAGCGACTAAGACATTCTCGCGTTTGCCAAAAATAGTGAGGTCGCCAGAACGACCAATAGCATCAAGAATGGTCACTTGATCATGGTCGATAGGATATCTGCCAGGATTTTTAACCTCTCCCATGACCTCATAATAGAGATCTAAAAAGTTTACAGTAACGACTGCATCCTTGAGTAAATCCTCAGAAATCAATCTATTGCGAATATATTCAGTGACCTCGGTGCGAGTCATTCCACCTACAACTATATTTCCAATAACAGGAAAATATATTGCTCCATCAGGATTTACAGTATAACTTGTTACCTGAGAAGTTGCCAAAGCAGCTTCAGCTGAAGATGACTGAAATCGACCAACAACTGGCAAATTGAAAAGATAAGCAAGCTGCGGGTCTTTGCTACTAACGATAATGGACAACTTGTCACCTGGTTGAATCCTTATTCTCTCGGATTGCCTCAAGTCAAAAGACTGGCCAGACTCCAAGTCCTGGAAATAACCCAATTTGGGTGCCGTGCACGATGTAACCACAAGTGCAAACAGCAGCGAATAAAATAGAACTTTTGCTTTCATATCTGTTATTTTTTCATTTTTCGGTTTATCATCAAGACCAATATGGTGAACATGATCACTTCAATCAGGATTACGAGGTTCACGTTAATAACGGTCATCATGCAAACAGCAGTGACAACCATCACCAAGTCAATGAATATCAAGCATATCAATGTTTGGCTCTGAGATAATCCCATAGCCAAAAGTTTATGATGAATGTGGCTCTTGTCGGCCATAAACACATTCTTACCATTGAGTTTACGCACCATGACCACTCTCACCACATCAAAAGATGGCAGCATCAATGGTGCTACAGCAAGAACGAAATTTGCAGAACTGGAATCTGCCAACTCGGCACGCTGCAACACATACACCCCTAAACCGCACAGCAAAACACCCAGACTCAATGAGCCCGCATCACCCATAAACACCTTAGTTTTGGATTCAACTTTGCCAAAAAGATTGAAGTGAAGCAGTGCCACAAGCGCGATGAGAATCAGCACACAAACCATTACAAATCCAGGACATCCCATCATGTGGAATACCACACCATAATAAATCAGTGCAATGACTCCAAGGCTGCCTGCAAGTCCATCAATGCCGTCAATAAAGTTGATGGCGTTAGAAATATAGACCACCGAAAAAACAGTGACTATCCAAGACAAAACTACAGGAAGATTGTCCATCCACAAAAAGCCATGCAACGAATCAATGAAGAGTCCACAGAGGCACATTGACAGTCCTGAGAGTATCTGAGCCACAAACTTGTTGCGATAGCGGATATTCACCAAGTCATCAAAGAAGCCAAATATGTAGACAACGCCCGCAGCCATCAACAAGCCCACCAATGATGTCTCGCTGCCCTTGAACAATTGGAGGAACGCATCCTGATCGAGGCTGTAGCCCAGAAATAGTCCCAGAACAAGGACAGGCAATATGATACATCCTCCCAAACGGGGAATGAAGTTGTGGTGAATCTTGCGAGTGTTGGGTTTATCGAATAATCTAAGTTTATATGCTGCTTTAATGACAATCCATTCGGCAAGGAATGAAACCGCCAAAACAACAATCAATATAGAGGTTAATGTCGTATTCATAATACCTCGACAAATTGAGCATCAGTACAATCAACAGCCACCGCCAGCACATCTTTCACCTCGACAACCACGTGCCGATTGCGCTTGCCAGTCACCTTCATGAAATTCCCCTCAAGGCCATCAAATGTGCCGCCATGCAAGCGCACATGTGCACCTTTCTGGAGATCTAGCTCACCTGGCTTGAAAAACACCAGGTTGCCATTGTCACACCGGGTGACAACCTTGAAATCATCCATTTGCTGCTGGGGTACAATGATGGGGACATTGCGCCCATCAACAGGATGGGTCATGTACTGTAAGTGTTGAACCTTGGCTTTGAACTGTTTCAGGCGTTCCCTCTCACAATATACAAAGAGAAGACTGCTGACCAGTGGTGCCATCGTGCGGACTTTGCGTCCCCTCACCGTTTTGATGACCTGACGCAGGGGCAGATAAGATTCTATGCCCTGCATGTCGAGGAGTTGCTTCACCGCTGCCTCTCGGTGATAAGTTGCGCGCATAGCAAACCATTGAGGTTGCGATTCGCGAATCGACTTATCGGCAGTCACATTATGAACAGCAGCGGGCATATCTCTGGGGCTTCAAGTCTAGCATAAAATGCTGAGGCTCAAATTATTATAAAAATATCACAAACAATTCCAACCCATTTGAGCCGTAGTTACGGCCCATTTCATTAAGTTGGAGCGTGCAAAGTTACCAAAAAAAAATATAGCTCACAAATTTTTTTTTGATAATAACTATCGCCCTTGATAGGGCATATTTTGCACATAATGATATAACGTGATATTAGACAAAATGTTATCCTATCATTAAAAAATCCTTACACTTTTACAGCACCAATACACAACCGAGGCGGCCTGATGAAATGTCAGGTCGCCTCAGGGTCGGTTTTCACTATGTTTTTTCAGATGATTACATCATGCCACCCATTCCTCCCATGCCAGGAGCGGCAGGTGCGGCGGGTTCGGGTTCTTTCTTCTCGGCGATGACGCACTCGGTGGTGAGGAACATGCCTGCAATCGATGCAGCGTTCTCCAGAGCCACACGAGCCACCTTGGCAGGATCGATCACGCCGGTCTCGAAGAGGTTCTCATACTGGTCGGTCCGAGCATTGAAGCCATAGTCACCAGTGCCCTTGCGCACCTGGTCGACAACGACGGCGCCTTCCATGCCGGCATTGTTGACAATCTGACGCAGCGGCTCCTCGATGGCACGACGGATGATGTGAATACCGGTGGTCTCATCGTCGTTGTCGCCCTTGAGGCCGTCCAGAGCGTCAATGCAGCGGATGTATGCGACACCTCCACCAGGAACTATACCCTCGGCCACAGCGGCACGGGTTGCACTCAGTGCGTCGTCCACACGGTCCTTCTTCTCCTTCATCTCGACCTCGCTGGGCGCACCCACATAGATCACTGCGACACCACCTGCCAACTTGGCCAGACGCTCCTGCAGTTTCTCCTTGTCATAGGTCGACTTAGTAACCTCGATTTGTGCACGGATTTGTGCCACACGGTCAGCGATGGCCTGCTTGTCACCAGCGCCATTGACGATAGTTGTATTGTCCTTGCTCACGGTCACCTTCTCGGCCGTACCCAACATTTCGAGTGTTGCGCCCTCCAGATTCAGGCCCTTCTCCTCGCTGATGACCACACCACCTGTCAAGATGGCAATGTCTTCAAGCATCTCCTTGCGGCGGTCGCCGTAGCCTGGAGCCTTGACTGCGCACACCTCGAGCGAACCACGGATGCGGTTGACCACGAGCGATGCGAGTGCCTCACCGTCAACATCCTCAGCGATGATGAGCATGGGGCGATGCTGTTGCACTGCACCCTGCAACAGAGGCAGGATGTCCTTCAGGCCCGAAATCTTCTTGTCAAAGAGCAAGATGTAGGGGTTCTCCATCTCGGTGGCCATCTTCTCGGCGTTAGTCACGAAGTAAGGCGAAATGTAACCACGGTCAAACTGCATACCCTCGACCACATCAACAGTAGTGTCAGTGCCCTTGGCCTCCTCGACAGTGATGACACCGTCTTTCT